>JAEEGF010263316.1_pt1 | contig 13794 bp, 10 predicted proteins | sample 9134171 | NCBI WGS metagenome assembly JAEEGF01 (sample SAMN16246542, study PRJNA631951) | gut metagenome | biome: gut microbiome; feature: rumen; material: AP-attached | host: Bos | place: Iran: Karaj | collected 2018-10
CTATGTGTATCAGACCGATGATCTGCACGTGGGCAGTCTCATCAACCAGATTACACAAGGCAAGATGCTTGACCAGCGCTATTGCAGCAAGGCCTACGCCATCTACCAGATGGTCGAGCAGCAAATCAACCATTAGCCGGTGACATCTTAGACACCTTCAGCCTCAAACCAGGAGAATAAAAATCCCTCATTATGAGGCTATACACAAGCACTTTCAACTTTTGATTAGAAAAAACTTGAGTCCAGCAAGGATTATTCAAAAAAATGTGACTATCTTTGCAGTTAATCGCATTAAAACTAATTAAACTGGATATTATTATGGCAGACAAAACTCCTACTCCGCACATCGGCGCCAAATATGGCGAGATTGCACCCACCGTGATTATGGCCGGCGACCCCTTGCGCGCCAAGTTGATGGCAGAACGCTATCTTGAGAACCCCGTGCTCTACAACCAGGTGCGCGGAATGCTCGGTTACACCGGCATGTACAAGGGCAAACGCATTTCAGTGCAAGGCCACGGCATGGGTATTCCCTCGATTGGCATCTACAGCTATGAGTTGTTCAACTTCTATGACGTGAAGACCATCATCCGCGTGGGTTCCGCCGGCTCGATGCACCACGACCTGCACATCGGCGACCTGGTGATGGCGATGGGAGCCTGCACCAACAGCGCCTATGCTATGCAGTTCCACCTGCCCGGCATCTATGCCCCGATTGCCGACTTTGACCTGCTGCGTTCCGCCGTCGAGAAAGCCGAGGAACTGGGTTACAACTACAAGGTGGGCAACGTCTATTCATCAGACACCTTCTATGATGACAGCCCCGACACCGACCAGTGGCAGAAGATGGGCGTTCTCGCCGTAGAGATGGAGGCTCCCGCGCTGTACATGAATGCCGCCCGCAGCGGTGCCCGCGCCCTGTGCATCTGCACCATCAGCGACTCGCTGATAACCGGTGAGGTAACCACCGCCGAGGAGCGCCAGAACAGCTTCACCAAGATGATGGACGTAGCATTCGGAATCATTTAATCACCGGGGTGCAGGAATTTGCATCTCCACAACCAGATTACAATAATTATGGCAATGCTATCCAGAATCACCGAACTGTTTGAAATCGACTATCCCGTGATTTCAGGCGGTATGGTGTGGTGCAGCGGGTGGGAACTTGCTGCTGCCGTAAGTAATGCCGGAGGCCTGGGCCTGATTGGCGCCGGATCGATGGAACCCGATGTACTGCGCGAGCACATTATCAAGTGCCGCGAAGCGACGCCTTACCCCTTTGGCGTAAATGTGCCCCTGATGCGCCCTCAAGCCGCAGAGCTGATGGAAGTCATTGCTGAGCAGAAGGTTCGGGTCGTATTCACCTCTGCAGGCAGCCCTAAGAAATGGACAAACTGGCTGCACGAGCACAAAATCAAAGTGGTCCACGTGGTATCCTCGTCGGCACAAGCGGTTAAATGCGAAGAAGCTGGTGTGGACGCCATTGTTGCTGAGGGCTTTGAAGCCGGCGGACACAACGGCAAGGAGGAAACCACCACCATGTGTCTGATTCCCGCTGTGCGCCGTGTCACCGATTTGCCGCTTATCGCTGCAGGAGGCATCGCCACCGGTGACGCCATGCTGGCCGCAGAGGCCATGGGAGCCGACGGCGTACAAATCGGCACCTTGTTTGCCCTCACCCAGGAGAGTTCCGCCCATGAGAACTTCAAGCGCCTGTGCCTCAACCTTGACGAAGGCAGCACCCTGCTCCACTTCAGGAAGCTCTCTCCCACCCGTCTTGTAAGAAACGGGTTCCAGCAAGCCGTTCAAGAAGCCGAGAACCGTGGTGCCAGCGAAGAAGAGTTGCTTGATATCATCGGTATCGGCAAGACCAAAACAGGTATCTTTGAAGGTGACATCGAGAACGGAGAACTCGAAATCGGTCAAGCCGCCAGCCTGCTTAAAGGTCGCGAAATCGAACCCGTTGAGATTGTGATGGAACGTTTCGTGTATGAATATTATTCGGCACGCAAACAACTCATTAACCAAGCAATGGAGGAGCAAATCTCAAGAAGAACTTTAATGTAATTCATTTGGTTGATGCCGGGGCTTTTTCCTCGACATCAACCAATGATTTATGATTAGAGAACAGCTATTAGGGAACTAACTGAACAAAAAATCAATTTTTATTACTAATAAATTTAAATAATCACTTTAAAATCATACTATCAAATAATTATGTCACAGTGGTTTGAATGCAAGGTCAAATATGACCGCATGATGGAAAACGGCGTCATGAAAACCGTTTCAGAGCCTTATCTTGTTGACGCTCTGTCATTTACCGAAGCCGAGGCTCGCATTACCGATAAAATGCAGCCCTACATCAGCGGCGAATTCAATGTAGATGCCGTCAAGCGCGTGAATCTGAGCGACATTTTCTATAATGAGAGCGGTGACCGCTGGTATAAGGTAAAGACCAACTTCATCACCATTGATGAAAAGACTGCCGTCGAAAAACGCACCGCCAGCTACCAACTGGTACAGGCCAGCGCTTTCAAGGGTGCCCTGGCCACCTTCATGGAAGGGATGCACGACACAATGGCCGACTTTGAAATCGCATCGATTACCGAGACCCCGCTTATGGACGTGTTCCCTGCAGACCTGGATGAGACACGCGCCGAACGTGAGGCACGACAGAAAGCACAGAGCAAACAGAACGGCTAAACACGTCATGGCTAGCATTCAAGAGAATCTCAATAAGGTAACATCGCAACTGCCTCAAGGCGTGCAACTAATTGCCGTCTCAAAGTTCCACCCCGTCGAGGAACTCGCCGAGGCTTATGAGGCCGGGCAGCGCCTTTTCGGAGAGAACCGCGCCCAAGAACTTGTAGCCAAGGCTCCCCAACTCCCACAGGATATTCGTTGGCACTTCATCGGACACCTGCAGAAAAACAAGGTTCGCGCCATCATGCCTCACGTCAGTGTGATTGAGAGCGTGGACAGTGTGGAGCTGTTGCGCCTCATCGAGAAAGAAGCTGCTCGCATCGACCGCACGGTGGATGTGCTGCTGCAACTGCATGTGGCTCAAGAGGAGACCAAGAGCGGCTTCAGCGTCGAGGAGGTGCTGGAAGCAGGCGAGGCAGGAGAACTGACCGAGAATCTCCCGCACGTTCACGTGTGTGGTGTCATGGCCATGGCATCGCTCACCGACGACATGGAGCAGGTGGCAAAGGAGTTTGACCTCGTGCGCCGCACCTATATCACCCTGAAGGACGGCTGCTTTGACGAGAGCGAGTACTTCAACGAGCTGAGCATGGGCATGAGCGACGACTGGCAGGTTGCCGTCAAGTATGGCGCCACCCTGGTGCGCATCGGCACTGCCATTTTCGGCCCAAGAGAATACTGATTTTCAAGAAAAAATCATCCTTAATACGGCATTTTGGAAAAAATGTCGTATTTTTGCCAAAAATTATCACAAAACAAACATTTATAACCAATTTCTAGAACAAACATGACTAAAGAAAAGAAAAACGGAGCCTTGGTGTCAATTATCGCCATGATGTTCCTCTTCGCCATGATTTCATTTGTGACTAACATGGCAGCACCTTTCGGCACCATTTGGGATGACCATTACGATTGGGCCGGAATGATGGGTAACATGATGAACTTTGCCGCCTATCTGTTTATGGGTATACCCGCCGGCATCCTCATCACCAAAATCGGATACAAGAAAACCGCTCTTGTCGCCTTGGCACTCGGTTTCATCGGCATGGCAACACAATACTTGTCAAGCACTATGAACCCCAGTGAAATCAGCACCTATGTCATCTATCTCATCGGTGCTTTCATCTGTGGTTTCTGCGTTTGTATCCTTAACACGGTGGTTAACCCCATGCTCAACCAGTTGGGCGGTGGCGGCAACCGTGGTAACCAGCTCATCCAGACTGGTGGCACGCTCAACTCCCTGGCAGCAACGCTGACGCCGATGTTTGTGGGCATGCTGATTGGAGAAACGACCGAGAAGACAACCATGGAGTCTGTTCAGCCACTGCTGTTCATCGCTATGGGTATTTTCCTTATCTCGTTCGCTATCATCTACTTCACCAAACTGCAAGAGCCTGAGACTGAAGCCCAGAACGTGATGCAGGGTGTGAAAGGCGCACTCGGTTTCCGTCATCTGGTGCTGGGTATCATCGCCATCTTCTTCTATGTGGGCATCGAGATAGGTATTCCCGGACAGCTCCTGTTCTACCTTACTGAGCCCGTTGCTGAGGGTGGTGTTCTGGGCAGTGCACCCATTGCAGGCGCCATCGCTGGTATCTATTGGCTGCTCATGCTGGTTGGCCGCTTCAGCAGTTCTCTTATTTCAGGCAAGGTGTCACCAAGGACACAGCTCACTTGCACGACAATCCTGGCCATCATTCTCTTATTGGTTGCCATCTTCATGCCCGAGGATGTCAAGATGACCCTGAAGGGTGCTGAGGTTCCCGTCAAGGTGCTGTTCATCATCATGTGCGGTATCTGCACTTCAGTTATGTGGGGTGTTGTCTTCAACCTTGCCACCGAGGGCTTGGGCAAATACACCGCTGCCGCTTCCGGTCTGTTCATGACGATGGTTGTGGGTGGTGGTGTGATGCCGCTCATCCAGAACTTCATGTCTGATGAAGTTGGCCACATCCAGAGCTACTGGCTGGTTATCGCCATGCTGGCCTACATGTTATTCTACGCGCTCGTCGGCAGCAAACCTTCACAGAAAGCTGCAGAATAACCATTACTGACTGATAATCAATCACATCATTGTGGTCATGCCTCAGGGTGTGGCCACAATTTTTATTTTTGTTAATAAAAACCTATTGCTGTTTCTATACCATGTCAAAAAAAAACCGTATTTTTGTAGTTTAAAAAGAACTCTAAAACCTGAAGAATTATGATAGACTCCAAGTTGATGACCCGCGCAGCGGACAACATCCGCATTTTGTCTGCTTCGATGGTAGAACAGGCCAAGTCAGGACATCCCGGTGGTGCCATGGGTGGTGCCGATTTTGTGAACGTCCTGTTTTCCAAGTATCTTGTAACTGACCCCGACAACCCATCGTGGTTCGCCCGTGACCGCTTCTTCCTGGATCCCGGCCACATGTCGCCCATGCTCTACAGCGTGCTGCATCTGGCAGGCTACTATACGACCGACGATATTAAGGCGTTCCGTTCATGGGGCAGTATCACTCCCGGCCATCCCGAACTTGATGTTGAGCATGGTGTGGAGAACACGTCGGGACCATTGGGCCAAGGCCATGTGATGGCTGTTGGCTGCGCCATCGCCGAGCGTTTCATCGCCACACACTATAGTGAGGTGTTTGCCCACAAGACCTATGCCTTCATCAGTGACGGCGGCGTGCAGGAGGGCATTTCCCAAGAGGCTGCCCGCATCGCCGGCTACCTGGGACTGAACAACCTCATCATGTTCTATGACAGCAATACGGTACAGTTATCTACCGATTGCGATGCCGTGAGCAACGAGGACACCGCCATGAAGTACCGCGCTTGGAACTGGAACGTCATCGAGTGTGACGGCACCGACCCTGTGGCTCTTGCAGCCGCTCTCGACAAGGCAATAGCTGAGGCAGAGCGTCCTACCATCATCATCGGCCGCACCATCATGGGACGTGGCTGCGTGACAGCCGAGGGCGAAAACTTTGAGGGCAAATGCAGCACTCACGGCAACCCCCTGAGCAAGTCAGGAGCCGACTACGGCAAGACCATTGAACACTTGGGCGGCAATCCAGAGAATCCTTGGGTTGTGTTCCCCGAGGTGGCTGAACTGTATGCACAGCGCGCAGCCGAGCAACGCGAAATCGTCGCTAAACGCAAAAAAGACATCGAAGCATGGGCTCAGCAGAATCCCGAAGCCATGCAGCGCCTGCAAGACTATATCGACAGCAAAGCGCCCCAAGTGGACTATGCCGCCATCGAGCACAAGCCCGGCATCGCCACCCGTGCTGCCAGCGCCAACGTGCTCGCCGCCCTTGCAAAGGATGTTGAGAACATGATTGTTTCGTCGGCCGACTTGGCCAACAGTGACAAGACCGATGGATTCCTGAAGGTGCGCGGAGCCTTCAAACGCCACGACTTCACGGGGGCATTCCTGCATGCCGGCGTATCGGAACTTGCCATGGCAGCCATCATCAACGGTATGGTCCTGCATGGCGGAGTAATTGCCGCCTGTGGCACATTCTTCGTGTTCAGCGACTACATCAAGCCTGCCGCCCGCCTGTCGGCGCTGATGGAGTTGCCCGTCAAGTTTATCTGGACCCACGACGCCTTCCGCGTGGGCGAGGACGGCCCCACCCACGAGCCCGTTGAGCAAGAGGCCCAAATCCGCCTGATGGAAGAGTTGCAGAACCATCACGGCCGCAACAGTATGCTCGTGCTGCGTCCCGCCGATGCTGCCGAGACCTCTGTGGCATGGAAGATGGCGATGGAGAACAACCTGACCCCCACCGCACTGATTCTCTCGCGTCAGAACATCGAAGACCTGCCCTCGGCCACGGGCAACCGTTATCAAGATGCCTTGGGCGCCGAGCGTGGCGGTTATGTCGTCATCAAGCAGGACAAGCCCGACGTTGTGCTCGTAGGCAACGGCTCGGAGGTAGCCACACTGGTTGCCGCCAATGCCATCATCAGTGAACGAGGCATTAAGGCCCAAGTGGTTTCGGTTCCGTCTATCGGCCTTTTCCTCAATCAGGATGCCGATTACCGCAATCAAGTCATCCCCGCCAGTGTTCCTGCATTTGGACTGACATCAGGACTGCCCAGCACCTTGAGGCGCGTGGTACCCACCGGCACCATTTACGGTCTCAACCACTTCGGAGCATCAGCACCCTACAAGGTGCTTGATGAAAAATTCGGTTTCACTCCTGAGAACATCGCTGAGCGTATAATCAAATCTCTAGAGTAAAATATAAAAAGCGAAGAAAATTTTTAAGATTATTTTTCGCTAATAAAAATAATTATCGTACTTTTGCACGATAAAACCAATAGGAGACAATTAAAAAGTTTAACAAAATAAAACGTAAGTTTATAGTTATGAAGAAATTTACATTATTCTTGCTTCTGTGCGTAACTTGCCTGCTGCCCTCTGTAACGAGCGCACAGGAAGTTACCTATGTCGAAGATCCGTCACAAGGCTATCTCTTCAACCGCATGAGGGACAATTGGTTCATCACTGCAGATGGAGGTGTTGGTCTGATGATGTCATCTTACGATAAGCACGAGAAGTTTGGTCACCGTATTGGTGCAAAGGCCGACTTGTTCATTGGCAAATGGTTCTCACCGCTTCTGGGTTTGCGTGGAGGTCTTGACTATGAGCAGATCAAGGGTGCAACCTGGACCGGAAACTACGCCGCTCTCGGTTACCGTTCATGGCCCCGTGTACTTGATGGTGGCAGGTACGTTCCCCAGCACTTCAACAACTTCGGTCTTGTTGGTGACGTCCTGTTCAATGTATCGAACTGGTTGTGTGGTTACAAGCCCTATCGTTTCTACAACTGTATTTTCTACGTTGGTATGACTGTGAACTGGGTATATGCCCGTGACGGTGCCCGCCCCGTATCTGACGGCAAGTGGAAATATGGTGCAAACGATGACCCCGACCACAGCCGCAACTACAGTATGCAGACCGGTTTGCTCAACAGCTTTGCTATCACCAAGAGGCTTGACTTCAACATCGACCTTCGCTTCGACCTCATGCAAGAGCACATCGACGGTGCCGGTATGGGTTACAGGACCTGGAACGAGTATCCCGGTATCCTGCTGGGTATGACCTACAAGCTGGGCAAGAGCGAGTGGAACGCTCCTGTTACCGCCGTTTGCCCCGAGTGGAAATACACCGATGCCGAGGGTGATGCTCTGGTTGCCGACTTGAACAACGCCAACCGCCGCATCGCTGACCTCGAGGACCAGCTGCGCAAGTGCCTCGAGAAGAAGCCCGAGCCCGCTGAAGCCGAGGCTCCCCTTGCTACAATCTACTTCCCCATCAACCGCACTGAGGTTCTGGGTGTACAACGCAACGTGCTCGATGCTGTTGCCGAGGTCATGAAGAACGAGAACCGCAACTACCTGCTTACCGGTTGGGCCGACAACTACACTGGCAATGACCAGATCAACGTCCGCCTGCGTAAGGGTCGTGTTGCTACCGTCAAGAGCGAACTCGTGAAGAAGGGTGTTGCTGACAGCCGTCTCGAAACCGAGATCAACAATGGCGAGCTCACCAACTACGGTCCCAAGTGCGCTTCTCTCGACCGTGCCGTGACCATCCACCGCAAGTAATCTCACTTGACGAGGATTTAAGACAAAAAAAAGGTGTTCCACTCCATTACTGGTGGAACATCTTTTTTAAATACCCTTCACATTTATATTATAAAGGCACCCATGTCACCACAGCCAGGCAAAGACTCATTGCTTCGTCTTATCCGTGATGGGCAACCGTTGTCGCTCAAGCAACAGTTGCGCCTCACTCTGGCATTGAGCATTCCTGCCATTCTCGCCAACGCGTCGGCTGTCGTGATGCAATTCATCGACGCAGCCATGGTGGGACAGCTGGGTGCCGACGACTCGGCGTCGGTTGGGCTCATGGGCACAACCAACTGGCTATTCGAGGGGGTATTGAGTGCCTTTGCCGCGGGTTATGCCGTACAGGTAGCCCATCTGTTGGGAGCCAAGCGCAGTGTTGATGCACGGCAAGTGGTGAGACAGGCCATTGTCGTGTGTCTGATTTTCAGCCTGATGCTGGCGGGATTTGGGCTGATGATATGCCGACCGTTGCCGGTATGGCTTGGTGCCCAACCCCACATCCGTGCCCATGCGACCCTCTATTTCGGCACATTCATGCTGTTCGTGCCGTTCTTCATGCTCGACATTGTGGCAAGCTCGATGTTGCGGAGCAGCGGCAACATGCGCATTCCCAGCTTGCTCAACATTCTGATGTGTGTGCTGGATGTTGTGTTCAATTTTTACCTGATTTTCCCCACACGTCAAATCACCTTGCTGGACCACAGCATGACAATGCCCGGTGCAGGCTTGGGTGTCGTGGGAGCAGCCCTGGGAACGGCATGCGCCGGCCTCGTGGTCGCCATGCTCATGATGTACTATCTTGTTTTCCGCTCCAGCGAGCTGCGGCTCACCATCGACCGGGGTACATTCAGGCCCACTTGGAAGACGTTCAGGAAAGCCATCGGCATTTCCACCCCAATGGGTCTGCAACACATCATGATGTGCAGCGCTTCGATAGTCATCACAGGTATTGTCGCACCACTGGGCAGCATCGCCCTCGCCGCCAACTCATTCGGCATTACCGCCGAGAGCCTCTGCTATATGTCGGGCTATGGCATCGGCGATGCCGCCACGACGCTCATCGGGCAAAGCCTGGGCGCAGGCCGCAAACGGCTCACCCGCAGCTTTGCTTGGATTACCGTGTTCTTGGGTATGTTCATTATGGGAGTAATGGCGATATTCATGTATGTGTTCGCAACCCAGCTGATGGGACTCATGTCCCCTGTTCCCGAGGTGGTCGAACTGGGAGCGCGATGCCTGCGCGTTGAAGCTTGGTCCGAGCCTTTGTTCGCTGCCGCCATCATCTGCTACGGCGTGTTTGTGGGTGCCGGTTACACGATGGTGCCCTGCGGCATCAATCTGGTGAGCATGTGGATGGTGAGACTTGGCTTATCGGCCCTCATGGTGACCACGATGGGACTCTACGGCGTGTGGATGGCAATGGCGATAGAATTGTGCTTCCGTGGCACGGTATATCTCTTGTGGCTCTCGTCCAAGCGCTGGATGAGAACCGTCATTGATTAGCGGGATTGCGCTTGAATTTCTCGGCAATGATGACGCCCGCCAGGATGAGCGCGCAGCCGATATAGGCAATCATAGTTGTCCGCTCGCCAAACCAGATGGCGGCGGCAATCATCGAAATAATCGGGCTCAAGTAGAAATAATTGCTGGCACGCACGGCACCGATACGCTTGACGGTGATACCCCAGATGAAGTAAGCCGCCATCGAGCAGATGAGTCCCAGATAGAGCAGATTGCCCCACACAGCGGGTTGACTCAACGTGGCCCAATCCAGTTGGGAGTCTTCCAATGCCAACAACGGCAATGCCGACAACACGCCATAGAAGAACAGCTTGCGCGTGATGAACAGTGTCGTATAGGTGCGGTTCAACCGCTTCAGCGCCATCGAATAGAACGCCCACACCAGCGCGGCAAGCAACGCCAACACATCACCCAGCACACTGTCGCCCCACACCAGTCCGTCCTTCAACGCCAGCATAACGGCTCCGACAAAGGCAATGACCATGCCGACCAGCGTCAGTAGCGAGATGCGCTCGTCACGATAGAAAATGGCGCCCATCAGGGCTGTCGTCAACGGAGCAGTGCTCACCAATACGGCGACATCGCTAATCAGCGTCAATTCCAGCGCGGTGTTTTCGGCAATGAAGTAGGCAGAGCCACCCGCAACGCCGCACACCACAAACAGCAACTCGTCGCGCCAGCCAGTGAGCCGCACCTTGAAACGGCAGATGACCAGCAACGAGAGGTAAGCGATGGTGAAACGCGCCACAAAAATCTCGGTAGGCGTTAATCCCGCGTCCAACAGCACACGCGTGTTGAGGAACGAGATACCCCACACCAAAATCATGGCGAATGCCGCCACATGATACCAGAAGTCGCTATTTCCTTTTGATTGTCCCATTAGAATTGATGGTACAAAATTACAATATAGTTTTCAGTTGTCGGTTTCCTCTAGCCAGTTTTTTTCGCTGCCACGTCCATTTGTTGACCGATAGCAAAAAAAACACTACCTTTGCCACAGTGAAAGAGATGGAACTCATCCATAGTGTCTTGACCGACGAGGAACGCGAGTTTCTCGCGCAACAGCCAGTGTTGGTAGCGCTGAGCGGCGGTGCCGACTCGGTGGCGCTGCTGCGTGCGCTGCTGGCAGCAGGATGTGACTGCCGCGCGGCACACTGCAATTTTCACCTGCGTGGAGAGGAATCGATGCGCGATGAGCAGTTTGTGCGGGACCTGTGCCAACGGCTTGACGTGCCCCTGACAGTCAAGGATTTTGATGTCACCGCTTACCAATGTGAACACGGCGGCTCGGTCGAGATGGCATGCCGTGAACTGCGCTATGCCTGGTTTGAACAGGAACGGCAACGGCAAGGATGTTCAGTCATCGCCATTGCCCATCACGCCGATGACCAGGTGGAGACCTTCTTCCTGAACCTGCTGCGAGGCACGGGCGTAAAAGGCCTGTCGGGCATGCAGCGACTCAACGGCCACATTTGGCGCCCATTGCTCGGCGTGAGTCGCAATAACCTGCTGGTATACCTCTCATCACTCGGTCAAGACTATGTGACCGACAGCACCAATGCCCAGAACGACTACCGCCGTAACCGCCTGCGCAACATCGTCTTGCCCCTCATCGAGCAGCAATTCCCCAGCAGCAGCCGTCGCATCCTCGACACCATGGACAACCTGGCAAGAGACCACGCCCTGCTCAAAACGCTGGTCAATGACTTCCTGCCCGATGAGCGCCATTTCGAAATTGAAGCGTTGTGCGACACACCTCATGCCTCTACCCTGCTCTATCACTGCATCCGCCACCTAGGATTCAACCGTGAGCAATGCGTCAGCGCCATCGAGGCGGCACGACTGGGGCATTCTGGGCGTCAATTCAGCGCAAACGGCCATTTGCTCGTCATCAACAGGCAGACGATTGACATCGAGCCTCTCAACGAGCCTGACGATATCGAAATCCCGCTCGACTTGACATACGGTCTGCAAAGCCCCGTTCACATCAACATCGAGCAGGGTGATATGCCCTTCTCGCCACACATGTGTGATGGCAAGCACACCGTTGCATTCAACACCAGTCTACTTGACTGTCAACGCGTTGTGCTGCGACATTGGCGGCGTGGAGACCGCATTAGGCCCTTCGGCATGAACGGCACCAAACTCGTCAGCGACCTGTTCAACGACCTCAAACTGAACCATGCCGACAGACAATCCGCATGGCTGTTAGAGGCCGACGGTGACATTCTGTGGGTGCTCGGTTACCGTGCCACGGCGCTCTACCCCGTCAAAAAAGAGTCACAAAATTACCTGATTTTAAGACAAATTTAATTCATCTTGAAGAAAAATCGGGCAAAAACTTGCACAAAACCAAAAATGGCAGTACCTTTGCACCCCAAATGGGCAAGTTGTGTAGTGTGACTTGCTTTCGGAGAGATGGCAGAGTGGTCGATTGCGGCGGTCTTGAAAACCGTTGAGGCTAACTACCTCCAGGGGTTCGAATCCCTTTCTCTCCGCATTTTTTTGCCCGTTTGTCAGGCAATTCCAGCATGGTCCTGTAGCTCAGCTGGATAGAGCAACAGCCTTCTAAGCTGTGGGTCTTGGGTTCGAATCCCAACAGGATCACGCTTCCAATTTTTGAGTCGCTGATTTTCAGCGGCTTTTTTATGTATAGTAATTCATCCTGCGAAATCACCTATTCACCATTTTTGGGGGAAAGATATTGGTGGGGGGATCGTTTATATTGACGTGAGGTCGACGAAAATAAATCGTTGATGTTCAAATCGGAGTAAAGCAGCTTAGTTAATCGCTCTCAAATTTGTCAACATTTCTAGGGATAGACACAGCGGTATTCCAACCCAAACATCAAACAAGCGGGGAGTGGCAGAAAACTGCACTCCCCGCTTGGGATATAGCTTTTTTGAAGCTAAAATATTTGTGGATAATATTCGTATCCGTGAATTGAAAATGTTGTGACGCGAATCACTTGATGACCTTGTGGACTTGGGTCATACCGTTGTTATAACGGGTCACAACGATGTTCACACCGGCAAAGGGTTGGGCTGACCTCATACCCATCATGTTGACATAGGTCACTTCGACCGGCTCAAAGTCGCTGAACATCTCGTCGATTGCCGTCATGGCTTCATCGCCACCCTCAAGCGGATAGACGATATAGTCACCCTCGCGGACGCTTTCGCCGTCACGCAGGGGTGCGCCACTGGGGAGATTGCCTTCGCCCAGGACACCATGGTGATCGGCAGTGTAGCGGATAATGGCATGGAAATTATAGGTATTACCCTCGATAAAGTCTTCAAGGTAATTGCCGGGATAGAGTGACCAGTCCACCTTGAAACCGCCAGCCAGTTCCTCGACGTTCGATTGATGGCCGTTGGCGTCGAGACCGTCGGGAACACGGAAGTGGTAGCTCTCATGGCCGTCATACTTTGCCCAGTAGATCATAACATACTCCTGCGGCTTGGGCTCAACAAAAAAGTATTTTCTGCCTGTCTTACCCTGCTGCACCAGCGGGTCCATGTAATTGGCGGTCACGTGCTTGTTCTCTTCATAGCCTGTCCACTGTTCGGGCAGTTTATAGTCGGTAACGGTCATCGTCGGGTTCAACTTGTCGGTAAGCGTACCGGTCATTGTGCCGCCCTTGATGACACCCTTTGACGAACTGAGGAACTGCCGCGCTTCGGCCTCGGTTTCAAAGTCAAGCAGCACCCAGTTGCTCTGGTCCCAATCCTCGGTCTGGAGACGGACACCATCCTTGACGTAATCTATCTCGCCCTCACCTTTCACCGATGGGAAACGATGTTTGCCAAAGTCCTTGGCATACAGGCGTTTGGGTTCCTTTTCGGCAATATACACGGCAATGATGTCATCGGCGATGGTATAGGTGTTGTCCACCTTGCCTTCATTGACGATATATTCCAGCGGGGTATCCTGTTTGGGATCCAC
>JAEEGF011571834.1_pt1 | contig 13794 bp, 15 predicted proteins | sample 9134171 | NCBI WGS metagenome assembly JAEEGF01 (sample SAMN16246542, study PRJNA631951) | gut metagenome | biome: gut microbiome; feature: rumen; material: AP-attached | host: Bos | place: Iran: Karaj | collected 2018-10
GATGCACATGGCAGGCATCATCGTCACGTCAGGCAGGGTGACTTCCGAATCGAAGACGAACATCGTCTCCGTGCCGGAGATGGCGGCGAAGTTGGCGTTGATGTCGTCCAGTGTGCCTGTCTGGTCGTTGGCGGGATCCTTCGGGTCGCTGAAGAAGCCGGCGGGGTAGCCGAAGGTGATGCTTCCGCCATTCTTCGGGTTGGTCAGCGTCAGCGAGATCGTGGCGGCCTTCGTCGTGGGATCGACGGCGGTTACCGTTGCCGTAGTCTCTTCCGGGGCATCGCCGATGTTGGTGTACAGCACCCAGATCTGGTCGCCCACCTCCCACGCTGCGCTGATGGAGCCGTCTTCGTTGTCGGTCATCGTGCTGCGGGTCCCGACCCCGCCCTTCGGCGAGAGCGTCGTGGTAACGGTAAAGGTGCGGGGCTGTACAGTCTGATCAGTGACTGTAAGCTCATCCTTGTTCGAACAGGACAACAAGGTGGCTGCCGTCAGTGCGAGGGCCGCCATCCAAATGATATGTTTCATTGTTTTCATCATCTTGCCGTTTTAGGGATTAAGGATTAAACGGATCACCGCCGCCGGGATAACCAGGCATTCCGGACAGGTCGCCGCTGACACATACGATGCCTTCGGTCTTGACTATGACAATCTCCATTTCGGGAGACTCATAGGGATGTTTGTTGTTCACTTCCATATAGCATTCTTTATTCGATCTGACACTCCAAATATAGGCAGATTTCCCCAATTATTGATCCTGTAGAGTCCTCGCAGCACAGTTTTCAGGGTCTTTTTTCGAGAACTCCATCGCATTCAATCCTTTGAACGTTCGAGACGTCCCACAATCAGGGACACCTCGAGCAAAAACGCCCGTTTTTGCTCCTAACGTCCTGGAAATCGGGACGTTACCAGCACTCCAGCTGTCATCCTGAACCCGATGTCATTCTGAGCGCAGCGAAGAATCTAACCCTTGCTGGCTATCATCCTGCTTTTGAAGAGTGTTGCACTTCAATTTAGAATTCACACACAAAAATAGTAATAATTGCGTAACTTTGATTCAAACAACTAAAACACGTTTCTATGCAGTCCGGAAAAGAGTTTTATGAGTCCCCGCGTTCAACAATTTTGATCGTGGAGATGCAGGGCATTGTCTGCCAGTCTCCCAAGGGTTCTGGCAATGAAAGCGTCGAGGATGATAATACAATTATTGGTTGGTAACGAAAAGCGCTTGAAGTATGAAAAGAGTTATTGTATTGTCAGCCATTGCGCTTATTTCCTTTGCCTCTTGCAACAGGGAAATCGATATCGTCAGGCAGGGCGCGGAGAGTCCGGTTTTCCACGCGACGACGGAGAGCAACACCGGCACCAAAGCCTATTTGACCGAGGATCTCAGTGTTGCCTGGAATCAGGGCGATCTCATCAGCCTCTTCAACAAGACAAGTGCTAATGAGAAATATCGTTTCGCGGGCGCCGACGGCGATCTCTCCGGTGATTTTGTGAAGGTGTCCGAGGGCGACGGTTCGGATCCGGCCATCTCGAAGGTGTTTGCCGTTTATCCCTATCATCCGGAGGCGGCGATAGGCGATGATGAAGCCGTGGTGGTTCTGCTCCCGTCGGAGCAGGCCTACCGGGAGAATTCGTTCGGCGTGGGGGCCAACACGATGATAGCCGCATCAGATGACACCGAACTGCTCTTCAAGAACCTTTGTGGATATCTGCGGGTGAGGCTCTATGGAGAGGATATTAGCATCAGCAAAGTGGCCATTACGGGGCATAAGAATGAGATTCTTGCCGGGCAGGCCGTTGTCACGGTAGGCTCGGACGGGATCCCGACAGCTAGGATGATCACGGATCCGGATAATGCCTATGTGTCCGAGAAAGTGGTGATCAACTGTGATGCCGTCAGCCTCGGGACGACGGCAGAGACGGCTACGGAGTTCTGCTTCGTGATTCCCCCGGGAACATTCTCCGAGGGTTTCACGCTGACCGTTTTCGGTTACCAGGGCGGACAATTTGGAAGGTATGAGATATCCACGCCTAACAGCGTGGCCATAACCCGGAATGTCCGGCGCACGATGGCGGCCCTGGAGGTGGCGCTGGAGCCGGTGGAGGTCGTGGAATTTGATGACGAAATATTCAAGGCGTACTGCGTGGCGAACTTCGACGATGATGGCGATGGGGAGATCAGCCTGGAGGAAGCGTCTAGGGTAAGGGAGATTCGGTGTCCCGGCTGTTCCTCGCTGAAGGGAATCGAAGCGTTCGTGAACTTGGTGACCCTCGACGTTTCCGCCCCGGGGGATGAGCCGGGTCCTCTCGCCAGTCTGGACCTCAGCCAGAATACTATGCTGATGTTCTTGAATGTCCGCAATAATGCCCTTGAGACGCTTAATCTGACGGGGCTCAACGAGTTGAATACAGTTGACTGCTCCGGAACCAAGTTGACAGCGCTGGATCTGTCTGATCATCCATCTCTTTCGAATGTGGACTGCTCCGGCTGTTTAGAACTTGAAGAGTTGAACCTCAGCGGGTCAGTGGTTAACGGTTCGATAACCTGGAGCGATTGCACGGCTATGAAGAAAGTCCTGTTATCCAATACCCAACTGGCATCCTTGCCGGGAGATAGTTTTATGGGGTTATCAAATCTGGAAAAGCTTGATCTTTCCGGCAGCAACTTTGAGGGGGCACTTGATTTGAGCGCCAACACGAACCTGCAAACGCTGAATGTAAGCAACACTGCGGCATTGACCGAAATCAAGGTGGCCGCGAGAGGTGAACTCGAAGTCTTCAATTGCTCCGAATCCGGGGTTACGTCTCTGGTTTTAGATGAGCTTAGAGGTCTTCAAATTTTCGAATGTTTCGATTGTGGGGAATTGGAGTCTCTTACCATTACGAACTGCATGATCAGTAATTCTGTCTCTTGGACCGGATGCAACGAACTGAAGACGCTGAATCTGTCCGGCACGACCCTCAGCACTTGGCCAGCAGGTGATTTAGCTGTATTCCCTGCGCTGGAGAATCTGGATATTTCCGATACCAACTATGACCGTGATCTTGATATGTCCTGCAACGGAGGCATCAATACGTTGAACTGCGAGAATGCCGGGGTGACTTCAATCAATGTCCAATGCCTCGAAGAATTGCAGGATCTTAACTGCTCCAAGAATAGTATTACAGCGCTGGATGTTTCCGACCTGCGTGGGTTGGAGTCGTTGAACTTCCAGGGGTGCAAGATCGAGACGGTGGATATCCGCGAGAACAAGAATTTGACAAAACTGACGGCTTGGCCTCAGAACGAAGTCAATCTCGCATCGGTGACACTTTCTAGCATTCTGTCAGACAACCTCGGCTTCGGAGTCCTCAAACTGTACGACGCCGCCGGTGAAATGTCCGTAGAACAAATGACGGAAAGGTACCACACGGAACTGAACGTACAGGAGTGAAAGATCCTTCACTGCGTACAGGATGACAGGGGCGTTCGCTTTTCCTAAAGCGTTATTTCCTCTATTCTCTTGGCGACCTCTTCCGGGTGGTCGACCAACAGCTGCCCGTGGTTCATCTTCGGAAAGACCTCGACTTGTACGTCAGGATAAACCTTCTTCAGATGTTCCACTTGCGGTTTGGCGACAAAGGCCTCCAGCGTTCCGTGCCAGTAATGGATATCGGCCCCGTGAATGGATTCCAACTTGTTGGTATAAACCGATTTGTATCCGTCAAGCACAGCACGTCCGCCACCGAATGGATAAACCTTCCTGCATTCGTCCAGCAGCACGTCGAAGTAATGGGAATGGAACACCCGGCGCCAGAACCCGGTCCAATGATAGCAGGTCCAGACATTGGCACATTGGTAATACCGGAGTGGCCCGACCAGCCATTTGGGCAGCGGCAGCAGCGGAGCGGCATCCAGAATGGCGTGGTCGATGACGACCTCGTCGCGTTCCAATACCCGGGACAGGATCTTGCCGCCAAGCGAAAGGCCGTAGGCGCAGTCCAGATGGCCGCCGTGCTGTTGCTTGACATAGGCAATAAGCTGCGCCGCCTGATCATCGATGGAGGTGAACCGGGTGTGTGAACCCAGGGTAAAGCCATCCACCTCGACGGCAAGGATCCGATACTTTTCCTTCAACAAGTCAATCAGGGGCAGGAATATCTCGTAGGATACTCCCAGGCCGGGAATGAGCATCAGTGTGGGAGAGCCTTCCGTCCCAAATACTTTGAAGTCCATAACTTAATCGTTAAACCTATTCCGATTTACAGAAGCAAAGATACGAAGAAAACGTAATTCCTTCACATCTTCCTCGGCCACAGCACGCCTTTGGAATACTGTAAACAAATAACTATCTTTGGTTTTTGAAAAGTGTTGCACTGCGATGGAAAAACGCCCGTTCGATTCCCGTCAGGAATATGTCAGCCCGGCCATCTGGATCTGCCCCGCCCAGACGGAGTCTTGTCTGCTGACCTCCCCTACGATTCCCGAATATAAAGAAACAGAGGAGGACTGGTAACATGAAAAGGATTTTTGCTCTTCTCGGCATAGTGGCCCTCGCTCTTGCCCTCGGTTGTACCCGTGAGACGCTTGTTGGGGAATCCCCGAAGACAGTCGTCACCCTCACCATGCCGACGACAAAGACCACGTTGGGCGAACTCTCCGACGGTAATCGCCCCGTCTATTGGGCCAACGGCGACAAGATCGCCATCAACGGCGTCGTATCGGAACCGCTTAACGGCCTGAAAGCGCACAGCCGCAGCGCGAGGTTTTCTTTTTCCGACTTCCTTGAGCCGCCTTACCAGGCCGTGTATCCCGAGACCATCTGGAAGGATGGTTTATCCGTAACCCTTCCGCAGGAAGCCCAGAGCGGCGTTTTTCCGCTTGTCGCCTATAGTTCGGAGGAATCCCTGCCCGTGATGGCCCTTACGGCTGCGGTCAAGCTCTCCGTCAAGAAGTATAGCGGGGAGAATCCCGACACCGACAAGATCGTTTCGATCGCAATCATCTCCCCGGATACCCAACTCAGCGGCGTTTTCGCTATTGATTTTGAGACAGGCACCCTTGTCCCTTATTTGGATCCTTGGGACGAAGACAGGATGGTCCTCATCCGTCCGGACCTCACGCTGTCGGATACGGCCGAGGAGTTTTTCATCCCCGTCCCGGCCGGCAAGTATAGCTTCACGGTCCGGCTGACGGACATTCAGGGCCATTCTATGGAGATCTCCACTTCTTCGCCCAAGGAATTCACCAATGGCGAAATCAAGTCCTTCCCCGAGATAGAATTCCTCCCGACTCCCTAAAGGTACCATCGTCAGTATCATATTATATGTGTTAGCGGTGCCGAATTTTTGCAGAATCCGCGATTATTTTTGCCGAAAAAACTTTCGATATGGCAGAAATAATCAATCAGATCCCCGGCTTCGAAAACGGTTCCGTCCAGTGTGTCTGCGCCACCGATAAGGTGGACGCTCTCTTCCTCAATGTCATCCTCCGCAAGGCGCAGGGGATCATCGAAGGCCTCCCGACGCTGGATACCGTCGGCAAACGCTGGCTGGAGCAACTGGCGAAATCAACCAACACCTCAATCGTCGTAGTTGAGGTGCTATGAATAAGAAATACTATTGGCAGAAGACCGAGAAATGCGCTTCTTGCGTCTTTAATGATGATCCGGAGGCATGTCACTACTATGGCTATCGGTTTTGGCCGGAATTGCCTCTGGCCGATGACTGCTGGCAATGGCTAAGTCCTGAGCAGTGGAAGGAAATCAGTGGTATTAAGTTCGAAAGTGAGCGCCTGGACAAATGGCAGCAGATTCGTCTCCAGAATCATCCCGGTTTGCCACAGGATTACCAACCGGACTATGCTCTGCATTACAACGTCCCTCCGGAGGAGGATACGCCCTCTCGAAGGGAGATGTTTTTCGACAAGAGGACGGGAGAGTCCCTTTTCAAAGACTGATCCGGCGCGAACCACCAGTGGGCGGTGTAGGCGAGAGATAAGTCAAAAAATGATTATATTTGTTTGACTTCTAAGCGCTAACCCTAATAGCCTTGTCATATTAATTAACATAAAGGATATGAAGTTATTATCACGTTTTGCGGCATTCGCCGGCCTGGCCGGGCTGCTGCTTGGTTGCCAATCTCAACGTTCTGCGGCTCCGGAGTATTGGCTGGGGGCGGATATCAGTTCTGCCAACGGAATGGACGCCCGGGGCGACCGGCTGATGAGTTTCGAAGGAGACGAAACCTATGAACTGACGCAGTTAATGCACGATCTTGGACTGAATGCTGTCCGCTACCGTGTCTGGGTCAATCCCCAGCCTCGGCGTCGGCGCCCCATGCCCGGTGAAGGAGTCACGCCCCAGCCGGACACTCAGCCGCAGGAGATCAACCATGCGGGGATGTGCGACAAGGAAGACTTGCTGGCCAATTGCTTGAAAGCCAAGGCTCTCGGCATGGAGATCATGGTGGATTTCCATTATGCTGACACCTGGGCTGATCCGAAGAAGCAGCCGATTCCTCGTGCTTGGATGGGCCATGATTATGAGACGATGAAGCAGGATCTGTACAATCATACCGTAGAAGTCCTCCAGTATCTGAAGGATAACGGAGTTGAACCCAAGTGGGTCCAGATCGGGAACGAGACCCGCAACGGCCTGCTCTGGAATGCCGCTCGTCGTGAACCCGGCGAACCGGAGGATCCGAACAATGTGCCGGTGGCTGAACACATGGGTCATAGTAAGCTCGATCCGGAGCAGTATGCAGGTTTCATCGACACCGGTCACAAGGCGGCCAAGAGTGTACTTCCCAATGTCATCACGATTGTCCATCTTGACAATGGGTACGATCAGGCGATGTATGACTGGAACCTGGGATTGCTGGAGAAGTACGGAGCCCAATACGATATGGTCGGCATGTCCCTGTATCCCTATTGGGCGGCGTTGGAAGGCGGCCGAACGGATGCGGACGGCGTGATCGACGACTGCATCGCCAACATCAAGCATGTCTATGAGCGTTTCGGCAAGGAATCCATGATCGTAGAAACCGGATTCGAAGTCTCTGCGACAGACCCCGCCGTGACGGAAGAGAGCTATCGCCAGTTCTCCAAGGCCATCCGGGAATCCCGTGATAACACGGACGGGCACTGTAAGGGCATCTTCTATTGGGCTCCGGAGTCCCGTCCCCGTGGCGGTTATAGCCTCGGCGCATTCGGCGTTGATAACCGGCCGTCGAAAATCATGCAGGCCTATGTAGAGGCGGCTCAGGTCAAAGGATAACAATCCCCGACAGCGTCCCATTTTTCGGGACGTTACGTACGGTTAGGTGGCGGGGCGAAAGTAAATGCATATATTTCGCGGCACATTGCGAAAGCGCTCGTTTCTTATCGAAACGAACCGTTCTTTTCGTATTGGTGCGATGAAAACGGCCTTTCTCAATCGGATCTACCGCACCGTCTATCTCCGGGACATATACGAGCGGCATAAGATTGAACACCCGGATGGATTTGAGAAATTGGTAAAGGTTCTGGCATCCGCCATCGGCTCTCCCACCAGTCCCCTCAACTTGGCCAACACCTTCAAAAGCAAAAAGCATCTGAACGAAATCACGGACAAAACCGTTTCAAACTATGTTTCATACATAGAAGACGCCTTCCTTATTGAGAAAGCTGAGCGCTATGACATCAAGGGGAAAGCCTATATTGACTCGCCGTTCAAATACTATTTCCAGGATTTGGGCGTCCGTAACTCTATTCTGTCTTTCCGCCAGATTGAGGAAACCCATCTGATGGAAAATGCCATCTTCAACGAGCTCCGTGTCCGTGGATTCAATGTGGATGTCGGTCAGGTACCGGTCCGTATCATAGACGAAGCGGGCAAGCAGGTCCGCAGGACCTATGAAGTGGATTTCGTGGCGAACAAAGGGAGCCAGCGCTACTACATCCAATCGGCCTGGAAGATGCCGGACAAGGAGAAGGAAGACCAGGAATCCCGCCCATTCCGCAGCATTGGCGATTCTTTCAAGAAAATCATCGTCACGGGAGAAAATGTCCTGCTGAAACGCGACGAGAATGGGATTGTCACCATCCCCGTCACGCAGTTCCTTAGCAATCCGAATAGCTTGGATTTGTAGAGATTTCCGAAGTTACGAAGAATTCTTGATTCTCTTTCCCCAGGTGTTGGAAACGTCCGCACCGACAAGATCCAACCCAAGTGGGAGCTTGTCGGCACCCACACCGGCCGTCGCACCTTCATTGTCAACGCCCTGTCCCTCGGCATCACTCCGAACATCGTGATGAAGTGGACCGGCCACTCCGACTACAAGGCCATGAAGCCCTATATCGACATCGTGGACTCCATCAAGGCGAGTTCGATGACGAAGTTTGATGGACTACTTTAGTTGTCTGGATATCTGATATTATGCTCCATAAACATTATGTTTGCAGAGCATAATTCTTGCGGTTTGACCTGTTTACGGAGACTCGTTCCAAAAAATGCGTTATTACAGCGAAAACTCGTTGGAAAAAGTGCGGAGTAAGGGACTTTTACTGCTCTTATCTATCTGAGTGATAGCCGTTTCGCCAAGTAATCAAGACAAATGCAGATAAAAGGCCGGTTAGCTTTTCTAAAAGTGTCATTACTAGCATTATTCACTTTTCTAAAAGTGTTTTCTCATAATAATTTCGCTTTTCTAAAAGTGTTTTGTATATTTGCGCCAGAAAGATACTGATATGGAACTGACAGATATTCGCCCCATTGTTGAGTTTTACCACAGTAAACTCGCCCAGGTTACCCTGGAGTTCAAGCGCTACCTTTATTCCCAGATTAACTGGGACTCCCGCGTCATCGGCATCAAAGGAGAGCGTGGCGTAGGTAAGACCACCATGCTCCTGCAGCGGATTAAGGAGAAATACAGTAATCCGGATGATACGTTCTACATCTCCCTGGACCATTACTGGTTCGGGACTCATCCGTTGCAGGATCTGATTGAATTCCTTTACAAGAGGGGGATAACGGAGTTTTACATTGACGAAGTCCACAAGTATAAGGGGTGGAGCACTATCCTCAAAAACCTCGTTGACCAGTATAAGGATCTCCGAATAGTCTATACTGGATCTTCCTTGCTGGAAATCGATAATGCCAAGGTAGATATGTCCCGCCGTCAAACCTCTTATACGCTTAAGGGGATGTCTTTCCGGGAATACCTGGCTTATGAGGGCATCCTTCACGTGGATGCGATCTCTTTGGAGGACCTCCTGAAGGATCATATTACAATCTCCATTGATATTACCGCCAAAACCAAGATCCTGGTGGCATTCGAGGCCTATTTGCGCTCGGGCGTATATCCTTTCTACAAAGAAGCAGGCTTGGATTTCCTGGTACGCCTGAAGGAGGTAGTAGATACCGTGATTGAAAGCGACCTTCCCGCGGTGGAGAAGATTACCTACGATACCATCGAGAAGTGCAAGAAACTGCTGATGATCATCGCAGAGAATGTTCCCCTGCAGCCCAATGTGAATCGACTGTCCACCTCTCTCGGTACGACGCGGGATTCCTTGTTGAAACTCCTTTACAATTTGGATAAGGCCGAGATTCTGGAGCTTCTCACCGTAGAACTCAAGAGCTATAAAAAGTTGGTAAATCCAGAGAAGATCTACCTTGGCAACACCAATCTAATGTATGCCCTTTCGCCTAAGATCGACGTTGGCACGCTCCGAGAGACTTTCTTTATCGACCAGCTGTCCGCTATAGGTACCATCCAAATGCCCCTTAAGGGTGATTTCCTGGTGAATGGGAAATATCTGTTCGAGGTCGGTGGCGAAAGCAAAGAATTCGATCAGATCGCCGGCATCCCCGACAGCTATCTGGCTATTGCCGGCATAGAAACCGGTTATAGCGCACGCATCCCTCTATGGATGTTCGGCCTTCTTTATTAGCGAACAATGAAGATTCAATACGCATCAGACCTCCATTTGGAGTTCGCCGAGAATTGGCGATACTTGAGGGAACATCCGCTTGAAAAAGCGGGTGACATCCTTGTATTAGCCGGAGATATCGGATACATCGGCGATGAGAATTATTCCTTGCATCCGTTTTGGAACCAAGTGGCAGACCAGTATGAACAGGTGCTGGTCATTCCTGGTAATCACGAGTTCTACAAATACTATGATATCGCGTCGCTCCAGGAAGGGGAACTCGTGCGGATTCGTTCCAACGTGAAAGTCTATTACAACGCGATAGTGAAATTGGGTGGAGTGGACATGGTTCTATCAACACTTTGGGCGCATATTCCCCTGCAGGATGCCTTTGCAACCGAATCCGGGGTGACGGATTTCCATAGAATCATGTTCGAGGGAGAAACTTTAACCTTTGAGCAGTTCAACAAGGAACATGAACGGTGTATGGATTATTTGCGCCGGGCTTGTGAATCATCTTCCGCATCAAAGAGGGTAATCGTAACACATCATGTCCCTTCGTTCCAGTTGTCATCCCCGGATTTCAAAGGAAACCGTATCAATGGTGCTTTTGTTTCAAATGAAGATGACTTCATTGAGACCTGTGGGGCGGACTATTGGATATACGGCCATTCTCATAGGAACATCGACAAACTGATTGGGAAGACAAAATGCGTCTCTAATCAGCTAGGATACGTATTTGCCCGGGAGTATCAATCGTTCGATAGCATGAAGATTCTTGACCTATAAAAGTGGTAGGGATATTCGATGCAAAGAGGCTGACCGAAATTGGTCAGCCTCTCTTAGCCAATAGATAGTCTGTTTCCAGACGCGTGGGTCAAGATGGATTAACTCCACCGCTCAGTTTTGTAGCACTTTCGTGCTACACGGGCCGGCTACCCTCGAATTTTGATACGGAAAGGCCTACCGTTACGACGGAAAATCTTCCGGCCATCGCGTGTTGTTATCCACATCCTGTAGATATACACGCCGTCTTCTCGATCAGTTCTTGATTCTTTCATGATGAAATCCTCCTTGAATTGAAATGAATTCGACAATGTCGCTCGGTACTATCCCGACCGAACTACAGGCTGAACTAAAAATTTGGATTTTTGTCGGAGACAAACTATCTTTGTCAAAAGAACTAATTATCAAGACATTACGTCTTCGGTTCCCCAACCTAAAATTAGTTAACGGAGTGGGTTCAGGCCTGCTCCGATTCTTTTATCCGACGGTGTCTATTATTTCTTCATATTACTTATAATTTAATTCCAAACACAAAGGTAGTGTATTTTCCTGAAAACCACCAATCTATTCTTCAACGAGTTTTCAACAACTTGTAGGATTATTGTTGGATATAAATCTCAGTTAAACAGGTATATTCTTATAGGTTTATTGGCTTAAAGGGCTATCTTTTCTCCTCGATACTCTCTTCCTTTGACCGAGCAATAACAGTTTAATTTAATGGCCGTGGCTACCGAACGCAAATTTACAGAAAATATCTAAATAAGATAATTTTTAAAATGCTTGTTTGAGTCATTTAATTGACCTATATTTGCATTTGCGTCCTCAAAACGCCCCAAGAAGAGAACACAGACACCTTGATATGAAACCGAAAGACACCTTTATTACCGTTCATCCAGGAGAAATTTTGCGTGAAGAGTTGGACGCAAGGGGAGTAAAGCAAAAAGAATTTGCTGCAACTATTGGGATGCCCGCTCCAGTTTTGAATGATTTGGTAAACGGGAAACGAAGCGTTACCCCAGATATCGCAATCCTTCTTGAGGCCGCGTTGGGAAAAGATGCGGCGTCATGGCTTCGCCTGCAAGCTGAACGTGATTTGGAAGTTGCCAGGAAGAAGGAAGACCTGCTCCGCAAACAGAAGGATATCGAGACCTGGCAGGTCATTCAAGATTGCTGTAATGTTAGGTTTTTGGGAAAGTATCTTCCTGAGGGACTTGGGAAGACCATTCAAGAAAAGATAGAAACAGTGCTTTCCTTCTTCGGGGTAAAAAGCGCCGAGGCTTTGAAAGAAGCCTTCATTCGAGATGTTGACCCCGCCTTCTTTCGGAAATCGGAGAAACTGACCAACAACCCCGTCAATCTTTTCACATGGAAACAAATAGCCTATGACAGGAGCTCAAAGTTGGATCGCCCTAAGAAGTTCTCTAAGGATGCTCTGTTAGAATTGACGGAAGGACTGAAGACGATTTTCTATGAGAACGAGAATACCGAAGAAAGGATTGAAAACCTAATGCGGGAATACGGAATTCGTTTCTTTATTCAGAAAAATGAAACCGGAACCCATATTGATGGGTTTTCTTTCTGGAAGGGGGCCAATCCCTCCATTGCACTCACTCTTCGATATCAAAAGATAGACATTCTCGCATTTACGCTAATGCATGAGGTCTGTCATGTGTTTTTGCATCTCGACTCTCAGGAGAAGTGGAAAAGTTGTATTTCGCTCCCTGACATGAAGGAAGGATTGGAAGAGCAAGAAGCGGACACCTTTGCAAACAACCAGTTGATTCCTGCTAAGGACTGGCAGCGTTTCAAGGAGAAGATATCGGGAATAAGCCCTTATTCAATAGGCCCGATGCTTCGACAATTCGCTGAAGATCATCAGATTCATCCTGCCATTGTTCTGGGAAGATATCAGCACGATTATAACATATTTGACAATGGTCGTGGATTTGACCGGTCAATCAACTAGAAGGTTCTATTCAGGCCTTTGACCAATGATGGTACTGGTAATTCCGAAGGAAACAGTCCCCTGTGCCCTCTGAAAGTGATCTACCTTGAGGGGTTCTTTTTGCTGCGGATTCTCCAGTTTGGTTAAGGAAGACTCATGTGTGATAATCGCTCCTTAAGTTCGATTATTTGGCGTTTAGGAGGAAATATCACATAAGAGTATACCACCATTATAGGTGGTAAGCAACCACCTTTATCTTGCTTCCCTATATTTCGGGGTTACTACGGACGACTGCCGTAAGCTATAATAAGATAATGATTAACCGCATTATTTGAATTTTACCTATAATTAATTACATTTGCATCGGAAAAGACTGATGCAATATGGACTTGAAGAAGTATTCGAATACCCAGATCCTGCAAATGCTAGGACTGCGGTTCAAGGATTACAGGTTGATGATGAACCTTTCCCAGGGAGACTTGGCCAAGGCTGCGGGCGTTTCCGTTTCCACCGTCCATAAGTTCGAAACGGGCACGATCACGAATATGAACGTCACCAACCTGATGGCTCTGCTCCGGCCGGTCGGCCTGCTGGACCGGTTCGACGACCTGGTTCCGGAGCAGCCCGAGAATCCATACTTGACGGCTCCGGAGCATCAGAAACAAAGGGTAAGGAGGAAGAGCAATGGCTAGGAATATAGACAGCGGCAGGTTGAGCGTCATGCTCTGGGGCCAGGAGATCGGACAGCTATGTTGGAACCCGGCGAAGGGGAATTCCTATTTCTTCTTTTCACCCGAATACCTTTCATCGGGGCTCGACATTGCGCCGCTGACCGCCTCATCGAAGAGCCCCGCGGCCCGTTTCGCCATCTATGGCAACACGGACTCCGCAAAGTATCAGAAACTCCCCCCGTTCATCGCGGACTCACTTCCGGACGATTGGGGCAATACCCTCTTTGACCAATGGTTCGCGGAACATCACTATCACGAGAAGGACAAGACTCCTTTGGCGAAACTCTCCTTTGTCGGTAGCCGCGCCATGGGTGCGCTCGAATTCGTCCCCTGCAGCGAAGATGCCTTCAGTCCGAATGAGAGGCTGATGATCCCGAAACTGTACGATTTGGCGAAGAAGATCGAGCAGGACCGCGAGCACGCCATCATCTCCC
>JAEEGF010710367.1_pt1 | contig 13792 bp, 8 predicted proteins | sample 9134171 | NCBI WGS metagenome assembly JAEEGF01 (sample SAMN16246542, study PRJNA631951) | gut metagenome | biome: gut microbiome; feature: rumen; material: AP-attached | host: Bos | place: Iran: Karaj | collected 2018-10
GTTGTCTGCATATCACATAGAAGGAATGACGGAACTGGCTCTGAAACACCGCGATAAGATTATGCTGTCAGAAGCTCCAACTGGAGTAGAGAATGTACAGCTCATACTCGAAGCGATAGATAAGCAACGTGGGATAGAATGTGAGTATTACTCATTCAACAAGAAAACCGTGAAGCATCAGAAGCTTATACCCTATTTTCTGAGAACATGGGAACAACGATGGTATCTGGCAGCCGAACCAGACAATCGCCATCACGGTATTTCGATTTTTGCGTTGGAAAGAATGGAAAATATCATGCTGACTGAAGAAAAGATGTTCCCGACTCACAAAGTAACTGCTGAAGAATACTTTGATGGAAGCTTTGGAGTAAACCATTCTGATGACCAAAAGCCAGAAAAGATAAGGATTAAAATCTATGGGGCACAGGTAGAGTACGTCAGAGCTTTGCCAATTCATGAATCACAAGAAGAAGTTGAGACGACTCCAGAATGGAGTGTTTTTGAATATCGACTTGTTCCATGCTATAATTTCTATCAGCAACTTTTATGGCATAGAGAAAAGCTGGAGGTTTTAGAACCACAGCATGTCCGTGAAGAAATAAAGACAGCGATACAGAAGATGCTTGAACATTACTAATTAATGGGATTTATCAAATACATAGCTGACGAAAGTCATTACAAAGAAGTCCTTACATTAGTTGAAAAAGCCAAACGGACTGTGTGGATCGGGACGGCAGACATCAAGGATCTGTACGTCGATGACAAACCGTTCCTCGCATTGATTGCCTCTTTGCTCAAAAAAGGTGTGGAGGTCAGACTGATTCATGCCAAGGAGCCAGGAACAGCTTGGAGAGAGGATCACGAGAAGCATCCAATTCTCTATGACGGTATGGAGCGTGTGCTATGTCCGCGAGTCCATTTCAAGCTCATTATTATCGACAGTACCATTGCCTACGTCGGCTCTGCAAACCTGACAGGCGCAGGTATGGGCATGAAATCACCCAAGAAGAGGAACTTCGAGGCTGGCATCCTGACAGATGACCCCGAAATGCTTGATGCGGCCATTGAGCAGTTTGATAATGTGTGGATAGGCAAGTTCTGCAAAGATTGCGGTCGAAGAGAATATTGTGCAGACCCCATCAAATAAGATAATTGGAAAGGATATGATTAGAGATAGAATACAGAATCTGCTTGGGGCGATAAACCAAGGGATATATGAGAAGGATACAGAGCTATCGCTAGCACTCTTGGCGGCACTGGCGGGAGAGAGCATCATACTGCTTGGGCCTCCAGGAGTGGCGAAGTCGATGGTGGCGAGAAGACTGAAACTGGCATTTCAGAATGCACGATCGTTCGAGTACCTGATGTCGAGATTCAGTACTCCTGATGAGATCTTTGGTCCTGTAAGCATCAGCAAACTAAAGGATGCCGACAAGTATGAGCGCAATACAGATGGCTATTTGCCGTCAGCAGATGTAGTGTTCCTCGATGAGATATGGAAGGCGGGACCTGCCATACAGAATACGCTGCTCACGGCCATCAATGAGAAACTGTTCCGCAACGGTGAACGCGAGATTCACCTTCCGCTGAAGCTGCTCGTCGCTGCCAGCAACGAATTGCCGGCCCAGGGCGAAGGGCTGGAGGCACTGTGGGACCGTTTCCTCATCAGGGTGGAGACGGGGTGCATCAAGAAACAGGAAAGTTTCAACCAGATGTTGCTCGACGACAGCGACGGCGAAGCCTCGTGCAACAGCAAATGGCAGATTACGGATGAAGAGTATAGCGAGTGGGCAAAACAGCTACGTAGTATCACCATATCCGACAGGGTGCTGGGGTGTATTCATGTCATCCGCAAGGCACTTGGCGCAGTTACGTTGTCCAACAGCGACGAGCGCCGACAGGTTTATGTCAGCGACCGCCGCTGGAAGAAAATCGTAAAGTTGCTGCGCACCTCTGCTTTCCTGCAAGACCGCAAGAAGGCGGATTTGACAGACCTACTGCCCATCTACCACTGCCTGTGGAATGAGCCCGACGAACGCGACGACATCCGCCGCATCATCATCCGCTCGCTGTTTGCCGAATATGGCACCGAACTGACAAGAATAAAACTGGCCATTGAGGCCGACGTGAAGGTTCACAGGATGCATGGTGCCACATGGAAAGCCAAGGCTTCAATGTTGAGAAGGGACGGAAACAAGAAGATCTTCGACAGTTTCTACTACCATCTGCTCGACCATGATACGGGGAACAGCTACGTCTTCATCGCCGATTACCAGCGCATGCGCGATTACAAGGCCACAAACGCGGGACAACTGGGTGTGCTCTACAAGGACCCGAAGAACCCGGTGCGTACCATTATCCGTGGCTATGATGGGGCAGACTTCCCCGAAGGTGCACGGCAGGTGGTCTTGGTCCGCGACGACGACTGCCTGTATATCGACGGCGTGCAGTTTGAAATAGAGAAACTGAAGCCAGGCGAGAAACAACAGATTCCCGTGGCCAGGGGCAAGGTGTCCGACCGCGACTATCATGGCGAGCTGGACACATTGGGCGTCAAGGTGAGGAAACGGGAGGAAGGCATCCTCGGAAACATCTTCCTATCGGAGGACGACCGTCGGGAGCTGGACAACTATCTGAAAGGACTCTACAATGAAATTGCGCTGACAAGACAGGAATTGGAGAAGCTGGATGACTGACACGCACGAAAATGATGTGGAATACTGGATGGAACGCAACCGGAGGCGCAGACTGACGGCCGGCGAATATCTCAAGCTGCTGGAGAACTTCACGAAGGACGGAGAACTGCCGGAGATTGAGACCGACGTGCTCACAGACTACCCTTGGCAGAGGTATAATGACCCTATCCTGCGCTATATCGTGGAAGTAACCCACGACCCGTTGATACAGGCTCGCGTGCTGACCAGCAAGATGGCCGGGAAAGTGTTCTATGAGACCATGGGGCGCTTTGTCGTGGACTGTCTGCATGAAGAGAAGTTCTGCACACAGAAGACATGGTCGGAGCGGAACGAGATGGGCAAGACCTGCGAGAGGTCGATGCAAAAGAAAAAGGACAACTGGCAGGCGCTCCTCACAGCCATCAGCGAGAAACACAAGGAGGACGGATTCAACAAGGAGTTCATCAAGAAGCTTTTTCAACGGCAAGGTTGGCGAAACGAGGCCAGCTGGGAGAAACTCCGGCAGGAATGGGCTGGAGCCCTGGAGCGGCAGATGCAGCGCGAAGTGGGAGAGAAAGTACGAAAGAAGACGCCCTCAACACGCGCCGCCCTTACTAATATGATGAAGATGATGACCGAGCAACACTACCGTTTCGACAATGCCGACGACGCCATGATGGCTCAGGCATGGGATATGATGGACGGACATTTCTCGGAGAGCGAGTTTGAAAAGAAACTGAACATCGTCAGGATTCAGAACAAATATCCGGAGATTGGTGAGGTTGCGCGGAGGATGGGCCGGACGGTGGAGGAAGAAGGACGCGACCATATCGCTGTGCAAACGGGCTTTCACTTCAAGATAGACCACTCTTCGGGCAGTGATATTGAAGGCATCACCGTGAGCAACGACATCAATGCCCTGCTGCCCATTGAGCTGACGCAGTATGCAGACGAGCAACTGGAGGACCTCTTCTATAAGAAATACCTCACGAGAAAGCTCCAGACGTTCCGCTATCGCTCAGAACTGAACAAGCCCGCACACCAGTTGCATCAGCAGCGGGCCGTCCGCAAAGGGCCGATGATTGTATGTGTTGACTCGTCCGCCAGCATGTATGGCGTGCCTCAGAAGATTGAGATGTCGCTGCTCTCTAAGCTGGAGCAGACTGCAGAGGAGCTTCAGCGCGACTGCTTCCTCATCGACTTCTCGGTGTCCATCCGGCCCATCGACCTCCGGGCCCGTCTGCGCAAGCGGGCCATGCAACGCATCGGACTGAAGCCAGAAAAGGACAGCGAGTTCGTGCGCGGGGAGTTTCCTTTCATCGGCGGCGGCACAGATGCCGAGAAGATGCTGCGTCTCACCTTCGCCCTACTCGACAACGGCGACGACCACTACATGAATTCCGACGTGCTCTGGATAACCGATTTCCTGATTCCCCGCACCACAGAGGAACTGTTGACTCACTTCCCTGAATACAAGAAAAAAGGCACACGCTTCTACGGGTTCCAAATCGGCGAGGGTGAAAACAACTGGGAACGGTATTTCGACCACATCTACAGGATTCACTATGTCAGACCGAGAATGTACTGATATTGGAACAGACCAGCCTATCCGCCCGAAATGTCAATGAGTGAATGTCTGAATGAACACCCATCTATAGAAAAGAAATATGAAGAATAGTATAGAAAACAACCTCGCATCAACAACGTCAACCGTCGCAACAAACAGCGGTTCAGCCGCAGCCGTCAACCCATCTGAACGACCTAATGGCCAGTCCCCCAAACGGATTATGGTCATTCCCGATGTGCATGGCCGCCTCTTTTGGAAAGAACCTGTCTTGAAGTATTTGGACGTTGTTGACAGAATTGTGTTTCTTGGCGACTATCTTGACCCATACCCTAATGAAGAAGGACTGGCGGAAAACATCCTTGAGAACATGATGGAGATAATAGAACTGAAGCGAAACAACATGGAGAAGGTTGTCCTTCTGAAAGGAAACCATGATCAGCACTACGCTTCCAGACGGTTTAAAGAAATGGCTGGAGGGTCGCGTATGGACCTGCTGAACTGGACCAACTACCATGAAGTGTTCGCTGAAAACGAGGATTTATTCCAGATTGCCCACCTGGAATTGGTCCCAAGAGTGCAGTCCCCCAAACAGCAAAACGACCAAACAACCAAACAACCAAACGACCAAACGACCAGTCTCCCAGACGACCAAACGACCCAACAACCCGAAATCCCGTATGTCTTCTCGCACGCCGGGATGACTCTTTTTTGGCTAAAGAAAGTCAACGATGAGGTTTGGCACCTGCCAGACAACCAGATTTCCATCTCCGACCCCGACATCATTGAGAGAATCAACCAGCTGGATGATGACGGTAAAGGTCAGGACATGCTGGCGGTTGTTGGCATTTGCCGTTCATGGTTCGGGGAAAAAACGGGTGGAATCCTGTGGGCTGACGTCGACGAACACGCCACCCTCGATGCCCCAAATACATACGGTATGAACAAGGCGTTTCAGGTTTTCGGCCACACCAAACTTGGCTTAGGCTATGAAAAAGTAGAGACTGACCTCTTCGCCATGATTGATTCCCGACAGTGTTTCATCATTGACGGGAGCATCAAGGAGAGAATCGTCAGTCTGGACCAATATGAAAAGGGGCAGATGGAAGTGAAAAGTGAAGAGTGAAAAGTGAAGAGTGAAGAATTTGCTGCCGCCATTTTGTTTCCTCTCAGTTCTTAAACCACAGCTCGCGGTTAACTTGTCTCACAGGAGTTCAGGAGTTCAGAAGTTCACAACTTCCGAAACTTGAATCCGTCAACTTTACTCTCAACTGTTCAGCAGTTTCGTCACCTCAGCAGGATTGAGCGCCCACTCGTAGGTGTAAGCCTCGTCGGCTTCGACCGCATTATCCACGAGGGCAAGGTGCTGTGCCTCTGCCTTCATGTCGAGCAACTGACCCACAGAGAGCTTTGTCTCCAGTTTACGGAGCAGCGCCTCTATCGATGCCGCGTCGGCACCTCTGAGCGTCTGGGCGGTGAAAGGCATTTCCAGCCAGACTATTTCATGCTTTTTCACGTCGAGAACGCCAAAGACCAGGCCCTTTGCCAGATTGCCTTCGCTGATGCGCACCATGTGTTGCACACACGAAGGGTCGTAGGCCACGCCGTTCTCCTCGGAGATCTCCATCGGGTAGGCCGAGTCCATCCATCCGACAACTAGGTTGGGCTGAAGGGCGCCGTTGGAGTAAGCGTTGCAGGTGAAGGTCACATAAGTGGCACCAGCCTTCTCCAGTTCAGGCACCGACAGCTCGATATACTCGGCGGTTCCCACCATCTCGGGTATGGAACGGATGTCGCCTGAGTGCTTGGCGCCGACACATGTCAGACTATAGTACGCACATTCCTCAATCTTTCCTTCGGGAAGCGCGATGCGGGCACTGAGGTCCATGTCGAGGTGTTGTGCATGCAAACCCTTGCCCCACTGCAGGAACAGTCGCACGGCATCGCCCTCCACGGGGAAGCGAGTGCCCATCAAGGCGCACGAGGTATCCTGAATAGTGGCAGAGCGGTCGCCCACACTGACAGGGATATTGTAGAGCGAAGGCTCAATGTAGATGGTCTTACTCTCCGTCTTCTGGACAGCGAAACGCCTTGCCATGGATTGCTTGTAGACATCGTCCACGGCAGCCACCATAGCCTTGATTACAGACTCGTCGTAGAGAGCCAGCAACTTATTCGGCTCAACATTGTGGGTAACGCCCGTGATAGGCCGTGCCAGACGTGTTGCCTTTGGGTCGAAATAGACCTCTGCCGCATTGCCGAGCGAGAGCAGCAGCCGCGCAGGCAGCTTGTCGGCCACCTCATGGAACGCGGCAATCGCCTTGTCGCTGCCAAAGCGGAGCATCGTGGCGAACAGGCAACGGGCGAAAAGTCCCGGGCGCTCTTTCAGTAAGGCAAGCGTCTTTTCCACATCGTTTGCTGCGCGGGCCTTGTCCACCCGACCCTGCCAGGTGGTGTAGTCCTGCTTGTAGAACACATCGAGTATCTCAGCCAGATGGCCGAAACCTTCCTTGCGGGAGTACTCTCCCAGCCGGAGCGCATGTATCATGCGCACCCACATGCCTCGCTTGGGGTTCATGTTCTCGGCGGCTTGCCTGGCTGTCATCGGAATATTGTTCAGCCATTTTGCCACGCGCAGGCAGGCCTTGCGGTCATATTTAAGCATCAGTTTCTTCTTCATCTCCCGTGCTGCGTCGGCGCCCTTGTCGAGCGGCTCCCACATATGGGAATAAAGTTTACGGGCATGTGCAACGAGCGTCTTGGGCTCGATGATCTGCACATAGCCTGTCTTTTCGAACCAAAGATAGCGGAGCACATCGGTAGGAGTCTTCAACAGACTTGAAGCCTCTTCTGCCTTGCCCTGTGCGACCAGCAGCTTCACGACCAGCATGGCGGTCTCCTTCATCGTGATACTGACATCGATGGGCAACGGAAACTCGCGCAGCAGCATCTCAAGCGAGTCCTTCTGGGTGCCGTCGAGCGGAGTGGCAGAAGACAACAATGACGCAAACACCTTCTTCATGTCACTGACCGTGAACAGACGAAGTTCCTTCAGCTTGCTTGCCTGACCCTTATACACAAAGCCGGCCGTCACAAACGGCGTGCCGCAATACGGACAACCGTTGTAGCGCTCAAGGGGGAATGTGCCTTCGGGAATAAGGTGCCCGCAGGGCAGCGTCGTTCCTTCGAAGCCAGCTTCCTTTCCGAAGATGTTGGCAATCCATGTGATCAGATGGTCGGCAAACGTCTCTCCCGTAGGCACATCCCATCCTTTCACGAGCGGTGCCCAGTTCAGATTGACGCCCATCACTTCGTTCATGCACTGGGTGATTTCCGCCAGCCGGTTGGCCGACACGGCATTCAGCGCATGGAGCAGTTCCTCGCTTACGCAGAATCCGCTCTCTTTTAGTCGGGAAATAAAAGCCATCACGGGAATCGAGGCCTCGTTGCTCATGTCGACGGCCTCGCGGTTGATATCGAGGAACACGGCACGATAGCGCAAGGCGACCTTCGTCATTGTCTGGTTGTTCATACGTCTCAGTCTTCAGTTATCAGTTAGAAACATCTCGCCTCGGGGACTTGGGGGCTTCAAGAGAAAAGAAGACGGAAATGACGGGTCTAACAGAATGCCTAAAAAGATAGGCTAAGATCTTGGAGTAAGACCCGTTTGGTCCGTCTTCTCTTTTGCTGTTTATTCCTTATTATTCATTCCATAAGTGTCCCTGTGCTGCAAAGATACGCATAAAAAGCGAAATCTTCTTGCATAGTTGGAAAAAACTTTCGAAAAACTTCAAAAAAGAGCGTATTTTCATCTTTGAGTGTATCCTGGTTGCGTGAAATTGTGTATCTTTGCATGGCGATATGGCATCATGCCATTCATCACTTGCCGTTTATCACTTAACACTTACCGCTTATCACTTGTCACTTATGAAAAGACTATCGTTTTTGTTTATCCTTGCCATCTGTGCGCTTGCGGTGGCCGCGCAGGATGTTGTCCGCGTGAACTACCGGGGCTCACGGCCAACCATCCGCGATTTTGCCGTTGCCTACCTTTCCTCCTTCCCCGGTGCAGATGAGGTAGAAGAGGGCGAACAAGAGGGCTTGCGCCTGTTAGACGACATGAAAGCCGCATTGGCCAGACAAAGCAAGGGCCAGCCTCTCAACAAGAGCGAGACGCTGACCATTGACCAGCAGAACGGATTTCTGCTCTACCAGCAGCGCCATGACGACTTCACCACGAAGATTGAGCTCTGCTTCTGGAACGAATCCGACGGAAAGCACAAGCTGGTGGCCTGCTACAGGGAGTATTCCGAGGGTGGCCGAGACGAGTCTGACGGTCTCATCTTTTTCCGCTATAACAACGCCACAAAGGAGATGACGAGATGTATGAATGAGGATTTAGGCATCTATGGAAAGTACATTGATGGCTATGATCTTATCTCGTACTCGCTGCCGCGCAAGGGAAAGGACATCATTGCCACGTCGTGGAAGACGAGCAGCGACAAGAAACAGACGAGGCTGAAATGGAACGGACGCCGGTTCACACGGTAGACGTTGCTTCTGCTTTTCGAGAGAACGACCTGTTGCAACCGTCAGCGCCATCAGGCCAAACCGCCAAAAACAAGCGGTGAAACTGACGGATGGAAGGAGCAAAAGCGGCAGTTTCTGTAAACGATTCCAATGGAATCGTCAAACAAAGTCAATGGAATCGTTGCACGAAATCAATGGAATTGTTCAACAAAACCAATGGAACTGTTGCCTGAAACCGCCAGTCTTGCTCGAAGAAAGCGACAGACTGACGACCAGAAACCGCCAAAGAACACGCCTCCCCCTTCCGTTTTCAACCTCCTGACCAGCCACCGTGCGCAGCGGTTTTCCGCTGCGCCCCCCCCACGAAACCGCAGCCGATGAACCGCCCACCTCCCGACACCGGTGTCAGACATTTATTCTTTAAACCATCAGGCGCGCCGCGCCGAGCAATTGCTTATGAAGACAAAAGAACTGCTATTTCTATTTTGCGTGCTCTGCTTCCCCTTGAATGCAGGAGCACAGGAGTTCATCATCCCCCCGACCAACATCAACGCCCAGGGATATCCCCATGTGTTGCCCGACAACAGCGTGGAGTTCAAGATTCGCTCCAACGACGACCTGAGCCAGATGACAGTATCGCTCGACCCGTCGTGCCGCTTCGAAAAACAACCCGACGGCTCGTGGATGGCCCACACCAAACCGCTGGTGCCAGGCTTCCACTATTATTGGTTCCGCCTGGGTGGAATGGACGTTTCCGACCCTGCCAGCAAGAGTTTTTTCGGCTGCGGAAGGATGACCAGCGCCATCGATATTCCCGAGGCGGGCTGCAGCTTCTACGACATAAAGGATGTGAAACACGGCAAGGTCAGCATCGTCAATTACTACTCCAGAGTGAGAAAGGCATACGCCACCATGTACGTATACACACCGGCCGGCTACTCAAAGGGCAAGAAGCGCTATCCGGTGTTGTACCTGCAGCATGGCGGAGGCGAGGACGAGTCGGGATGGACCTTCCAGGGCAAGACCAACAACATCATGGACAACCTGATAGCGGAGGGCAAGGCCAAGGAGATGATTGTCGTCATGTCAAACGGCAACATCACGGTTCCCGGCACAGGCTTCGGCTATTCCATACAGGGCATGAAAGGCTTTGAGGAAGAGCTCACCGAAGTAATCGTCCCCTTCGTAGACCAAACCTTCAGGACCATTCCCGACAGCCGGAGTCGTGCGCTCGCAGGTCTTTCCATGGGTGGCGGCCAGTCGTTTTTCGTCGGTCTGCAGCACACCGAGCTTTTCAGCCATATCGGCGTGTTCAGTACGGGCGTCTTCGGAGGCATACGCGAGACGAAGTCGTTCGATGCAGAGGAGGCCATGCCCGGCCTCATCTCTCAGCATGAGAAGTATAACCGGATGCTGAAGGTGTTCTATATCTCCGTAGGCACCGACGACCCGCGCTTGTCGCCAACCCAGAGTGCCGTCGCTGCCATGAAGCAGTCTGGACTGGCCATCACCTTCAACACCTTTCCCGGCGACCATGAATGGCAGGTGTGGCGAAAGTCGCTCCACGACTTCGCCCAGAAACTGTTTCATTGACCATCGCCGCCCACCATTCGGTTCTCGGTTTCACTTGTCACTTCTCACTTTTCACTTGTCACTTATCACTTATCACTTATGAAGGTTATCATAGCGATTGACTCGCTGAAAGGCTGCCTGAGTTCCATAGAGGCAAACATGGCGGCGGCAGAAGGCATCAGGAGCATCTGTCCTGACGCGGAAATCATTCAAGTGCCTGTCAGCGACGGCGGCGAGGGTTTTCTGGAGGCCTTCCGCGCAGCCATCGGCGGCGAGATGGTAGAAGTTGAAGTGAGAGACCCACTGATGCGGCCTGTGTTGGCAACGTATCTGTTGCAAGGAGACACGGCAGCGATTGAGATAGCACAAGCCAGTGGACTGACGTTGCTGGCGGAAGACGAACGGAATCCTTTGCAGACCACGAGCTACGGCACAGGACAACTGGTGGCCGACGCCGTCAGACACGGGGCGAGACATCTCATAGTCGGACTTGGCGGAAGTGCCACCAGCGACGCAGGCACCGGCATGCTTCAAGCGCTCAAAGACGCCTTTTCCATCAAAGGCATTTGGGAGAACGTGGAGGAGCTGACGTCGGTTCGCTTCACCATAGCCTCCGATGTCAAGAATCCATTGTGTGGCGAGAATGGGGCTGCACATGTGTTCGGACCCCAGAAGGGAGCCACCGCCGACATGGTGATACAGCTCGATGAGCGGGCCAGGACGTTCGCCGAGGTCTCTGCAAGACATTTCGGCTACGACCGTTCGACGACGGAAGGCGCAGGAGCTGCCGGCGGACTTGGCTATGCTTTCCTTGAATACCTCGATGCGGAATGCAGGTCTGGCATACAGCTTTTGCTTGACACCATTCGTTTCAGGGAGCTTTCCAAGGGCGCAGACCTGATTGTCACAGGCGAGGGGTCGGCCGACCGACAGACGCTCATGGGCAAGCTGCCGATGGGAATACTCGGACATGCCGAGGGCAAGGCGGTGGCCTTGATAGCAGGCCGCATCAGCGACCGGGAACAGCTGCTGCATGCAGGTTTCAATTATGTGGAGTGTATCAATCCCCCGGGCATCACGCTGACCGAGGCCATGCGAAAGGATGTGGCGCAGCGGAACATCAGTAAGACGGTAAGAGATGTGGCACTGCGCCTCAGATGAGAATAACAACAGCTTGCGCAAACAAAATAGAAAAGATATGAAAGAACTGACTGCACGGTGGCTATGCATGCTTGTCTGCATGGCTATGGGGAGCGCCCTGATGGCGAAGACAACCGAAACCGGCTCTGCCGGCACGACAAACGCGTTTCCGAGAATTGCTGAGACGGCTGAAGAAGGCTGGTTCCCAGTATCGGAGGCCACAATCTGCACAGACGCGAAAGACTACGAAGTGGTGAGGATTTCCGCCAGAATGCTCGCCGACGACATTCAGCGGGTGACGGGAAAATGCCCTTCGCTGACCACTTCCGCACAGCCTCCCATAGGCCCCTGTGTGGTAGCCGGAACACTGGAAAACAGCAGACTGATTGACCAGATTGTCAAGAGACAGGGCATTGACGTCAGCGCTATCAGGGGGAAATGGGAATCGTTTCTCATGGTCATCACGCAGCATCCCAGGCACCACACACCTGTGCTGGCCATCATTGGAAGCGACCGGCGAGGCACTGCCTTTGGACTGACGTCGCTGTCGGAAGCCATCGGCGTGTCACCTTGGTACTGGTGGGCCGACGTGAACCCAGCCCACAAAGAGGCGCTGTATGTAGAACCCATCAGATTCTGGCAGCAAGAGCCGTCGGTGCAATACCGAGGCATCTTCATCAACGACGAGCGGTTCGGTGGATGGGCACGATGGGCTGAGCAGCATTTTGAGAAGGAAACCGGCAAGGTGGGGCCCAAGACCTACCAGAAAGTGTTTGAGCTGCTCCTGCGGCTCAAGGCGAACTACCTGTGGCCAGCCATGCATCCCGGCACGCAGGCTTTCAACGACGCCCCCGAGAACGCGCGTCTTGCCGACGACTATGCCATCGTGATGGGCTCTTCGCACTGTGAGCAGATGTTGCGCAACAATGAGGGGGAATGGAAGGCCGTCGGCACTTACGGCGACTTCAACTACATCACCAACCGCAAGACCATGCAGGACTACTGGGAAGAACGCGTACGCACGAACGGAAAATATGAGAACACCTATACGCTCGGACTGCGGGGCATACACGACTACCCCATGGAGGGCGCCAACAGCACCGCCGAACGCGTGAAGCTGATGCAGCAGGCCATTGACGACCAGCGCGACATATTGCGCCGCAACATCCTGACAAACAAGACGTCGGCATCCAACACCCGGCGTCCGTCATCCATTGAAGAAATACCGCAGGTTCTGTGCACCTACGAGGAGGTTCTCGACGCCTATCACAACGGATTGCAAGTGCCCGAGGACGTGACGTTGCTCTGGAGCGACGACAAGCATGGCTATTGCCGCAACCTTTGCAACCCAGAAGAGATGAAGCGAAAAGGCGGTGCCGGCATCTACTATCACCTGTCGTACCATGGCGACCCGGCCAGTTGGATATGGCTCAGTCCGCTTTCTCCCGCCTTCCTCAGTACAGAACTCACCAAGGCATATACTTACGGCGCACGGAAGATCTGGGTGTTCAACGTAGGCGATATCAAGCCTGCGGAGAAGGAGATTTCTTTCGTCATGGAGCTGGCATGGAACATTGACCGATGGAAGCCCACAGTGGCACACGACTACACAAAGGTCTGGGCTGCGAAGACTTTCGGAAAGGAATGGGCACAAGAGGTGGCCGACCTGCAGCAAGGCTACTATCAGCTGCAGGCCGGAGGCAAGGAGGCACACGTGTGGTTCATAGACTACAGCGAAGAGCAGATTGAACAACGCATCGCACGATGGAGAGCACTCGCGGCTCATGCCTCAGACCTGATGCAGAGAATGCCTGAAAGACTGAAGGATGCCTGCTTCGAACTGGTGGGCTATCCCATACGCGGGGCGGCCATGGCCAACGAATACCAGCTGCTGGCGCGACGCAGCATGGTGCGGGCAACGGTAGGTGACAGCACCGGAGCCATGGCTGATGCCAACCGAGTCAAAGAGATGTTCGCTCAGCTGAACGCATGGACCGACCGCTACAACAACGAAACAAGCCACGGCAAGTGGGCACACTTCTTCAACTGGCAGCCTTATCACTGGTTCCGTTCTGAGAAGATTGACCCGCCTGTCTGTACGCCAGAACTGCTTGAGCAGGCCATCAATGGTCCTGCACCACGCTTTCTGTCGGTCGCCGATGCTCTCTCTGCCGACGGCGCCACCATCACCTTCTCACCGCCCACAACCCAGTTATCACTTAAGACATCCACCTCGGGAGCTTGGGAGGCTACTGCAACATCCACCTCGGGGGCGATGGAGACCGCTCACGTTCCACTTTGGATAGAAGCC
>JAEEGF011037144.1_pt1 | contig 13789 bp, 12 predicted proteins | sample 9134171 | NCBI WGS metagenome assembly JAEEGF01 (sample SAMN16246542, study PRJNA631951) | gut metagenome | biome: gut microbiome; feature: rumen; material: AP-attached | host: Bos | place: Iran: Karaj | collected 2018-10
AATGCCACACCGTTTCCGATGATATTCATGATGTTCTGGTGAAAAACACCTGATGGCATTGTATGGAGTGCAAATTTTCCATACTGATTTACAATTGTGTGACCTGCGTTGGCACCACCCTGAAAGCGGATAACAACGTCAGCCTGATCTGCAAGAGTATCTGTGATCTTACCTTTTCCTTCGTCTCCCCAGTTTGCTCCTACTACTGCTTTTACCATTTTTTAACCCTCTCAATTTAATTTTACTAGATTAAATGAAGGTTTTACCCTTCTTTGCCTATACCATATTATCAATAATTCATTCATAAGTAAAATCAATATTTTTTATGTTTGCCATAAGCACGAATTATTTCTCGAAATTTTATACAATTTAATACATTTTTTTGAAACTTTTCCAACAGTTTCAACTAAAATAGATAATATAAATTACCTATATTTCAATCATGTATTTCTGTGCGCATTTTTAAATCTTTTAAAGGAGGGTAAATATGGCAAGCGAAGCACAAAAAAAAGATTCCTTTAGTCAGGGCGAATTCAAGCGTCTTTCCGTTTCTGACAAATTTAAAAAGGTCTTTAACAGCTTCAGGAACAATCTTATTATTATCTTTGTTCTTATCATCGTGATTGATCTTATCTCACTTCAGAACCTTCGTAACATCTATGCAGTCTACTATGAACAGAATACTCAGCAAGGCGAAGTACGAATCACGATTCAGGCTCTTGCCAAGTATTATCTCTGGGCTCTCTCTGCACAGGAAGAGGCCGACAGGAATGAACAGATTGCAGGTGCGGTGGAAAAGATCCAGGAGCTGAATGATGGCCTTGATACTCTAAGCAAGGTATACAAAGGAGACCTCACCACTGCTTACCAGCATATTAAAGATATTGACACTGCGGATGACACTCTGGTCTCCTTGTTTTCCAACGGTGCATCCAACGAAGAGATATATAACTACTATGTTTCCACCGTCAATGAAGCTATCAAGGTAGTTGTAAAAGACTTCAAGGAGATTGGAATCTCAGCCAAGGCACAGGCAAAGCAGGCTTATACCTTCGCTATGGTAATTGTAATAGTAATGACGATAATCTCCCTGCTCATTGTAATTTACGCCATCCTTTATCTAAGGCGTGCCAGAACTGCCCTTACAGGCAGTATACTAGGACCTATAGAAGCAATCTCCGCTGCAGCTGATGAAATGGCTAAGGGTAAACTTGAACTTACCATCGAAACAGATTCAGAGGATGAACTTGGCAAGCTTGCAAATGACCTGACAGAGTCCACTGATGTAATTGAAAATATAGTAACCGACATCAATGATACTCTTAAGCGCATGTCCGCCGGAGATTTCTCCACAGGATCAAGAAACGAAAAGATCTATATTGGTGACTATGTTGCCATTAAGAATGCCCTCAGTGATATTTCCGATAATCTGAGCAGCACACTTTTGGAAGTAAAGAACTCCTCCGCTCAGGTTTCACAGGGTGCCGTAAATATGTCCCAGGGTGCAAATGATCTGGCTGAAGGTTCAACAGACCAGGCTGCTGCAGTTCAGGAGCTCACCGCTTCCGTAAACTCAGTTACAGAGCAGACCAGACAGCTTGCTGATGTGGCTGAAAAGAGTAAAGAAATGGCCAACTCAGTAAGAGATAATGCTGAGACCAGTGCTCGCAAGATGCACCTTGTAACAGATGCGATGACCAGAATTACCGAGGCTTCTGCGGAGATTGAGCAGGTAACCAACTCCATCGAAGCTATCGCCAAGCAGACTTCCCTCCTGGCTCTCAACGCTTCCATCGAGGCCGCAAGAGCGGGCGAAACAGGAAAAGGTTTCGCAGTTGTTGCTGATCAGATTGGTAAACTTGCAGATCAGTCCAGTGAAGCAGCCAAGAATACTCATCAGCTCATCGCTGATACCATGGATGAGATCAACAACGGTAACAACGTAGTGGCGGAGACCACTGAAGCTCTGGATGCTATGCAGCACAGCGTAGAAGAGATCACAGAGATGATCATCCAGACCGGAGACCTTGCAAGTCAGCAGGCTCAGAGCATGGATGAAATCGATAAGGGTATCGAGATGATTTCCAACGTAGTTCAGAACAACTCTGCTACCGCCGAAGAATCCAGCGCAGTATCCCAGGAGCTCTCCGAACAGTCCGAGAGCCTGAACAACCTCATCGGTCAGTTCACAATAAACGAATAACCCAAATTCACCAGTAAGCCCTTTGCGTATGGCAAGTACCTGCGCGGGGGGCTTTTTATTTGTGGTTACCATTATTTTAGTTGAATATAAATATCTAAAATAGTATAATGAAAAGTGAAATATTTTATATTTATTTAAACTTAGTAAGCAGGGGCTTAATCAATATAATGTATTAGTGATTTTAACAGAGGGAAGGTACAAACATGTTACACATCAAGTCTTTGGACGAGGGACTTGAGCTGTTTAAGGCTCTTGGTTCCGATGTCCGTATCGAGATCATCAAGATCCTCATCAATGAAAGCGGAATGAACATGAATGAGCTTGCCAGCAGGCTCAAGATTACAAACGGCGCTCTCACAAGCCACATCAGGAAGCTCGAGGAATGCGGCATAGTTACTGTTTCTGCCGAGACTTCAGGCCACGGCAATCAGAAGGTCTGCTCTGTGAACCTGGACAAGATCCTCATTGATATCCAGGAAGAGACCCGGAAAGAAAACGTCTACACCGCTGATATAAAGGTCGGACACTTCACCAACTTTGAGGTTCTTCCAACCTGCGGTCTTGCATCCAGTCAGAAGCTCATTGGAGAAGTTGATGACGCCAGATATTTCTCCCACCCAGAGCGCTACGATGCTGATATACTCTGGTTCACCAAGGGATACGTTGAATATGCCATTCCTAATTTCATCCCCTTCAACCAGAAGATTGATGAGATCTGTATAACCGCAGAACTCAGTTCAGAGGCACCCGGAGTTAATAACTTCTGGCCATCTGATATTTATTTTTCACTAAATGATACATTTATCGGCTACTGGACCTCCCCCGGAGACTTCGGTGATGTAAAAGGTATTTTTACCCCCGACTGGTGGTTTCCTAACTGGAACCAATATGGTATGCTCAAGATGTTGATCATTAACCACAAGGGCACTTTCATAGACGGCAAGAAGATTTCAGACATCACCATAGATAAAATGGAACTGACCTCCAAGAGCACACTTAAGTTCAAATTAGAGGTTCCCGATGACGCCGAGCATGTAGGTGGCCTTACAATATTCGGAAAAGGCTTCGGTAATTACAATCAGGATATAAATGTTAAGATTGCCTACAGCCCCATTGAGTCATAATTTATGAAAAGAAATGTTACCATAGGAATACTTGCCCACGTTGATGCAGGGAAAACCACTCTCTCCGAGGGTTTTCTCTACACCTCAGGGGCCATCAGAAAAATGGGAAGAGTTGACCACAAGGATACCTTCCTGGATACATATGAATTGGAAAGATCTCGTGGAATCACCATATTTTCAAAACAGGCTGTTTTTGAATATGGGGACACAAGATTTAATCTTCTGGACACTCCCGGACACGCAGACTTTTCTCCGGAAATGGAGCGAACTCTCCAGATTCTGGACATGGCAGTTCTCATAGTCAGCGCTGCAGACGGTGTAACCAGTCAGATCAAGCTTCTCTGGAAGCTTCTGGATCACTACAAACTCCCGGTTTTCATATTTGTTAATAAAATGGACCAGCCCGGTTCTGACAGAGAAGCTCTTATGGAGTCCCTTAAGTCTTCTCTCAATCCTCACTGCGTTCCTTTTGACAGCGATCTGAGTTCTCCTGAAATACAGGAGGAGCTGGCGGTATGCGACGACGAGCTTTTGACCTCATATCTGGAGGGTGTGCCTGTCAGCCACGATGATATTGCATCCCTTATAAAGAGCCGCAAATGTTTCCCATGTCTCTTTGGTTCAGCACTTAAGATGGAAGGCGTAAAAGAGCTTTTGGACCTCATCGCAGACTACTCAGTCGACACTTTGAATCCCGCAGGGGATTTCTCAGCCAGGGTCTACAAAATAAGCCGCGACAACAATGGTGCAAGATTATCCCACATCAAGATCATCAGCGGCACGCTTAAGGTAAGGGACACCATTGGAGATGAGAAGATCGATCAGATAAGGATCTACTCCGGAGAAAAATATGAAGCAGTCCAGGAAGCCTACGCCGGTATGGTTGTGGCAGTCACAGGGCTTTCTGAAACCAGATCAGGTGAAGGCCTTGGCGTACTTAAGAGCAGCTCCATTTCCGAAGTCATTCAGCCGGTACTCTCCTGCTCTCTTATTCTGCCTGAGGACACAGACACTATTTCTTTTTATAAAAAGATAAAGGTTCTGGAGGAAGAGGAACCAATGCTCCTCTTAAGTCTCCATGAAACCACCGGCGAAATTGAAGTAAAGGTCATGGGTGATGTGCAAAAAGAAATCCTTAAGCACCTCATCAAGACTCGCTTTGATGTGGATGTCTCCTTCGGTCCGGGCCATATAATCTACAAAGAAACCATTGCCAATACTGTGGAAGGTGTGGGTCATTTTGAGCCCCTTCGCCACTACGCTGAGGTTCATCTCCTGCTGGAGCCTGCTGAGCCCGGAAGCGGCATAGTCATTGATAACAAATGCTCTACCGACGAGCTTGCCCTTAACTGGCAGAGGCTTATAATCACCCATATTCTTGAGAAAAAGCATGTGGGAGTTCTTACTGGTTCTGAGATTACAGATATTAAAATCACTCTTTTAACTGGAAGAGCCCATGAGAAGCACACTGAAGGCGGTGATTTCAGACAGGCCACCTACAGAGCCATAAGGCAGGGCCTTATGATGGCTGACAGCGTGCTGCTTGAGCCCGTCTTTGATTACCGAATCGAAGTTCCTCAGGCCAACGTAGGCAGAGTTCTCAGCGATATGCAGAGGATGAACGGAACTGTTTCCCTTCCCGAAATAGAGGGCGACAAGGCGGTAGTTACAGGAACAGTACCCGCAGCCTGCCTCGGTGACTATGTCAGCGAAATTGCCTCCTACACCCACGGTGAGGGAAGTCTTTCAACGGTTTTAAGCGGATATGCTCCCTGCCACAATACTCAGGAAGTTTTGGATGAGATATCCTACTATCCTGAATTTGATACAGAAAATCCTGCATCTTCCGTATTCTGCTCCCACGGAGCAGGAACAGTCATTCCCTGGGATGAAGTCAGAAACTACATGCATCTCGACACAGGATGGACTGCAGATGGTTCTTTTGAAACCAAAACAGACCTCACGGATAACATCGACATGGAGGCCCTGAAAAAGCTTCAGTCCAAGACCACCAGGACCAACAATGATAATCGCAGCTTTGATGAGATTGACAGGCAGATACGGGCAACAGAAAATGAGCTCAAATCCATCTTTGAGCGAACCTACGGAGCCATAAAACCCAGATACGTAGAAAGCGAAGCAGAAAGAAGGCTCTATGACGCTGAGGACCCCAACAGGAGACTCGGCATAACGAAGCCTGATGATTCAGAAGTTACTCTCTCTGCCAAAAAGTAGAATAGCAAAAAGGATGCAGTTCTGGCAGAGCGCCGGAAGGAATATCTTTTGGTAGATGGCTACAATGTGATCTATGCCTCAGACTCCCTTAAAGCTCTGGCTCAAAATGATCTAAAGGCCGCCAGAGACAAGCTGGTTGATATCCTGATAAACTTCCAGGGCTACAGGCGAGAACAGGTCATCCTTGTCTTTGACGCCTACAGGGTCCATGGTGGCACCGAACATATGGAGGAACATTCCGGCCTTGCCGTCATTTACACCAAGGAAGCTGAAACCGCAGACCAATACATAGAAAAAGCAGCCCATGAAATAAGCAAAAAACACCGTGTCACCGTGGCAACTTCCGATGCCATTGAACAGGTCATCGTCATGAGTAGCGGAGCCATAAGGCTCTCTGCCAGAGACTTCTGGACTGAAATAGAACGAACCAACGAAATGATAAGGGAGCATCTGTAATGGATGTTCCCTTATATTTTGATTATCGAATTTCTGAGTAAATTAAGCAAATCATATATCCAGTATTATGGTTACCGGCCCGTCATTTACGGACTCAACCTTCATGTCTGCGCCAAACTCTCCTGTATATACCTCAAATCCCCTGTTTCGGCATTCCGAGATCACAAGTTCATAGAGCGGAACAGATATCTCAGGTCTTGCCGCATCAGTAAATCCGGGTCTTCTGGAGCTGCAGTCTGCATAGAGGGTAAACTGACTAACAATCAGGAGCTTGGCTCCGGCATCCTTAGGATTTATATTCATTTTCCCATTTTCATCCTCAAATACTCTGAGCCCGCAGATCTTATCTGCTATCTTTACAGCATTTTCTTTGGTGTCATCCTTATGTACACCAAGGAGTACCAAAAAACCCTTATCTATTTCTGATATTTTTTTACCGTCAATTGTCACAGACGCCGATAGTACTCTTGTTACAACTGCTCTCATTATTCCCTCCGCAAAAATTATTTATCAAAAGTAAATCTGTCAAAATCAATTATAGTCTTTTCATTCTCTGACAGAAATTCAAAGTATACCGCATGCTTCCCGATTACGCCTGAAGTAAGTTCAGATGTGAGTTCATTTACAGATCCGTCAAAGTTTAGTTCTGATACAATGCGCCCCCGGTATGAGTCAAGGCGAAGTCTTACAGTGGCCTTTGTAAGGTCTGACAAAACAACCGTAACGGCCCTGGGCGAATTAGGCCCGAACTGAAGGTAACGAAAACCTACGGTCGTCCCGTTTGTAATACCAGTCACCGGTGTTGAAAGGTCATCTCTTTGGTCATAACCCGGAACCACATAGGCTCTTATCCTGCTTCCAAATATATGGCAGGCATACCCCGCAGATATCCAGGAATAAGCATCAAGGCCGTTAACCTGGGCTCCCTGGGAGGTCATTTCAACAGGCCTTGAGGAAACAGGCTCTCCGTCCAGATATTTGATATCTCCGATATAAAGCATTCCATCTTTGCCCATTGCCACATCCACAGGCTCCATCATCGCCTGTCTGGAGTACTCATTGGTGCCGGTCTGGCGATGGTAAAAGACATACCACTTGCCATTGACCTCCATGATAGAGCCATGATTGTTTCCCCACTGATAGGTCATGGTACCACGCCCTTCGCTGTCTCTTAATATCTCCCCGCCGTTAAAGCTTATGTCGCCTCCATCATGAAACGGACCAAGGGGCGAATCGCTGAATCTATAGGACAGGAAGCCATTGCATGGTTCATAAACTCCCAGCTCCGGAACAGGCTTTTCATATCTCTTGGAATAGATATACACATATTTTCCCAATACCTTTCTGGGACTGGAGGCCTCAAAAAAGCCGTCAATAAGCGAAATATGACCATCATCCACAGGATTCCAGGGGCAGGTCGAATGCCCCAAAGGGTTCTCAACTAAAGTATCTTCTTTGATGGTTGCCATATCATCCTCAAGTTCTGCTATATAGCAGGGAGCAGCACAGCCTCCCCAATATGCATAGACCTTGCCGTCATCGTCAACTAAAACTCCGGGATCAAATCCCAATTTGGTCTCAACCGGATTTTCAAAAGGTCCAAAGGGAGTTTTGGATGATGCAACTACTATGAGGCTTCCGCATCGCTCCGCGGCATACATGTAAAATGTATCCCCCTTCTTTACAACATCCGGAGCATAAAGAACCGAGTCATAATGTGTCTCGTAGGCAACACCGTGGCATTTCCAGTCTGTAAGATCATCAACCGGTGCCGACCATACCACATAGTTTCGGCCGCAATATGCGTCCCTCTCTATATCATGAGAGCCATAAACATATACTCTTTTCTCATTTCCATATTCAAACACTCTGGGTTCTCCATCCGGAACATGCTCCCACAGCGGCATGTACGGATTTGCGCCTTTAATATACTTCTTCATATCTACAGTCCCCTTCCAAATGTATCAGATACTATTTATTCTATATCTAAGCCCAAACCATGAGCAAGAGTTGAAATAAATACCCCTTGAATAAATTCAATAATAGGAGTAAAATCATTTTGCGCAATTTATTTTGAGGAGTAAACTCATGCTTAATGAATTAAAAGATTTATTCTTTGGAAATGATACAGAAAGTGAGGAAAAAGGAATGGGAAATACTGAAAACATGAATGAAGCAGTAGCTTCTGAGGGAAATATAATAAGTGCCGATATGCTGGTGGGCGATATCATTACCAAGCATCCACTTGCTGCTCAGTTTTTGATGGAGTGTGGAATGGGCTGCATCTACTGCCCAGCTTCACAGATGGAATCTCTTGCTGAGGCATGTGCTGTTCACGGTATCGACGGCGAAGAGATCACAGACGCTCTCAACGACTACCTCGCTGAGCACAACAATTGATTTAACGAATAGGAATAAAAGAATGGCTGTCGCACTAAATCATATCAGATTAGTGTGACAGCCACTTTTTTATTATTCCACTGCCTCAAACAGATACAGGCGGGAATCACCGGTTCTCATGATCCTGGTGTCCTGATTATAACCTGTACCGGCAAAATTAGGATTAAGAGCAAGGCCATGATTGTTAAGAGAAGCTCCTGTAGCACAGGCTCTCTGCTCTTCTCCGCTCATATGATAGAACTTATCAAGTACATTGTGAATTAAGCCATCCTGCTTAACATGAACGGGAGCCATGGCATTTACAAGACTGCCAAAATCCTTGACGCTAAGCGGAGCTACACGGTTTACAATGTTATAAACCTTGTCTTCATCAAGTCCCATGGTCTTAATGCACTTGTAGTCATTGTTAGGCCTGCTTCCCTTTTCAACGGTAAAGGCCACAGCCATAGACTTGTCATTACTTACGATCATATATCCGTAATCAGGGAGTCTGTAGTAGTCTCCGAACTGGAATACTGATCTCCACTTCTTATAAAACTCTACCTGATCGGTAATTACCTTTTTATCTGTATCGGATGTCTCGCAGAGATTAAGCTCATATCCAAAGCATCCGGGACAGGCGATGGCAAACCTTGTATCAAGAGGAACTGTATTCAGAGTCTGATGGTTAGGGCAGGCTGAAACATGGGCTCCTACAGTGCTGGCAGGATATCCGTAGCTGTATCCCCTCTGTATATCAAGTCTGCACATGGCATCTGTATCATCACTTCCCCATATCTGCGGGAAGTAACAGAGAATACCAAGGTCAAAACGATTTCCACCGGCAGAACAACCCTCAAACAATATCTCAGGGAAGCTCTCTGTGAGTTCCTTCATAATGCGATATAAACCTATATAATATCTGTGCTGGAATTCACCCTGTCTTCCTGCTCCAAGGCTGTTTGAAAATCTGTCGGAGAAAATTCTATTCATATCCCACTTAACGTAGGATACCTTTCCGGCAGAGAACACCTTTTTCATGGATTCAATGACATAATCACAGACTTCTGTTCTGGTAAGATCCAGATTCATCTGGTTTCTTCCCTTGGAATGAGGGTGTCCCGGAACAGTTACTGCCCAGTCGGGATGAGCTTTATACAGCTCACTTTCCTCATTTACCATTTCAGGCTCCACCCAGATACCAAAGAGCATGCCGAGATCTGTTATTTTATCTGCAAGTTCCTCGATGCCTCCGGGGAGCTTCTTTTTATTTTCAAACCAGTCTCCCAGTGAAGTCTTGTCGTCGTTGCGGGCGCCGAACCAGCCATCATCCATTACAAAGAGCTCAATTCCGCACTTCTTGGCCTCTTTTGCCAGAGACATAAGTGAACTCTGGGTAAAGTTAAAATATGCAGCCTCCCAGCTGTTGATAAGTATAGGACGCTCTTTATCTCTCCAGGAGCCACGAACAATGTGCTTTCTCACAAACTTATGCAGATTGCTGCTCATGGCATTTAATCCATCCGCAGAAAAAGTCATCACTGCTTCCGGAGCTTCAAAGCTTTCTCCGGCCTCTAAAGACCAGTTAAAGCCCACAGGCTGAATACCTGCCACGAATCTGCTCATATTCTTTCCATTGGAAGAAAGCGCTTCATAGTGATTGCCGCTATACACCAGATTAAAGCCATAGCAGTCCCCGGAATTCTCATTGGCCTCCGCATCACTGACGATCACAAATGGATTGGATCTGCTGCCGGACTCACCTGCAGCCAGCTCCTCGCAGACAACCTTTCCGCCTGTGCAGAGGGTTTCATGCTTGCCCATCTCATCTGCCCATCTGCCGTGGAAGCTGGTGAATTTAAGCTTGGGAGTATCAAAATCAATCTGAGTACTCATAAGCCTGTCAATTCTAACTTCCTGATTGCTCTCATTGAAGAGAACTGCGCTTCTGGTAATAACATCGCAGTCAGGAAATACTGAATAAATCAGCTGCAATCTAACTCCATAGCCGGAATCTTTTAAGTTTACAATAAGCTGCTGAACCCCATTATCGCCATCATCATAAGAAGAAGGCAGTGTGTTAAGGGCATTCTTTCCCTGCAATACTTCAAAGCTGTCAAAGAGGAAATCGCAGGTGGTATTGCCATCAGCATAATATAACTCAACAAAGGGTTCTCTGATATCTCCCTTTCCAAAAGAAGACATCTCAAGTCCCAGCATTTCAAGAAAAACGTTATTGTATTCATCGGAATAGACATTCATGTTTCCGCCGCCAAAAGCGTGCTTTGGACCAATAGCGCAGGCAATACTCTCTATTCCGTTTTTCCCAAGTCTGAAGGCCTCTTCAAGCTTTCCGCAGGCTTTAGCCTTCTCATAACTATCACGCGAAATCAATGGACCGCCGTAGTGAAGATGTTCAAGATGACCTGACTCATTTTTTCTAAATAAATAGGATGTGCCTTCTGTCTGTAAAAGAAAAAGCTTTCCATCAGCAAAGATCACAGTAATACCCTCCCGTTACTTATTTAATCCTAAGACCGTTAATAATGATATCGATCATGGCATTGAGGGAATCCTCGTAGGTATAGTCTGTCTTTACAAGTTCGTCTGATCCAAGGAATTTCTCAATGGAGCCCTCTACCATAAGCTTGATAAGAGGAACCGGGATCTTTTTGATAAGTCCCTCATCCATAGCTCTTTGCAGGAGCTTTTCAGTCTCCTCCCAGTCGCTTTCAATTCTCTGGGCCACCTTCTGATAAACCTTCGGATACTTCTCCCTGAGCTGATATACTCTTCTAAAATCTATATTCTTGTAGTTATCAGGAAGACATACGATAAGTCTTGAGATTTTTTCAATAAGGTCAAGAGAATCATCTGCCAGTATCTCAGCCTCTTTTTTCTTAATGGCTGAAAATCCATAATCAACAGTGGCAAAAAACAATTCATCCTTATCATCAAATTCCTTATAAATTGTCTTTTTACTGATATGAAGATCCTTGGATATGTCATCCATGGTAAACTTCATTCCTTTGCGATTGAACTGCTCAATTACAGCGTCCATAATCATTTTTCTTGTCTCGTCCACAATAACACCCTCCTAATTTTACGCTATACCCTTTTATCCCCGTTTTTCTTTAAAAAGTTCTAAGAACTTCTTTTAAGTACTCCCATACATTTTTGGTTGAAGCTACTGAAAGCTTCTCCCCAGCAGAATGGATATCCTGCATATCAGGACCGATTGAAATACAGTCAAGTCCCTCTATCTTCTCGCTTAAGATTCCGCACTCCAGGCCCGCATGAATTGCCTCAAGCTGTGGCTTCTTGCCATACATATTCTCGTAAACACTAACCATGTGGTCACGAAGCTCAGATACAGGCTTGTATTCCCAGCCGGGATACTCTCCGCTTACTGTAGCCTTAACTCCGAATACCTGATTTAAATCAAGGAGCTTATCTATAAGCACCTTCTTAGCAGATGAAACGCTGCTTCTCACTGAATGATCAATGGTCACAAATTCATCATCACACTTAATGATTCCAAGATTCAGTGAAGTCTCCACAAGTCCCTCAATATGAGCGCTCATGGCCTGCACACCGTCAGGAAGAACGAATATGTAGTCAGCAAGCTTCCTGGTAGCAGCCGCTGTGAGGGTCTTTTCTTCTGTCTCTGTTTCCCCGGCAAAAGAAATCTTTACATCGTTGTCCTTGCCATTAAGCTCGCCTCTAACTTCAGCATCAATTTCTGCCACAATGGCTTCAGCCTCTGAAAGCTTGTCTGATGGAACAAGAATCTGGGCAAAGGCATTTGAAGGAATCGCATTATCGGCAACTCCGCCTTTTATATCTACCAGGCACACATCCATCTTTTTGCAGAGTTCTCTGATGGTTCTTGCAAGGATGTGGATGGCATTTCCTCTTCCGCACTTGATCATCTCTCCTGAGTGTCCGCCCAAAAGTCCTGATACAGTTACAGTACATTTAGTACCGGAAGCCTTTTCTCTGCCGGCAGGGAACTGAGAATAAACTCTTGCTCCGCCTGCACAACTGGTTATAAATACGCCCTCAACCTCATTATCGATATTGATGAGCTTCTTACTCTTTAAACCTGAAAGATCAATGGCTGCAGCGCCAAACATTCCGGTCTCTTCGTTAGTGGTGATAACCACCTCAAGAGGAGGATGTGGAATTGTCTTGGAATCAAGAATAGCAAGGCAGTATGCCACAGCTATACCGTCATCTCCTCCAAGGCTTGTTCCCTCTGCCCACACATTTGTGCCATCTGTGGTAACCCTGAGGCCATCAGTGGTCATATCAATGTCACAGTCTTCCTTCTTAACAGCCACCATATCCATATGGCCCTGGAGAATAACCGGCTCCTTGTCCTCATATCCCGGTGTTCCCGGAGCCTTGATAATTACATTGAGTTCGCTGTCCTGAACTACCTCAAGATTTCTTTCCTTGGCAAAAGAAACAAGATAATCGCTTATCTTCTGCAAATTTCCTGAGCCGTGGGGAATGCTGCATAACTTTTCAAAAAATTCAAAAACCTCTTTAGGTTCAATATTACTAAGAGCTGCCATATTTATTCCTCCTTAGTAGAAATAAAAAAATAAGGAATATCGATTTATCCTCGATACTCCTTACATTTTATCCTATAAAAACTTTTTTTACAACAAAAGTTTCCATTCTTAATTTCAAAATTAATTATGCAATCTTCTCTTTTGCAAGCTCTGCAAGTGTCTTGAATCCGTCAGGATCGTTAACTGCAAGCTCAGCAAGCATCTTTCTGTTGATATCTACGCCTGCAAGCTTAAGACCATGCATCATGTTGCTGTATGAAAGGCCGTTGATTCTTGCTGCTGCGTTGATACGTGTGATCCAGAGAGATCTCATATCTCTCTTCTTCTGCTTACGACCAGCGAAAGCTGATGTAAGTGCTCTCATAACTGACTGCTTAGCTACTCTGTACTGCTTAGATCTTGCTCCTCTGTAGCCCTTTGCAAGCTTTAATACTCTATTGTGCTTCTTCTTGGCATTTAATGCGCCTTTAACTCTTGCCATCTTAATATCCTCCTAAAATAATAACTAATACCGAACTGTCCTACGCGATCAAAATTATGCGTAAGGAAGAATGCTCTTCATTGTCTTTACATTTGTAGCGTCAACAAGTCCAGCATGTCTTAAGTTTCTCTTTCTCTTAGTGGACTTCTTTGTTAAGATGTGGCGCTTATACGCTTTGTTTCTCATGAGCTTACCTGTGCCAGTAACTTTAAATCTCTTGGCAGCAGCTCTCTTTGTCTTCATCTTTTGCTGCATAACTTAAATCCTCCTATTGATGCATAAATTTTGTAATCATGATACGCATAATGCTGCATATCTTTTATTTTTAACC
>JAEEGF010277805.1_pt1 | contig 13785 bp, 10 predicted proteins | sample 9134171 | NCBI WGS metagenome assembly JAEEGF01 (sample SAMN16246542, study PRJNA631951) | gut metagenome | biome: gut microbiome; feature: rumen; material: AP-attached | host: Bos | place: Iran: Karaj | collected 2018-10
CGTGAGTATGTCATCACAGACCCGCAGACCCCTTGGCCCTGGATCAACTATCTGGGCAACGAGGATTTCTTCTCACTCATCTCCAACACCGCCGGCGGCTACTCCTTCTACAAGGATGCCAAGTTCCGTCGCATCACCCGCTATCGTTACAACAACGTACCGATGGACAATGGCGGACGCTATTTCTATGTCAAGGATGGCGAGACGGTATGGAATCCGGGATGGAAGCCCTGCAAGACACCACTCGACTTTTACGAGTGTCGTCACGGTATGAGTTACACCCGTATCACAGGCCGTAAGAACGAGGTGGAAGCCTCTGTGCTTTTCTTCGTTCCCCTGAAGAAATGGGCCGAGGTACAGAAACTCACACTCACCAACCAGAGCAAAGAGACTAAACAACTGAAACTCTTCTCCTTCGAGGAGTGGTGTCTATGGAATGCTGCTACGGACATGGAGAATTTCCAGCGCAATTTCTCGACAGGCGAAGTGGAGATTGAAGGCTCTACGATTTATCACAAGACCGAGTATCGTGAGCGTCGCAACCACTATGCTTTCTATCACGTTAATGCGCCCATCCAGGGCTTCGACACCGACCGCGAAACCTTCGTGGGACTCTACAACGAGTTCGCTAATCCCGATGCCGTGATGGAGGGTAAGCCCCGCAACTCTCATGCCCACGGATGGAGTCCCATCGCTTCGCATTATATCGAGGTGACATTGGCTCCCGGTGAGTCAAAAGACTTTGTCTTCCTGCTCGGATATATTGAGAATGAACAGGACAAGAAGTTCTCCGCACCTCAGGTCATCAATAAGGAGAAGGCTCACGCGCTGATTGCCGAACTCGACACGACCGAGAAGGTTGACAAGGCGTTCGCTGAGTTAAACGAGTATTGGGATGCGCTCCTTAATATATATAATGTACGTACAGGCAATGACAAACTCGACCGTATGGTGAACATCTGGAACCAGTACCAGTGTATGGTCACCTTCAACTTCTCCCGTTCGGCATCGTTCTTCGAGAGTGGCGTAGGTCGTGGCATGGGCTTCCGCGACTCGAACCAGGATCTCGTGGGCTTCGTCCATCAGATTCCTCCGCGTGCCCGTCAGCGCATTATCGACATTGCCTCCACGCAATTCCCCGACGGCGGTTGCTACCACCAATACCAGCCTCTCACCAAGCGTGGTAACAACGACATTGGCGGCGGATTCAACGACGATCCCTGCTGGCTCATCTTCGGTACGGTGGCTTACATCAAGGAGACGGGCGACTTCTCCATCCTCGACGAGATGGTGCCTTTCGACAACCAGCCAGGCTCTGAGGTCACCCTCTTCGAGCACCTGAAGATCTCGATGGATCACGTCATCAAGAACCTCGGTCCGCACATGCTGCCGCTTATCGGTCGTGCCGACTGGAACGACTGTCTCAACCTCAACTGCTTCTCGTGGGATCCCAATGAGTCGTTCCAGACCACTGAGAACGTTTCCGAGGGTACAAAGGCCGAGTCTCTCATGATTGCCGGACTGTTCGTTGTCACGGGCAAGGACTACGTCGCCCTGTGCAAGCAGATCGGCAAGAACGACGAGGCAGAGCGCATGCAACAGGCTGTCGACGCGATGGTCGAGGCCGTGAAGAAGCACGGTTGGGACGGCGAATGGTATCTCCGCGCCTACGACTTCTACGGTCGTAAGATCGGTTCTAACGAGTGTGAGGAGGCCAAAATCTTCATCGAGTCGCAGGGCTGGTGTACGATGGCTGAGATTGGTGCCGAGGAGGGTATGGTGGCCAAGTCGCTCGACTCCTGTAAGAAGTATTTGGAGTGCGAGCACGGTATGGTGCTCAACAATCCCGCCTTCACGAAATACATTTATGAATACGGCGAAATTAGCTCGTATCCAGAGGGTTATAAGGAGAATGCCGGTATCTTCTGTCACAACAATCCCTGGGTTATTATCGGCGAATGTATCGCAGGTCGCGGCAACGACGCCTGGAGTCACTACGCCAAAATCCTGCCTTCGTATGTCGAAGAGAAATACCAGACCTTACATAAGGTAGAGCCTTACGTGAACTGTCAGATGGTAGCCGGTAAGGATGCCTTCCGTCCGGGCGAGGGAAAGAACTCATGGCTCACGGGTACGGCAGCCTGGATGTGGTACACCGTCTCGGAGTTTATCCTCGGCATCAAGCCCGACTACGACGGTATCCGCATCGACCCCTGTCTCCCGGAGACGGCCACCGACTACACCGTTAGCCGTAAGTTCCGCGAGGCTGATTACGAGATCACCATCCATCCGAATGGTTCCCAGAAGGGTGTGAAGCAGATCACGCTCGACGGCCAGCCCATACAGGGCACCGTGATCCCCTACTCCGCCGGTAAGCACATCGTCGAAGTCACGATGTGATTTGTTAAGAGATGATCGTTTACAGTTAATAGTTGATGATAATGACAGGTATGAGAAGTCGCTGGCTGATAGGCGCAACACTTTTCGCGCTACACTTTTCGCTTTTCGTTTCTTGCAGCAGTCAGCCCAGTAAGGAACAGTCAGATAAGGCCGAGAAGTTGATAGAGGCTGCCCACAAGGCTAAAGACTACCAGCAGCTAATGCTGTTGGCAGACAGTTTGGAGAAAGACGGTAGCCTGTCGTCGGCCAAGGCATATTACTGGCGCGGCTATGCCAGCGACAGGACCAACCGCAGGCGGATGGCAGAGTTCTATTTCGATACAGCCATCAAAGCCGCCAGTACCGATGATCCTGACATCTACGCAAAAGCCACCAGTCATTTGGCTAACCTCGTGACAATCAGAGGCGACTATGAGTCGACATTGAAGATTGTCACACCCGTGACCAAACGACTGGAGGAGCTGAAGTGTGATACAACCAGCGACTACATCAACCTGCTCATCTACATCGGCTGCAGTCAGGCCGGTCTCGGCCAGACTGGTAACGAGACAGCCGACGGTTTCGACAAGGCATACAAGAAGCATCTGGATAATGTCAGGAAGAACCGTACCGACGGGGCCTACAAAGATGCCATAGCCGGACTGATCAACATCACCTACGCCTGTCTCGTCACCAAAGACTACCGCTCCGCTCTACGATGGAACTCAAAATTCGGCGAGCTTGTCAACGAATACGAACAGCGGCCAGGTATCAACAGCAGCTATATCGACAAGCAGCAGGCGCGCTACAACATCTATCAGGCACAGGCACTTGAAGGCCAGGGAAAGAGCGATGAGGCCGCCAAAGCCTACGAAGCCTTCCGTGCTACAGCGCTCAGCCGCACCCCAGAGGGACGCATCATGGCCAACGAATACTTGAATGCCGCCAGACGATGGGGCGAGGCTGCCGACAACTACCAGAGCCTCGACGCGCTGCTGGATGAGGAACAGGGCGGCTATACGCTCGACAACATCCAGGAGATGGTGTTGAAGAAATACCAGGCCAATATCCTTGCCGGCCGTAAGGATACTGCCGCCGCCGTCAGCATGCTGTTGTGCGACTCCCTCGCCAACGCCTTCGACCTCGCCAAACGAATCGACGCCGAGGAGCAGGCCACCATCATCAGGAAGGTACAGGAAATCGACGAACAGCAGGCAGCCACCATCCGCCAGCACCAGATGGGCATCTATGGTCTCATTGCCCTCATGTTCCTGATTGCCATTGGTTATATCGCCTATCGCCGGTATCACCATCACCAGCTCAAGAAAGCGCATGAGAAATTGCGCAACGACTATGTTCGCATCGAGGAGAAGGCTACCGAGCGTTCACGCACAGCGACGGAACAGCGGATCGCTGCTGCCATCAGGCAGCGTCACGCCCTCTCGTCCACATCGCTCATGGCACCATCTGTCTTCGTCTCGTCCACCCCCGGCACCATGGCCGGAGGCAGCTTCTGCGACACGATTGTCAACGGCGACATATTGACCTTCACCATCGGCAGCGCCACGGGCAAGGGTATCGAGGCCGCTACGGCCGCTGCCATGGCCTGGGCACAGTTCCGCACGGCGGCAGCCTTGAATGCCAGCCCCGACCGTATCGTCAGTGCCATCAGCGAGGCCATCGCCGATGGCAGGAACATGCCCGTCAAGATCTTCGTCGGCTCACTCAACCAGAAGACAGGCATCCTGCACTACTGCAATGCCGGCAACAGCATCCCCCTGCTCTACAACGAGGAGTTAGGTATACTGCCTGACGAAGAGAACCCGCCTGCAGGTGCACAGTCAGACTATGCTTACACTTCCAGCCAGACGACCATAGCCGCCGGGAAACTATTGTTCCTCTATACCGACGGTGTCACCGAGGCCGAGAATGCCAGTCATAAGAAGCTCAGCGACAAGCACCTGCGCGGAATGGCACTCCAGGCCATCAAGTTGGATGCCCGTCCTGAACCTTTCTTCAAGAACATACAGAAGGCCGTCACCGACTTTACCGACGGCATTCCGCAAGCAGACGATCTCACGCTGATGGTCATTAGCCGTTATCCGAAAAAAGCCTGACCTGACAGCAGCATCTTAAACGAAGCCGAAGACAAAGCGGAGAGATTCGTAGAACTGTATAAACAACAGGTATAGAATAATGATGGAAGCGCCACCGGCGATTCCGCAACTGAGGGCACTGAGTATGTCGCCGAGACCGCTCAAGTGCCCTGAGACGAGTCCGTAGGAGATGGAGACGAGACAGATGCCGAAGGCCAGAATGGGAATCAGGCTGCGGCTGAACGCTGAGGGGAACAGCGAGCCGGTGGCCGAAAGAAGAATGGCGTGGGGCGTGAGCGTGAGCATAGCAATCATGACCACATAGATGAACATAAACACCAAAGCGACACGCAGGGCCACGCGTTGCCGATAACTGATTGTGAATTGGGATTTCGTGATGGAGAGCAGGCCGGAGCGGTTCAGACAGCCATAGGCGATGAGTCCCAGCAACAGCCACACGAGCAGCGGCGAGGCCACCATCTCCGTAAAAGAGCCGAAGAACCAGCGTATGCCCTCACTGGAGAGCAGGGAGCGCACACCCTCCATCCTCGTGGCAGAAAGAAGCCACGAGAGGATGAAGAGCAGTAACTCAGCTCCCAGCAGCATGAAGGCTATCACGCCTTTTCGCCGTATCGCCTTACGTCTTCTCGCCTCACTCATCATCTGCCACCAGGTTATCGATGTCGAGGATACGCAACTCAAGGGCACGCACTACCAGACGTGTGGCGTTGATGCCGCCGACACCCTCGGGGAAGAGCTTCTGGATGAGCTCGTTCTGTCGCTTCTCAAGACTCTTCACGCCAAAGGGCATCCCCCGAAGATTCGTAATCTGTTCCTTCGTATAGCCAAGGGCGAGATGACGGAGGAAACGCTCGTCGTACTCGTCGATCTCGTAGTTGACCAGGGCCTCCTGTTTCACGATCTGTCCGCTGACGGAAGCCTTGAAGCGCTCTACGATCTTCTCGAGGATAGGCTCATTGAACACCAGCTGCTTGCCGTCCATCACGGCCGAGACATCGCGACGCGTAAGCAGCTCGCCTGTCTTCAGGATGATACCGTCGGCACCTGCGTCGAGCACGTCCACCCACAATTTCTCATTCAGGATCTCGCCCGTGAAGATGAGTACCTTCACCTGGGGATGGAGCTGTTTCGTGTGGCGGCATATCTCCACGCCGACGGTGGTAGAACCGCCAAGACCAAGGTCGAGCAGCACCAGATCAGGAATCTGTTGTTTGAGCAGACGCCAGTAGGCCGGCTCGTTTTCGGCTGTACCGATCACCTCCGCCTCAGGGATGTCAGAGCGTACGATACCGAGGGTGCCCTTCAGTTCCAGAGGCACATCCTCAACGATAATGACTTTAAAGCTATCCATATAATTTATTTTTTAATTGATGTCGTTCTGTCGTTATTCCGTTATCCCGTTATCCCGATTTATGACCGCCGGGAGCGTGATGACGACATTAGTGACGCCGTCGACGATTTCCGCGCGGATGCCACAGCCGCGACGGTTCGTGGCCTCACCATGATCACGCACAATCTGCCTGCAGAGCAGGAAGGGGATGTTTTCTTTCGAGGGCGTAAAGAGGTCAGCAGCCTCCTGCTCAGTGAGTTTCAGGGCAGGCATGGGTACGCGCACCTCTACATATTGACCGTCTGTCTGTGAGAAGGTCATGTCGAGTTTCTTCTGTCCGGCATACTTCCGGAGTATCTCATAAAGATACCTCATGAGCGACTCGTCGCCCAGCACCCCACCCTCAAGGGGCTTCAGATGCAGACGGATGCGCTCGACCTGACGCATGGCCTGTTGACTGAGCACGCCGTAGAGTTCACGGTAGTAGCCGGTGACCTCTCCCAGCGACACCACCTCACCGGCATCCAGCAACTGACGGATCCGCGAGGGATAGTACATCGTCTCGTGCTTCAGGGCCGACAGACAATTGTCGAGCACGGCATTGGAGACGTGCAGGTTGCCGTCCTCCAGCTCTGCCTTGCGGATCTCGTCGTCGAGCATTTCAAGACTCGTCTCACGCTGTCGTTCGCGCAGGAAACGGTCATAGAGGCGGTGACGATAGTAGAGCAGATAGTAGGCAGGTACGATGGCCAGCAGCAGCAGGACGAGCAATATGACGGCAATCGTCTTGTTGGTCTGCGACTGCTGCATGGCCCGGCAATAATCGCCGAGGGTGTTGTCGGCCGACATCTCCTTGAAGAGCTGGGTGTATATGCGGTTGTTATAGCTATACAACTGCCACTCATGGAGTGCGAGGGCAGCGACGGCACTCTCGTTACGGATGTCGAGGATGACATGATAGTTCGTCTTCACGCTGTCGTGGAACCACTTGATCTCCGGCGCCAGCAGCGACAAGTTGCCCATCCTGCGCATCAGATACCGGCCGTGCGGATGCGTCTTGAGATAATATCTGTTAAGACAACTGCGACAGGAGTCTGCAAAGAGCAGCGTCCGCTCAAAGGTACCGTTCAGATTAGAGAAATAGGCGGAGTCGGCGTAACCACTGGCCCGCTCGAGCTCATCCGCCGACGCAGGAGAATTAGCCGCCTGACTCGTCAGAGAACTTGTCCAGAAGAGTCCCAGCAACGGCAGCAACAGACGGAGGATGCCCTTCGGCAGACGGAAGAAGACCCGGCTGCCCTTGCCGGGCGTGCTCGTGGCAGCAATGGTACAGACGGAGAAGATCTGACTGACCTTCCTGTACTTCTCGATGATACCCTTACAGTTGAGCAGTCCGAAGCCATGGGAGTTGGTGATCGGTTTGGGATCGAAGAGATGGGCAAGCTGTTCCTCGGTCATACCCTGCCCGGTGTCCTCGACGGCAATCTCCACACTGTCTGCAAGTTCCGAAGCGGTGACTGTCACCCGGCCGTCGCGACTGGTAAACTTACGGGCATTGTCGGCCATCGTGTTCAGCATGAAGAGGGTGAGCACCTTGTCGGCTTTCACCACTGCCTCCGTAGGTTCTACCGTCAGGTCCACGCCTTTCATCTGGAACGATGTACGACTCTTGGCGAGGATGTCGAAGAGATGCTGCAGACGGAAGCTCTCGATATGCAGGCTGAGGTCTCCCTGGCGCAGCTGGATCCAGTAGGTGAGCACATCGTTATAGGCATTGATCTGGTCAGTGAGTTCACGGATGTATTCGAGCCGCTCCTCACTCCCCTCGCCCTCCAAACGGCTGGTCTCGTGGATGATACGGTCGATGAACGGCGTGACGCTGTTGACGAGTGAGATCTTTGCCCGCTGCTCCAGGTTCAGCCGCTCTGCGTTCTCCACGCGCAGCCGCTGCACCGCCAGTTCCTCACGCTTCTGTTCAAACAGGTCGTCGGAGATGTCCTCACTGGCATGTTGACGGTTCATGTGGTTGAACAGCCACAGCGAGAACAGCAACAGCACGATGGCTATCACCACAGCACCCATCATGATGTTCAGCTGTACCGCCGTCTTCTCATACTGACTGGCACGTGCCTCCAACTGACGGTCCTGACGGGTGGTCTCCTGAAGGTCGAGATACTGGTTGCGGTTATAGTCGCTCTGGGGCTTGTCGTCGATGGCGGCAAAGGCCACGCTCAACTGCTCACGGATGGAGGCCACAAGGTCGGGGGCCTGATGGATGAGCGAGTCGGAAAGTGCCTGTTCGAGATTATAGAGGGCACTCTCGTAATCGCCTATCTGACGGAAACAGGATGCGAGCGTTCGGTAGGCACCGGCTATCTGATAGATGTCGCCATACTGCTCGAAGATGCTGAGTGCGTTCTCGGCCAGCCAGCCTGCCAGCATGTCCTCGTCCACATCGTCCGGATTGATGAATTTCAAGGCGGGCAGGTTGTCTGCCAGCAGCTGACTGCGGCTGGCGTCGTCCATCAGGTGTTCCGACAAGGCCTCGAGGGCGTTGGCAGCAAAGAATGGATAGTCTGCCTGACGGGCCATGAGGAAGCAGCGCATCAGCTGGTCGAACTCCTTCTGGTTGATCTCCTGTTGGGTGCCCTGGGTGATGATACCGCCGGCTCCAACGTTATAGAGATAGTTCAGCCATTGAGCCGTATCACGCTGGACCTCAGCAAGATTAATCTCACTCAGGGCCTTGATCGATTTCTCCTCAAGACCGACGTAGTAATAATAGGTAGAGTTGACGATGGCATACTCACTCTCGGCATATCTCAGACGCCACTGCATACGGGGAGAGAGTTCGTCACGCTCCTCATTGATACGGCTCAGGGCCTGGTCGGCCAACTCACGGAACTCATGGAACTCACGGTTTCTGGAGCGACGCTGACAGAGGCGCATCTGCTGTACATAGGCCACCATGCACTCCACCTGGTTGTCGCTCGCCTTGAGGGCTTCCTCCAACAGCCGCTGCGCCTGGTCGTACTGCATACGGACGATGCAGACGAAGGCCATATTGTTGCAGGCCTCTGCCCTGCCCTCGTCATAGCTGCCAGACAGCTCATAGGCCCGCTCAGCATAGTGCTGTGCGGAGTCCACGTCACGGTAATGAGAAGCATAGGAGAGAGAATTCAACTTATCCACCGCGTCTCTGTCTGTACGTGAACAAGCTGATAGGAGTATGATTGATAATATGTATAGCCAGAATCTCATGAGCAAATAAAAAATCCCCCCTACCCGTTAAGGCAGAGGGGATGGTCGTTTAAGCGCGGGCCTTGGCCACGTAGCCGAGAGCCTCACGGCACTTGTCGGTCACGTACTGCCAGTCGCCGGCCTTCACCTTGTCCGAGGGGAACAGCTTCGAGCCCATGCCGACGCAGTACACGCCTGCCTTGAACCAGCTCTTCAGGTTCTCCTCCTCGGGAGCAACACCGCCGGTCACCATGATCTTCGACCAGGGCATCGGAGCCTTCAGACCCTTCACCATGTTCGGTCCGACGACATCGCCGGGGAATACCTTCGTCAGGTCGCAACCCAGTTCCTGAGCCTTGCCGATCTCAGAGACGGTCATGCAGCCCGGGCAGTAAGGCACGAGGCGACGGTTGCACACAGGTGCAATGTCGGGATTGAACAGCGGACCAACCACGAAGCAGGCCCCCAGCTGCAGATACATCGCAGCCGTCGGAGCATCCACCACGGAGCCGATACCCAGAGCCAGCTCGGGACATTCCTTGTCAGCCCACTTCACCAGTTCGCCGAACACCTCCTGAGCGAAGTCGCCACGGTTCGTGAACTCGAAGGCGCGGACACCACCCTCGTAGCAGGCCTTCACCACGTTCTTGCACACTTCCAAATCCTTGTGATAGAAAACGGGCACCATACCGGTATCGCCGATTTTCTTCATCACTGCTAATTTATCAAACTTTGCCATATTTCTTTTATTTGACGACAACTTTGACAACTTAAACAACTTTCTATTTTCCTGAATCGTGTAGACGGCAGTTGCCGTCGTAGGCAAAAGTTGTCTATGTTGTCATAGTTGTCGTAATTATAATGTTTTATCTCTGAACGCGTCCGCTGGCATTACCGCCGGCCAGGCTCTCCACCTCTTCAATTGATACCAGGTTGAAGTCACCATTGATGGTGTGCTTCAGGGCCGATGCAGCCACTGCGAACTCAAGGGCCTCACCCTGTGTCTCCTTTGTCAGCAGACCGTGGATCAGTCCGCCTGAGAACGAGTCACCGCCGCCCACGCGGTCGATGATCGGGTTGATCTCATAGCGCTTCGACTGGTAGAACTCCTTGCCATCGTAGATCAGGGCCTTCCAGCCATTATACGTAGCACTGTAACTCTCACGGAGCGTTGACACCACATACTTGAATCCGAACTCAGCCATCATCTGCTTGAAGATGCCCTCATAACCGCTGGCATCGGTCTTACCGCCCTCTACGTCGGCATCGGGCTTGAAGCCCAGGCAGAGCTCAGCATCCTCCTCATTACCGATGCACACGTCTACATATTTCATCAGCGGGCGCATGATCGAGATAGCCTTCTCAGAGGTCCACAGCTTCTTGCGGAAGTTCAGGTCGACACTGACGGTCACCCCCTGACGCTTGGCAGCCTCACAAGCCAGCTTCGTCAGCTCGGCAGCCTTGTCGCTGATGGCGGGCGTGATGCCACTCCAGTGGAACCAGGCAGCACCCTCCATGATCTTGTCGAAGTCGAAATCCTTCGGATCAGCCTCGGCGATGGCACTGTGAGCACGGTCGTAGATCACCTTCGAGGGACGCATCGAGGCACCCGTCTCAGCATAATACAGACCCACGCGGTCACCCCCACGGGCAATATAACTGGTATTCACACCATAGCGGCGCAGCGCGTTCACAGCAATCTGTCCGATCTCATGCTTCGGCAACTTCGTCACGAAGTAAGCCTCATGTCCGTAGTTAGCCACAGAGATAGCCACGTTAGCCTCACCACCGCCGGGGATGATGCGGAATGATTCACTCTGAATGAAACGGTCGTTTCCTTGCGGAGACAGGCGGAGCATAATCTCGCCCAATGTTACAATTTTAGCCATTTTATTTTCCTTTTAACTATAAACGATAAACTTCCAAATTCTAAAGTTTCTGCAAAGATAGCAACTATTTCCGAGACTTGCAAATATTTTAGAGGAATTAAGGCAAAAAACTTACGGAAACGATTTCGCTACTAAAGTGAGAATAAAACAAAGCCACAAAAAAAGGGAGCGCACTCACACCCAAGTGCTCTCCCCCTTTTCAATTAAGTCAAACGAAGTTTAATTTTCAATTGATTAATTTTCAATCTTCAATTTTCAATATTCAATTGACTAGTCGTTCTCGCCAGTGTCATCATCACTCTTGGTGAACGTCTTGCTGGCCATCTCACTGCTCTGACCGTTCTTGATGGCGATGGCCTTCACAGTTGCCGTGTCGCTCAGGGTGATGGGAGCGCTGTAGAGCGAGCTCTCAGCCGTAGGTGTCAAGCCGTCGATGGTGTAGCGGATCTCCGCACCCTGCTCAGCCTGGATGCTCACCGAGGTCGTCTCGGCAAACGGGGTTGTGCCGCTGATCTGCGGAGCACTCACAGTCTGGCTTTCGCCGCCGTTCTGAGTACTCTGATTACTCTGAGTATTCTGAGTACTCTGACCACTGTCTCCGCCCTTCGCAGCCGCGATCTCGGCCTTGGTCTTGTCGCTCCACGAGAGCTTCACGTCCTTCTTCAGCTCCTCGCGGGTGAAGTCGCCGGTCGACTGGGCCAGCAGCTTGATGACTTTGACGGCAGCGCCGGTCTTGGCACCCTCAGGCAGCGTGCCGATGCTGGCAGAGGCAACCTTGTCCTGCTCAGGGTCATAGAGCGTCTCTAAGCCGTTGGCCTCGACGGTAGCCTTGAAGATGGCGAGGTTGTCGATCTTCACGGTGTTGCCCATGAGCACCATCTCGCGCACGCACTTCACGAAGTCGATCAGGATACCCGTAATGGAGCCCTCCGAGAACATCGTGTTGTGTTCTGACATGTGATGGGCCATGTCCTGCACGGTCATCGTCTGTTTGTAACTCACGCGGGCGTAATACTTACCCGCCTGTTCGGTTTCCGAAGTTTCGGTCACCTTACTCAAATACAATTCTATCATACCTGTAAAGTTTTTTGTGGTATTAGAATATTAAGGAGCCAACTACATCGGGTGACCCCATCCCGCTATGATTTTATGGCCGCTACCATTAATTATATTGTATCTTAAATACAATGCAAAGTTACAAAAAATATCTGAATTATACAAGTCTTTCTTCAAGAATTTATCAAATAAAATACACAATAATTGTTAATTGAAAAGTCACTTATAATACCCGATGCGGATGCAATGCCTTGGCGTGCCGAAGGGCGTCCAGGAGACGTGGAGCCAGGTGCTGCCCGTGAGCAGCTGGTCGGTGTACTTGCACGTCTTGAGGAACTCCACCAACTGCCGGAACCGTGAGGGATCCGCCAGATGGATGTCGGCGGCCTGCCCCGTCAGGTGCTGTGAGTTACGGACGCCCCCTACCTTGCGGTTCACGGCCTCACAGCGGAACCCGGAGGTGACGATGATGGGACCGGTGATCAGCCTTGCAGGCTCCAACACCATCAGGCAGCCAAACGTCAGGTTCGCCACAACCTGCATCGTCGGGAAGTTCTCAGGGTGCTTGTCCAGATGGAGGAACTCGCGTAATTTAAAGTGAGGTGACAGCCGAACATCATTATAATTAATTCGTGATTCATTCATGGCAATTCATGGTAATTCGTGTTAAAACTATTTCTCATGGAAATTCCTCTTGATGAACTTGAGATACTGGTCCAGTCCGAAGATCGAGCCTGCCAACAGGAACGACTGCGCCACATAGTAGAGCAGCCCCGAGGCCACGTCGTCGATCTCCACCACCTGATACGCCACCAGCGCGATACTGCTCGCAATGAGCAGCACCGCACAGGCGTACTGAGAGATTTTGAAGCCCTTGTTGCTCTCCAGGACTTCGTAGGTCTCCTTACTGTTTTTCTTTTTCGTCTTTTCCATGGCCGAGGAAGAAATCAATGATGAGATTGATTACATGGAGAATCATCTTAATTGTTTTGTTCATAATTTTACATGTTTTAAATGGTTTGAAAATTAAGTGAATTATGCAGTCTGAACTGCTTCTCTATTTGCCTACAAGTGAAGTGCAAGGTGAACGCAGAGCCGAGATTTCTCGGGCTTTGCTGAGCCGCAGCCTTCACTCGCAATTTCATATTGCAAAGTTACGAAAAATAATTGAATTACACAAATTTCGAGCAAGGAGAATGTAATAAATAATGTTAATTGTTTTATTACTGAACCGCAGCCAAATTTCAGCGTCAGCCGACCGGAAGAATGAATAAAATATCTGTTAAAATAATAACTTTTTGGGGAGAAAAGTAGGTTTTTACATAAAAAAAGATTAACTTTGCGGCAAATATATTAAAACAATGTTATTACATATACGGAAATTATGGTTGCTCGCCGCCATCCTGACCTGCGGCCTAATGGTGACCTCCTGCTCAAACTACGATGAGCCAAGCTTGCCGAGGGATGCGGTGGAAGAGCAACTTTCACAGATGACTCTACGCGAGAAGGTAGGGCAGATGTTCTATGTCCGCATGGAAACGCTCGATACCACCATTCACTGGAATACTTATGCTGACCTTCAGGAGAATCCCATCCTTGAGGTGAACCAAACCATGCGCGATGTGAACGAACGCTATCCCGTAGGCGGACTCATCCTTTATGCGTGGAATATCGATAACGAGGCACAGCTCTCGAAACTGATGGCCCAGATACGATTGCTTAACGGCCAACCGCTGCTCTGTATCGACGAGGAAGGCGGTCGTGTGGCCCGTAT
>JAEEGF011035209.1_pt1 | contig 13784 bp, 14 predicted proteins | sample 9134171 | NCBI WGS metagenome assembly JAEEGF01 (sample SAMN16246542, study PRJNA631951) | gut metagenome | biome: gut microbiome; feature: rumen; material: AP-attached | host: Bos | place: Iran: Karaj | collected 2018-10
CTCGGCATCGCTTTTCCCGGCCGGGTCAAAGTCGCTTCCGCCTTTGGCACCGCCGATCGGCTGGCCGGTCAGGGAATTCTTGAATGTCTGTTCAAAACCCAGGAACTTGATGACACTTTCATTGACATTGTTACGGAAACGCAGTCCTCCCTTATAGGGACCGATCGCTCCGTTGAACTGACAGCGGTATCCGACGTTGGTCTGGACCTTTCCCTGATCATCCATCCAGGTGACACGGAAACGGAATATCCTCTCCGGTTCGACCATCCTCATCAGCAGATCCGCTTCTTCGTATTCGGGATGGGCATCCATGACCGGTGCGATCGAAGTATAGACCTCCTCCACCGTCTGAACGAATTCCGGCTGATCCTGATACTTCTCTTTCACGTAAGCGATCACTTTTTCAACATACTTGTTCATCATGAAGCCTCCCGATTATTATGTCAATATTATATCGTAAAATGATAGAATGATGATGCGAGGAAAGAAAAATGGAAAACATCAGAATCAGAATCACAATGGAAAACGGAAAACAGATGGAAGCGGAGCTTTATCCCGATATCGCACCTGCTACCGTTGAGAATTTCGTTTCCCTGATCAATGAGAAATTCTTTGACGGCATCATCTTCCACAGGGTCATCAAAGGCTTCATGATCCAGGGCGGAGACCCCACGGGCACCGGCATGGGCGGATCAGAAAAGACTGTCAAGGGAGAATTCGCATCCAACGGTTTCAATAATCAACTGAAACATACCAGAGGTGTCCTTTCCATGGCCAGGACCATGGATCCAAACTCCGCATCTTCCCAGTTTTTCATCATGCATGAAGATGCACCGCATCTCGACGGCCAGTACGCTGCCTTCGGAAAGATCACCAAAGGCATCGAAGTCGTCGACGAGATCGCTTCGGTCGCAACCGACTTCCGCGACAAGCCGTTGGAAGAACAGAAGATCAGAACCATCGAGATCATCTAAAAAACGCCGATCAGGCGTTTTTTTAATTATCAAACTGCAGCTGATAAAGCTTGTAGTAGTAGCCCCTGTTCTTCAGAAGCTGCTGGTGATTTCCTCTCTCGACGATCTCCCCGTTCTGCAGGACGATGATCTGATCGGCATGCTGGATGGTAGACAAACGGTGAGCCACCACCAGCATCGTTCCTATCGACTTCATCTTCTCCAGAGACTGCTGGATCAGCACTTCCGTCTCCGTATCGATGTTGGCTGTCGCCTCATCAAGGATCAGGATCTGCGGCTTGTGAATGACCGTACGGGCAAATGACAGAAGCTGTCTTTGGCCCTGGGAGAGGTTCTCACCCTTTTCGATGATCTCCTCATCGATGCCCTTGGGCAGTCTGTCGATGAAGCTGTCCGCATTGACATATACGCAGGCTTCATGGATCTCATCTTCCGTAAAGGTATCATCATGCAGGGTGATATTGTCCCTGATCGTTCCCGAGAACAGGAAGACATCCTGAAGCATCTGACCGATCGCCTTTCTCAGACAGGAGATCCTGATGTTGTTGATATTGATGCCGTCGATCAGGATCTCGCCCTTCTGCACTTCATAGTTCCTGACGATCAGCGACAGGATCGTCGTCTTGCCGGCACCGGTCGCACCGACAAAGGCGCAGGTCTGCTTGGGCTCGATCACAAAGGACACATCCTTCAGGATCCAGTTTTCATCCGTATAGGCGAACCAGACATTTTTGAATTCGATCTTTCCTTCGAAATGATCGATCTCCAGTGCATCTTCCCTGTCGATGACATCAGGCTTGACATCCAGCAGATTGAAGATCCTTTCCGAAGCTGTCAGTGCCTTCTGCAAAGCATTGAGCTGATCGGCCAGGTTCTGTATCGGATGGAAGAACTTTGACAGATACATATAGAAAGCCACGATCTCGCCGGCTGACAGATGCAAGACAACGCCTCCGGCAAAGCACAGGGCAATGGAACAGTTATAGATGAACGAGATCAGAGGACGGTATACACCGAAGGCCTTGATGACGTTGAAACGCTGTTTTCTCAAAGCCTCATTCTTCTCATTGAACTGTTCTTCCTTGGTCCCTTCCTGATTGAAGACCTGTGTCAGCTTCATGCCGGCCAGGTTCTCCGAAAGGAAGGTGTTGACATCGGAGATGCAGGCTCTTTCCTTGCGGAAGATCTCTCTCACCGTCTTGGAGAAGAAGTAGGAGATGAAGAAGACGAGCGCCACCACTCCCAGCATCGCAAACGACAGCGACGGCGAGATGAAAAACATGATCACATAGACACCGACCAGTGTCGTCATGTCACGCAGGATCCTGACCAGGACGCCCGTAAACAGATCGGACATCGAAGCGGTATAGGAAGTGACCCTGGTCACCAGCGATCCGACCGGCATCTCGTTGAACTGGTTCAGCGACATGTTTTCGATGTGCTCGAAGATCTCGTTGCGCAGACGGTAGATGATACGCTGTCCGCAGTTCTGCAGGATCGTCGATTCCACATACAGAAAGACCTGGTTGATCAGAGTGATCGTAAACGACAGGAGAACCAGAGACAGAACGAAACGGATATTGATATTCTCCAGGACCAGCTCATCGGTGATCCGGCTGGTAAACAATGGAGAGATCGTATCCAGAAGGACATTCAGGGCAATCAGAAAAAGCGCCAGAAGGAAACTCTTCCGCTCGGTCCTGATATACTTAAGCGTCCTGCTGATGATGACTCTTAAGGGTAACTTCTTGTCACCTTTTAAAGCTTCCAGTTCGTCATTCATTGATTTCGCTCTCCAGTTTCTGCAGATAGACCATCTTCTTGTAGGTCGGAGAAGTCTTTAGCAGTTTCTTTGGCGTGTCAAACGCTTCGACGTGTCCGTCTTTGAGCACCAGGATCTTATCCATGTGCGCGACCGTGGATACACGCGAAGCGATGATGATCGTGGTCTTGCCTTTGCGTTTCTCGTTGATGTTGTTGAGGATCGTTTCTTCCGTCTTCATATCGACGGCGGAAACGGAGTCGTCCATGATCATGATCGGCGCATTCTTGATATAGGCACGGGCAATCGCGATACGCTGCTTCTGTCCGCCGGAAAGGGTCACGCCCCTCTCGCCGGTCATCGTATCGTAGCCTTTCGCAAAGTCTTTGATATTGTCGTCAACATCCGCAAAGATCGCCGCTTCCCTGATCTCGTGCATCTCGGCATTGGTTTTCGCAAAGGAAATATTGTTGCGGATATTGTCCGAGAACAGGAAATTGTCTTGCGGGACATAAGCGATCTGCTCACGCAGATTCTTGATATCAAGATCCATCAGATCGACATCATCGATCAGGATCTTGTCCCGTTCGATGTTGTAGAGTCTCAGCAAGGAATTGACCAAAGTGGTCTTGCCGGAGCCGATCTTGCCGACAACGCCCACCATCTCGCCCGGCTGTATCTCGAACGTGACATTGCTTAATGAGTGTTCATCGCCATCCGGATAACGGAAACTGAAGTCCTTGAAAGTGATCTTGCCTTTGCAGTCTTTAAGAACGACCGGGTTCTCGATGTTGTGGATCTCTTCTTCTTCGTCAAGGAACTTGTAGATCCGGTCGGCGGAAGTTTTGAAACGGGAATGCATCTGCAGGATCTGTCCCATGGCGATCATCGGCCAGATCATCGTATCGGCATAGCCGATGAAAGTGATCAGTTTGCTTGGCGATAAATCGATCACATGGCCAAGCAGGATGCACGGATCGCTGATGGAACAGCGATAGACGAAATAGGAACCGGCTCCCATGACCAGGGAGATCGCCGCACCGATGATGATTTCGATATAGACATCGAATTTGATCGCGGAATGCGCAAATTCGAGATTCTTGTCAGAGTTGTCTTTGGCGACTTTCGAGAAAGCCTTCAGTTCCTGCGCTTCCTTGACGAATGCCTTGATGACCCGGATGCCCGCAAAGGTCTCCTGGGTGAAGTCATAAAGCCGGTCGAACTGCTTCTGCCGTTCTTCCCATTTGTCGGACCAGATCTTTTCGACTTCGTTGCCCCAGAGGATCAGGGCAGCCATCGGGATCAGCGTGATGAAAGTCAGCACGATATCCAGCCGCACCATCTTGTAGACAGAGACGACCGACAGGAAAAGCGCATCGATGATCATGATCGAACCCCAGCCGGTAAACTCTTCGATGGTTTCGACATCGCTGGAGAACCAGGACATGATCGTACCAATCTTGTTCTCGTGATAGTATCGCTGTGAAAGCCTCTCAGCCTTCAGGAACATCCTGTGTCTGATGTCGGCTTCGATCCTGCCGGAAGCGGAAAAGATCGCAAAACGCAGCAGCATTCTGCCGACAAACAGGATGCCTGCGGCGATCAGGATCTTGCTGATGATCGAAGCGATATCGCTGTAGGTGATGCCGGTCCTGCTGGAAACGACGGATACCATCTCGCCTAAAAACTCAGGCACGGTCGTCTGAGTGATGTCGACTACGATATTCGAGACCGCTCCGATCAGGAACAGCCAGAAGAATTTCAGGTAATAATCTTTGATCGTCGTTCTCTTCATGATAAACAGGGACAGGCATTTCCTGTCATGAGGTAATTATAGCATGTACACGAAAATACACAAGTAAACGGCCCGTATAGTTTTCTGACAGGCATACAGATAAAAAACTGCTGGCATTTATCCGGCAGGGAAGCATCCAAAAAGTCATCGCGGTCTTTGACCATGTCTTTGTATCCGGATACGATCTCGATGCCATAAGCGATCTGGGCATAGAGACGGTCGTCATAAATCATCGCCATGGAACTGTCCTGAGTGAGATCGTTGTCTCTGATCGCGGCATATTGCGCAGCAAAACGTCGGATGGCCAAAAACGTCATGGTCAGAACGGCGACGGTCGCGATCGCTCCGAGGCAAAGCATGAACCTGGCAAAGATATCGTGTTTGTCTCTCATTTCATTTTGTTTTTCTGATCGGATGACGGATGACCGTTTTCAGTTTTTCGGGAGCGGTCTTGCGTACATCGCTGAGATAGATCTCGTGGTGATATCTCTTATCGGTAATATCGAGTTCACAGCCCTGTTCCTGCATATATCGGTGCATCAGTCCGACCGTTGCCGGTTCATCGTCGTAAGGACCGATATGCATGCATTGCACGCAGAGTCCTTCCTCATAATGAAAGAATTCTGCCTTGGAGAAATCCGTCTTCTTTTTCCTGGTCGCTTCTTCCTTAGCCCAGATGAATTCTTCTTCCGTCACGAAATCAGGAAGCCGGATCACCGAGATCCATTCGAAGTTTTCCTTATGGGTATAATCGACTCCTTCGACGCCGTTCTGCCACCAGAAACCCTCCAACGGCGGTACGACATAACTGAAATAACCGGGGATCTGATGTTCCCCTTTGTAGGACATTTTAATGGTAAAAGCGATGCCGTAAAGCAGACCGATCGCTTCTTTGTATTCCCCATCTTCCGCGTTGGGATCTCCCTTGCCTCTGACGGCGATATAGTTTGCCGGCGGGATCGTGATGATACCCGGTTCCCTTGGCGGCAGATAGAATTCTTTGTATTCTTTCTTGAAATCAAACGGCATATGTGAATCTCCTATGAATCGTGTCTAGTGAATGATCTCCCAGTAATAGGAGCATCGAAAGCTTTCCCCTGCCGGAAGCATGTCGTAGAGCTCCTCTCCTTTAAAGAACGGGGCCTTCCGCAATTCGTTTCTTGGATACCAGGGTTCGATACAGACGAACGGCGTATCGTTTTTCTTGCGCCAGAAGCCCAAGGTATCATATCCTTCGATGCCGACGCGGATCGCGTGCAAGCCGTCGGTCAGATCGACATAAGGCGATGCGATCTGTCCGTTGCGATAGAAGAGCTGATGGTCGTAGAGTACGTCTTTCAGCAAGATCTTTCTTCCCTGATCCAGTTCAGGAAATTCCGGATTATGCAGGTCTTCCTCATGGGCAAATTCCAGATAGTAGTCATCAAAGACGGAATCTTCTGTCATCGGGCAGTTGAACGCCGGATGGAAACCGATCTTGAAAGGAAGCTCTCTTTCATCCAGGTTGTCGATCCTGTAACTGAGACACAGTCTGCTGCCATCGAGTTTGTAAGTGACGGTCAGTTTGAAACGGAACGGATAGACCTTAAGCAGATCCTCGTCATAGCTTAACGAGAGGGTCGCTTCATCTTCTTTGACTTCCTCGAAAACAAACTCCGCGTAACGTGCCAGTCCGTGAGAACCAAGGGAATAGTCTTTTCCTTCAAAGCTGTACTTCCCGTCAGGCAACGGTCCCGTATATGGGAAGAGGATGGGGTTGCAGTTGAGCCAATGCTCGGGATTCCTGCACCAGACCCGTTCGATCATGCTTTCTTTATCCTTAAAACTGATCACTTCGGCAGCCTTGGAAGAAATGACTGCGATCGCTTTTTCATTCTGAATCGTTTTTTCCATTATTGAAATATCCTTTCACATCTTTTAGCGTTTTCTTATTCTTCAACATTTCCGTAATCGTAATAAGCTTGTCGCTTTCTTTCTCGAAGAAATACAGAAGGCCTTCGCATAAGCAATAGCGTCCGTCGATCCTGTCCTTGGGACAGCCTCCGTTGCATAGACGAAGGTAAGGACACTGACGGCAGCGTTCGGATAAGCCGTCATGTTTGTCTGCTCCGAAAGAGAGCTGTCTCGGATCTTCGATCATCTCTGCCAGAGACCTGTCCTCCAGCCGGCCGAGGAAGTGTCTTTCATCTACGAAATGATCGCAGGAATAGACGGAACCGTCATGTTCGACGATCAGAGCCCTGCCGCAGGTTTCCGACAGATAGCACAGCGACGCCTGTCCTCCCGAGAGGATGTTCAGCAGTTCCATGAAATACTGTATCCCCAGGCTGTCGATATCGTTTCTGATCCAATCCTCGAATACCGTGACCAGAAACTGTCCGTAGGTCTCCGCTTTTAAAGAAGCTTCTGTATTTTTATCGCTGATGACCGGGATGAACTGGATCCAGCCCGTCTGAAGATCGCGTACGGCATGGTAGGTCTCCAATGCGTTTTCCGCGGCATCTTCCGTCAAGGCGCATAAGAGGTCGGGCTGTTTCTGATGTTTCTGCAGCAGCCGGATATGATCGACAATCTCCTCGTAGGATCCTCCGTGGCGGTATCGCTCATGGATCGTTTTCGAACCGTCGATGCTGATGCCGACATCGAAGTTCTCATCTTTCAGGAAACGGCACCACGCTTCATCCAGAAGCGTTCCATTGGTCTGCAGATTGTTCCAGCAGACGGTTCCTTTCGGCAGGTATTTCTTCTGCAAGGCGACAGCCTGCTTATAGAAAACCAGTCCCAGCAAGGTCGGTTCTCCCCCGTGCCATACGAAAGAGTAGACCGGTCCCGGATAGGATGCAAAATAGTCTCTGGTCATCTGTTCCAGGACTTCGATATCCATGAACCGCTTCTGCTGCTTATCGATATAGTAGCAGTAATCGCAATGCATGTTACAGAGCGATCCTGCCGTTTTCACCATCAGTACATAGGGTCTGGTCATTTCAGATGCCGGTCAAAAAAGTCGAGTACGACATTGAAAGAATCCATGGCCTGTTCCTGCCGGTACATCGGTTTGTCGTAGTACCAGATGCCGTGTCCCGCTCCGTCATAGCGGTGGAACTCATAGTCTTTATGATATGCTTTCAGGACTTCCTCGGTCTTATCGACTTCTTCGGTATCCGGGTGCCTGTCGTCGTTGCCGAAGATCCCCAGCAGCGGACAGCTCAGATTTTCCGCCAGTTCGATCGGCGACTTCGGCTTTGCTTCGGATAGCTGTTCTTCTTCCATGATGACGCCTCCGCCCCAGCAGTCCACCGCAGCATCGATGCCCTCCAGCGTACAGGCAGCCAGGAATGTATGACGTCCGCCCGAGCACATGCCGATGATGCCGGCCTTGTCATTGCTGTTGTCCTGCTCCTTCAGGAAATCCATGGAAGCCTTGACATCGCCCATGACCGACGCATCGCTGACGCCGCCTTCTTCTCTCATGCGGGTCGATACTTCGACCGGCGTTCCTGTTCCATAGCGGCTGTAGATGTCCGGACACAGGACATTGTAGCCATGCTCGCAGAAACGTCTCGAGGTTTCCCTGCACCATTCGTCCCAGCCCGGCATATGCGGGATCAGCACCAGATCGGGATGTTTCCCGGGAACCAGCGTTTTCGCATAGTAGGCATGGATCATATCCCCGTTGTGACCGGGGATCGTTACGGTTTCGGCTTTCATTCCGTTATAATCGGCGGTATTGAAACTATTCCACATCTTATTTTTCTCCCTGTTCCGTCAGTTTCTTATCCAGTTCTTCCGCATACTGCTTCAGCTTCTTGTTGTAGAGATTCGCATTCTTTCTGTCGCCTTTATTCTCATAGTTTCGCGCCAGCAAGGCTTCCAGCTGCGGTTTCGCTTTCTCCTGGGCGTTTCCATAGACTTCCAGGATCCTGTCCAGATAGCGGCAGTCTCCTTCGACATAGGCATCATAGAGCCAGTCGATCATCTCCGTTTCCTTGTCGCCGGCTTCATTCTCTTTCAATGTCTCATAGTACTTTCGGCACTTTTCATTCTCTTCCATGCTCAGGTAGTAATAGAACGCATTGGACGCGACCGCATACTTCTGGGCTTTGTTCAAACGGCACTGATCGAAATGCTCGAAGATCTTATTGATATTCTCCTCATCCCCCCTGGCCAGATAGGAATTCATCTTCATGAAATCCAGATTGAATGCAGGAACCAGGTAGCGGGTCAGGAACTTTTCCGAAAGCCCGTCGAATGCCTGGAAATCCCCTTGCATCAGACAGCGGGTAAGTCTGTCTGTTATGGAGTTTATAAGCACTCTTCTGAGTACTTCAAAAAGAACGATGAAAGCGATACAGATGATAAGCAAGGTTTTATTATCCATGAGAACCTCCGATATTGATTTATAACTCTATTTTATCGTAAAAAGCCTGACAGAGGAAACAGACAAAAAGATCTTCCCTGAAGAAGATCTTTGCGAATCATTGAAGAACGATGGGATCACCACTTGTTGCTGACTTTTTCCGCAAAACCGAGGAAACCTTTGATCTGAATCTTTTTGCCGTCATCCAGGATCGCGGTACCGGTAAAACGTCCGAAGACCTGATGCTGGTTGGAACCAAGGATGACGAAGTCCGTATTGGCGGCCCGATCCAAAACAGGTATAAAGCCCATTTCGAAACGGCCGTCATCGGAATCGAAAGTCCATGGGGACAGGAAATCATCCTTTCCTTCTTTTGTCGGGATATGGAAGACGACCTGGGACAGTTTATGCGCTTTCCCGTCATAGAACAGCATATTCTCGGAAGCATTGCTGGTGTCCCCGAAGCCATAGCCGATATTGAAACCGAAACGGTGTCCGTCCACAAGACCGGAAGCCGAGCCCCAATACCAGGTGTTCTTGTAGGTCCAAACGCCCCTGCCCCAGTCGAGAGTGCCGAAACTGTCTTTCGGATCGAAGCGGTATTCTTTGCCATTAAAACGGAACCAGCCTTCCGCAGGCATGCAGTTGATCTTCTGGTTATAGTAGAAGTGGACCTTGCTTTCCTTGTAAGGCGTGACGATCACCATGGATTCATCATGAGGATCATGCAGCGTGATGGAACCCTCGATGGCTTTGCCATCCATGAAGCTGTCCATCCGGAAATTCAGGATCCTCTTATTTCCGTCATTCAGGAACTCGATGCAGTAATCCTTGCCGTCTCCTTTGACATCGCCCGATTCCGAAGAAGCAGGGAACTGGCGTTTGCCCATGGTCCAGATCTTCATGGGTGAATTGGTATGATCCCATCTGTTCCTGAAGTCGATGAACGATATGGAGTCCAGCGCCATGTAGGAGTTGTCATCGACCGTGAGACAGATCGCATAGTCCTGATTATAGACCAGGTAATAGTCCCATTCCTTGATCCTGGTAGGATGGGCTTTGATGCTTCTGCGGTCGTAATCCAGGATCAGGCGTTTCGCATAGCCTGTTTCGATCAGATGTCCTTTTTCATCCAGCAAAGGATGTTTCTTGGTGATTTCATGTTGTTTCATGGTATCCTTCTTTCTCGAACCTTATTGATTCGCTTTATCGGTGTGATTGAACAAGCGGTAGATCATCGCTGCCACATTCCGCGCAGTCTCCCGTTTTCCATCTTCTTCCCACTTGAGGAATGAATTCAGCAATGCTCCTGCATAGGCATAAAGCTCATACATGTGCAGTTTCTTTTGCGGGAAGATGTTTTTGATCATGAATTCATTGACCGCATCGATCAGGATCGAATAGAGTCCATGGGCATTCAGAATCAGGAAATAATGACGATAGCGGTCGAAATACAGTAAAGCCGCTTCGATATGATCCAGCTGCATATAGACAGCCGGATCGTTCTGAGCTCCCGATTCGATCATGTAACCATTGACGATGATGCCAAGATAATCGCACAGGGCATCATAGATGTTCTCATAGTAGCGATAGAAAGTCATGCGCGAGACGCCGGCCTTTTTGATCACATCGGAGACTTTGATTCTGGTGTATTCCGTTTCCTGAAGTTCAGCTAAAATAGCCTCGCCTATGGCGATGCGTGTCGCTGCCGTCCGCTGGTTCAGTTCCGTTTTGATTTTCATGATGCTTTACAGAATGATGCTTTTTGTCTCAATTGTGACAGTTCTTATCTTTTTGTTCATTTTAACACGCCTGCTTCATCGGTACAATTGCCTATATAGGAGGACTATGCTTATGAGGATCGTTGCTGATTCGTCCTGTGATTTATATGCACTTGACCACGATTTTATTACGGTACCGCTGACCATCTATACCGATGAGCGGAGTTTCCTTGATGATGAATCGCTGGATATCAAAGAAATGCTGGACTACCTGCAAAGCTATAAAGGGAGATCCTACACTTCCTGTCCGTCGATCGACAGCTGGCTGAAGGCGTATGATGGCGCAAAAGAGATTTTCGTTTTCACCGTTACCAGTGCTTTGTCAGGATCCTACGGTACTGCGCTTAGCGCGGCAAAGACGTACCGCGAGAAAGATCCTGAAGCAAAGATCGTCGTCATCGATTCCCTGTCGACAGGGGCAGAAATCGCTTTAGCCATCCATAAACTGATGGAGCTGGAGAAAGCGGGATACAGCTTCGAAGAAATGGAAGAACGGATCAAGGATCACCTCCGTCGTTCACGTCTGTTTTTTGCCTTTGTTTCTTTGCACAATATCGCCCAGAACGGACGCATCAACAAAGCGCTTGCTTCTGCTTTGAATGTCTTCAATATCGTCATTACCGGTACGGCTTCACCGGAAGGAACAATCAGCGTGACAGGAAAAGCCAGAGGACAGAAAAACAGTCTGCAAGTCCTGATCAGAAATATGAAAGAAGCAGGATATCAGGGAGGCAAAGCCGTCATTACCCATGTCGAAAACGAGACAGGAGCTTTGCAGCTGAAAGAAATGATACTGAAAGAATTCCCCGATGCTAATATCCTGACTTATCCTGCCAGAGGTTTGTGCAGTTACTACATGGAACGAAAAGGGATCGTCATCAGCTGTCAGATCTGACAACGATTTCTTCCAAAAAACAAAACGGTTGGAATCGTAAATTCCAACCTTTTTTTCATTTATGATCTATGCAGGCGTCAATATAAGCCCGAAACAGTTTCTTCGTATATTCTTCATCTCTCATCAGTTCAGGATGCCACTTTACAGCGAAAACGAACTTTCTGTCAGGTACTTCAAAGGCTTCCACCAAGCCGTTCTCATCATAGGCACAGATCCTGGCATAGGATTCGACCATCTCCTTTGCCGCCATCATCGTATGCATGCTGTTGACCGCATATTCTTCCTGACCGATGAATTCGTAGAGTTTCGTATCCTTCAGGATCCTGATCGGGTGGCGGTATTCCCTGCTGTAATGATTGTGGCTTCCTGTCGCATCTTCGTAGACATTGGAGCCCAAGGCGCGAAGGATGTTGTTGAAGCCGGCGCAGATGCCCAGCAGCGGCAGATCTTTCTCCAAAGCATAGCGGGCGATCTCGACTTCATAGGAACAGCTGTACAGGCCTCCCTGCAGAATGATGCCATCGCAAAGATCCACCTGGCGGTGCAGATCATCGATCTCTTCTGCCGTCAGCACGGTATCGTCTCCGTTATCGGACTTGTTGAAATCCATCGTCTGTTCCGTAGGCAGAAGCATGATCGCAATCCCGCCGTTTTCGACGACCAGATAACGCAATTCGTCGACCAGTTCCATCCGATGCCAGAGATCCTTCTGATCAGGAAATGGTTCTTTGCTTGGAATACCGATGATTGGTTTTTTCATACTGTTTTCCTCACTATGATTCTATCATTTTGGCAGTATAGAAATGAAAACGATGATCCTTAGATCATCGTTCATTCATTACAGCTTTGCGAATTCGATCGCGATTTCCGCCGCCACTCTGGCATTGTTGTAGGCTAGCTGGAGATTGCTGGCAAGAGAATCGCCGCCGGTAATATCTTTGATCGTCGCGAGGAGGAACGGCGTCGTTCCTTTGCCGCGGATGCCTTTTTCTTTGGCCATTTCGATCGCCTGGTCGATCGCCTTGTCGATGATCTTGTGATCCATGGAGTATTCTTCCGGAATCGGATTTGCGACAACGACGCCGCCCTTGAGTCCGAGATCCCATTTGGTCTTTAGGATCTGCGCGACTTCTGCCGCGTCTTTGGCTTCATGATCGACGCCGAAACCCGATGTTCTGGTATAGAATGCCGGGAATTCCGAAGTCTGGTAGCCCAGTACTGGAACGCCGAAGGTTTCCAGATATTCCAGGGTCAGACCGATATCCAGGATCGACTTGCAGCCCGCAGAGACGACACAGACTTTTGTGTTGGCGAATTCCTGCAGGTCGGCAGAGATATCCATCGTCTCCTGCGCGCCTCTGTGCACGCCGCCGATGCCACCTGTCGCAAATACACGGATGCCAGCCATATCTGCGATCAGCATCGTCGTAGCCACGGTCGTCGCTGCCGTCTGTCCGGTCACCAGATAGACAGGAACATCTCTTCGGGAGGCTTTTGCGATATTTTCGGCTCTGCACATAAGTTCGAGCTCATCCTCGCTCAGACCTACTTTCAGTTTTCCGCCGATGATGGCCGTCGTGGCAGGAATCGCGCCTTTGCTTCGGATGATCTCTTCCACTTTGCCCGCAAACTCCCGGTTTTCCGGATAAGGCATGCCATGGGATAAGATGGTCGATTCCAGGGCAACGATCGGTTTTCCTTCTTTCAATGCTTCTTCAATTTCCGGGGTAATCGATAAGTAATCTTTGTAGTTCATTTTCTATCCTTTCCTATTTCTTATATATTTCTGTCCAATTCAGATCGTTCAATGTTTCCTGATCCGGTGCGGTGCCCGATACGCCATAGACATCGCCATACTGGTTCTGATAGACATGGTCCGCGCTTACGCCCACCTGTACATCCTGTCCATAGGTATTCGTATAGGTATTGACGCCCATGATCGCTTCGCTGCGTGCCTGAGAAATGCGCGAATCCGAAGCCATTTTCTTGTTCCAGGAATCCATGATGCCATCCGACATGGCTCTGCTGTTGGCCGCCAGCGTCTGGGTCAGCTGCTGCTGCGATCTCTGCAGGTTGATCATGGACTGCTGCGCCATGCTCTGGAAACGCATCGTCTCTTGCATGCGCATCTGTATCCTTTGGGAGATCAGCTCATAGAAGCGCTGGCGCAAGTTCTGATCCATATGGAACGTTCCAACGAATTCCATGAAATCCTGGAAC
>JAEEGF010043889.1_pt1 | contig 13783 bp, 11 predicted proteins | sample 9134171 | NCBI WGS metagenome assembly JAEEGF01 (sample SAMN16246542, study PRJNA631951) | gut metagenome | biome: gut microbiome; feature: rumen; material: AP-attached | host: Bos | place: Iran: Karaj | collected 2018-10
AAAAACCTCCCCGCCGGGGAGGTTGGATATGCGGTGCTCACGCGCCGTAGGTGCAGAGCGCGCCGAAATCGAAATCGAGAACGTCGAGCATTTCCGCGCCGCCGTCGAGCGTTTCATAGACATACATCAGTTTGTACTGCGGAAGCGCTTCGGGAATGCGCTCGGTAAACTGCACAAGCAGGCAGCGGTTCAGACCTGCGACGACCTGCGTGCCGAGGTTGGCGACCGGCTTGTAAACCGCAAGATATCCGTAATCGGTCAGTGCCTTGCCGAATCTGTCCTCGATTTCCGGCGTGATCTCGTACGATTCCGCGTACGCCCATCCGCCTTCGAGCGTTTCCTCGTCGGAGATCGGCTCGATCCCCTCAAACTCGTTCGGGATGACGGGCATATCGGCAAAGTTCAGGATCTGCGCGTTGCCTTCGAGGTCTTCGTAGATGTAGACCAGCACGAACTTCGGCTTTGCATCGGGATAGACGACCGTCGCCTGTGCGAGGAAGCAGTAGTTGGTTCCCGCGACGATCTGTGTGCCGAGGCATGCGACCGGAACGTAGCTGACGCCGAGCAGTCCGTCAAGCGCCTTATCGAAGATCGCGCGAAGCCCGTCGGTCATTTCGACGCTTTCGGCAACCTGCCAGCCGCCGGAGATCGGAACGGTCGGTTCCTTCGATTCGGTTACGGGCACGGGAAGCGGTTCCGCCTCGGCAGCGGAGTCGGGCGCGGGCACGGTCTCCGTTTCGGAATCCGGGATCGGCGCGGTCGGCGTTTCGGCAGGTTTCTCAGGCGCCTTTCTGCATGCCGCGACCGTAACGAGCATGAGCGCGCAAAGCAGAATTGCAATCGTTTTTTTCATAATTCTCTATTTCCTTTCCGAATGAATGATCGAATCAAAACGGCGCGAAGTCCGTTCACTTTCTATACTGCATTGTAACGAAAAAGGTTGCAGAGAAGCAAGAAAAGATTTTGAAAAAATCAATGGACACGGGAGCGGATCGGCTTTATAATCAAATGAGGAGGATATGCCGATGGACAGACCCGATCGCGATCTCGCGTTTATGCTGCGGTACGAAAACATTGCCTGGTACGAGGACGGCGCGGTGCGCATTCTCGACCGGCGCTGCTACCCGCGCACGGTGTCGTTCGTGACGTGTACGCATTACGGCGAGGTAGCGCAGGCGATCCGGGATATGGTGACCCAGAGCGCGGGACCGTATCCCGCGGCGGCGATGGGTATGGCGCTTGCGGCGTACGAATGCCGCGACAAAAGCGAGGCGGAGCAGCGCGCGTTTTTATTGAGCGCGGCGGAGACGATCTCCTCCGCGCGCCCCACCACGGCAAAGCGCATGGCGCGCGTATGCGAAACGATGCTTGAAGCGGCGGAAGCGGCGTGGGAACGCGGCGAGCCGGTCGATCTGGCGATCAGGCGCCGCGCGATCGAAGCGAACGACAGCCGTTACAACAAAATCGCAAAGATCGCGGCGTTCCTCGTCGACAAATTCCCGGACGAGGGCACGATCCTCACGCAGTGCTTTGCAGAAACGATCGTCGGCATGATGCTGAAGGAAGCGAAGGCGAGGGGGAAAAAGCTTCGCATCTTCTGCCCGGAAACGCGTCCGTATTTTCAGGGCGCGCGGCTGACCGCCACGGTCTGTTACGAGATGGGATTCGACGTGACCGTGATCACGGACAACATGCCCGCGTTCGTGATGCAGCGCGAGCACGTGGACGTCTTTACCTCGGCGGCGGACGCGATCACCCTGGACGGGCACGTGGTCAACAAGGTCGGCACGTTCCAGATCGCGATCGCGGCGAAGCACCTCGGCGTGCCGTACTACGTGACCGGCGTGCCGGATACGGTGCATCCGAAGATCGACGACGTAAAGATCGAGTTCCGCGATCCCGCGTTTGTGCTCGAGGCGATGGGCGTGAAAACCGCGCGCGACGGCGTAAAGGGCTATTATCCGGCGTTCGATATCACGCCGCCGGAGCTCGTGACCGGCGTGGTGACCGACCGGGGCATTCTGAGTCCCTACGCGCTTGCGGACTACGGCGCGAAGGATGCATACGAGGTAGTTGTATAAACGGAGGAGAAGTATTTTGACGATCAACGTATACGAACAGTATTTTGAGGCGGACTGCGTCGCAAACAGCATCCATCGTCATGCGGCGCTGGTCATGCTGATCGCCACGTCGGAAAACGGCACGGTGCGCTACGAAGCGGCGGTGACGTTCTTTCCGCACATCGACGAGTCCGATTACGCGGTCTCCTACGACGCGTATTATTCCGACGTGCTCTACGAAGCGCCGGGCAGACGTTCCAAAAAGCGCGAAGCGATGCTGATGGAGACCTTCCGCGAGGACGTCGACGCGCTCGCAAAACAGGCGAACGGCGTCGTGTATTGGGACAGGCCGCTCAAGGAAGCACGAAGAGGTTGATCCGATGAACATTACGGTTTATCTCGGGGCGACGCCGGGAAACGATCCCGCGCTGGAACCGGCGGTGCGCGCGCTCGGCACATGGATCGGCAAAAACGGGCACAACCTCGTCTACGGCGGCTCCAAGTGCGGGCTCATGGGCATGCTCGCGGAAAGCGTGCTCGAGGCGGGCGGCAAGGTTACGGGCGTGGAGCCGAAGTTCTTTGTGGACGACGGGTTTGTTTACGATGCAATCACGGAGCTGATCGTTACAAAGGACATGTCGGAGCGCAAGGCGAAGATGATCGAGCTCGGCGACGCGTTTATTGCGTTTCCGGGCGGCACGGGCACGCTCGAGGAGATTGCGGAGATCATGAGCAAGGTCGCGCTTCGCCACCTCGACGCGCCGTGCATCCTCTACGACCTGAACGGCTACTATACCGGTCTCAGAATGCTTCTGGACCGCATGCTGGAATCGGAGCTTTCCACGCCGGAAAAACTCTCCGGCATCACCTTTGCCGATTCGCTCGACGATATCGCGCGCGTTCTTTCCCGAACGAACCGCCTTTAAAACGGAGGGGTTTTCTTCCGGATTCCGATTGACAGCGAACGGAAAAGTATCTATAATAATGTCGAACTGAATAAATCGCAGTCGGTGCCTTCGTTTCGAGAGGGACGGGGGTTAAAAGGGAAACAGGTGAAACGCCTGTGCGATCTCGTCACCGTATGCGGATCGGCGTCGCCACGCAGATGCAGCCACTGAGCAATCGGGAAGGCGGCGGCGCCATATGCCGCAAGCCGGGAAACCTGCCGAATGCATGGTACAGGAAAAGTAATTTTCCGGATCACGAGGGATTGATCGTACCGCAGCGCCTTTCGGGGCCGTTCTTTGTACGCAGTCTCTTTGCCGTATCGGTAAAGAGCTTTTTTATGTGGATTTCGCTTGAAAAACGCGAAACGCGAGGAGGATTTCATGAAGACGCAGATCAATCTGACGACCAGTTCCTGCGATCTGGACCGGTTTGCATCCCAAAGCGAACTGTTTGAGCTTCTCGGCGGAGACGGGATCGAACTGACCTGCTTTGAGGAGGATGCGCGCGGCATCGTACCGGCGGAACGCGTGACGGGGCTGCATATGAACTGCCTTCCGTACTGGGTTGAGCTTTGGCACGGAAATCTTTCCGCATGCGTCGACGAGTTTGACGACCTCGAAACCGTGCGCGCGGTCTTCGGCGGCGACACGCCGGACGCGCTTTTGCGGCATTACCGGAAGGACCTCGAAAACGCCCGACGGTACGGCGTCGAATATATGGTATTTCATGTGTGCGACGGCTCCTGCGAGGAGACCTTCACGGGGAAGAGCCGCCATACCGACGCCGAAGTGATCGACGCCGCGGCGGAGCTTCTGAACGAACTGTTCCGGGATGTGAAAAACGGACCGTGGCTGCTGCTCGAAAACCTCTGGTACGCGGGCTTCCGCTTCACCGATCCGGAGATGACGAAGCGGCTTCTGGAGCGTGTGAAGTACCCGAAGACAGGGCTGATGCTGGACACGGGACATCTCATGCACACCCGCACGGACCTCGCCGCGCAGGAGGAGGGGCTCCGCTATATCCGCCGGATGCTGGACCTGCACGGGGATCTCTGCAGGCGCATCCGCGGCGTGCATCTGCATCAGTCGCTGACCGGCGGGATCATCGAAGCCATGCAGGCAAACCCCGTCCGGCTCGCGCCGACCTATGCGGAACGGAGCGAACAGCTGTTCCGTTACGTGTTCGACGTCGACCGGCACGAACCGTTCACCTGCGATGGCGTGAGGGAACTGATCGAGCGCATCGATCCGGCGTATCTGACCTATGAACTGATCTCGAACGATCTTGAGGAACATCGCGCGCTTCTGAAAGCGCAGCGTGCTGTATTTCAACCATAAGGAGGATGAAGAACATGAAGAAAACAACGAAACTCTGGGCGATCCTGATCGCCGCGATCCTGCTGCTTGCGGTATTCGGCTGCAAGAAGCCGGCGGCAGCGCCCGCAGCGGAAGAACCGACGCAGGCGCCCGCGGCAGAGCCGGAACCCGTGCCGGAACCGGAACCCGAACCGGAACCCGAACCGGAACCGGACACGACGGTGAAACTGGTCGACATGATGGGGCATGAAGTCACGCTGGAAAAGCCCGCGGAGCGCATTGTCGCGCTGTCTGCGGCGGACTGTGAGATCGTGTACGCGCTCGGCGCAGGCGATCTTCTGGTCGGCAGAGGCGAATGGTGCGACTATCCCCCGGAAGTGCTCAATGTCGCGAGCGTCGAATCCGGCGGCAACACGAACATCGAGCAGATCCTTGCGCTCAAGCCGGACGTGCTGGTTATGAGCAGCATGGCGCAGACCGAGGAGCAGGTGAAGCAGCTTGAGGACGCGGGCGTTGCGGTCGTCGTCAGCGATGCGAAGGACATCGCGGGCGTGTATACGTCCATCGAGATCCTCGGCAAGCTGCTCGGCAAGGACGCCGAAGCGGAGAAGATCATCTCCGATATGAAAGCGGGCTTTGCGGAGATCGAAGCGAACAAGCTGGACGGCACGCAGACCGTTTATTTCGAGGTCTCTCCGCTGCAGTGGGGACTCTGGACCGCGGGCAGCGGCACGTTCATGGACGAAGTCGCGAACATGATGGGACTCAAGAACTGCTTTGCGGACCTCAAGGATTGGGCGGAGATCTCCGAAGAGCAGGTCCTTGAACGCAATCCGGATTATATCGTGACGATCACGATGTACTGGGGCGAAGGCCCGACACCGGAGGAAGAGATCATGTCGCGTCCCGGCTGGGAGAACGTGACGGCGGTCAAAAACGGCGCGATCCTGAATCTGCAGAACAACGAGCTGTCCCGTCCCGCGCCGCGTCTTGCGGACGGCGCGAAAATGCTGTATGATTTCGTTATGGAGCATGCGGAGGCGCTTGCGCCCGCCGCGTAACGGGAGAATATGAAACGGATCGGCGAGCATTTCGGCGGATGGATCTATGCGGTATTCGCACTGGTAACGCTGTGTGTGTTCTTTGCGTGCGTCTGCCTCGGCAGCGTGCGGATCCCGCTCAGGGAAACGGTGCGCGTCATTGCCGACGCGATCCGCGGCGTTCCGTCCGAAGCGGCAGATTCGCTCGCCCGATCCGTGATCGTTCCCATTCGTCTGCCGCGCGTGCTGTGTGTGGCGCTGGTCGGCGCGTCGCTTTCTCTCGCGGGCGCGAGCATGCAGGGACTTCTCAAAAACCCGCTTGCGGACGGCTCCACGATCGGCGTTTCCTCGGGCGCGTCGCTCGGCGCGGTCATTTCGATCGCGTTCGGCATCACGTTCCCGAAGCTTCCGTTTGCGGGAACGATGGTCATGGCAATCCTGTTCGCGCTGCTGTCGCTGCTGATCATTCTCGGTCTTGCCTGGCGGCTCGACTGTTCGCTGTCGACCAACACGATCATTCTGATCGGCGTGATCTTTTCCATGTTTGCGTCCAGCGTTATGAGCATCGTGATCACGTTTGCGGGCGACCACCTGAAGAGCATCACGTTCTGGACGATGGGCAGTCTGCAGGGATCGAGCTACCGGAACGCCGCCGTGCTTGCGGGAACGCTCGCCGCCGCGGGGACGGTGCTGCTGCTGCACGCGCGCGAGCTGAACGCCTTTGCGATCGGCGAGGACAACGCGCGCGCCGTCGGCGTCAACGTGCGCCGCGTACGGCTTACGGTGCTGATCGCGGTTTCGTGCCTGATCGGCGTTTGCGTGTCGATCGGCGGCACGATCGGTTTTGTGGGTCTCGTCACGCCGCACATGGTGCGCATGATCGTGGGGCCGAATCACAAGCGTCTTCTGCCCGCGTCCCTGTTTTCCGGTGCGGTCTTCCTGATGTTGGCGGACCTTGCGGCGCGTTCGCTGTTTTCCCCGCGGGAGCTGCCGCTCGGCGTCGTGACGAGCATGGTCGGCGCAGCAGTGTTTGTGGCTATCTATTATCGTTCGAGACGGAGGTAAAGCTATGCTGAAAGTCGATCGGCTGACGGTGCAGTACGGCGCGCTTGCCGCCGTGAACGATTGCTCCTTTACGGTTTCGGACGGGCAGTGGCTGATGATCATCGGCCCGAACGGCGCGGGAAAATCGACGATCCTGAACGCGGTTTCGCAGGGCGTGCCGTATACGGGAACGATCCGGTTCGACGGAAAGGACCTGAAAAAAACGGATGCGGCGACGCGCGCGCGTTCGATCGGCGTCCTTTCGCAGAATCATTACGTCGGCTATGCGTTTTCGGTTGAAGAGGTCGTCCGTCTCGGACGCTATGCGCACAGGGGCGGTCTGTTTTCTTCGCACAGGGCGGAGGATGAAACGGCGGTGGAGGAAGCGCTGGAACGCACGGGGCTGACGCCTTTGCGCCGCCAGTCCGTACTGACGCTCTCCGGCGGCGAGCTGCAGCGGACGTTCCTTGCGCAGGTGTTCGCGCAAAACCCGCGCTATCTGCTGCTGGATGAGCCGACCAACCATCTGGACCTCGTCTATCAGAAGCAGATCTTCGCGCTGATTTCGGAATGGCTCAAAGTCCCGGGACGCGCGGTGGTGTCGGTGGTGCACGATCTTTCGCTCGCAAAGGCATACGGCACGCAGGCGCTGCTGCTGGATCACGGACGCACGGTCGCGCTCGGCGATACAAGGACCGTTACGTCCGCCGAAAACCTGAATGCGGTCTATGACATGGACGTCGCGGCATGGATGCGGTCGATGCTGACGCAGTGGGAGGACGAATAGAATACGGAACGGATGCAAAAGCAGGCAATTCGCCTGCTTTTTTCTTTTCAAACGGTATATGCAAATGGCGCGCCGTGTGATATAATATATTAACATATTTCGGCAGGGCAGCCGGAAAGGGGAGGATTATGGAACGCGGGCAATCCTACTGTGCATTTATCAGCTACCGTCACCAGTCGCCGGATCAGGAGATCGCGAAGGCGCTGCACACGGCGATTGAAACGTACGGCATTCCGGCGTCGATCAAAAAGCAGACCGGCAGAAAGAAAATGGGCAAGGTCTTCCGCGATCAGGAGGAGCTGCCGCTTTCCGCCGACCTCGGCGCGGACATCGAGGCGGCGCTGGATAAAAGCGAATGGTTCATCGCGATCTGTTCGCCGCGCTACCTCGAAAGCAGATGGTGCCTGCGCGAGATGGAGTATTTCATTGCGCGCAAAGGGCGCGAGCGCGTACTCACCGTGCTGGTCGAGGGCGAGCCGAAAGACAGCTTCCCGGAGATGGTGCGCTATGCGGAAAATGCGGACGGGACCGTCGGCGAGATCGAACCGCTGGCGGCGGACGTGCGCGGCGCAACACTCGGCGAAAGCGTCAAACGGCTCAAAAACGAAAAGCTGCGTCTGCTTGCGCCGATGCTCGGACTGAGCTTCGACGATCTCAAGCGCCGCGCGCGGCAGAGAAAGATCCGGATCGCTCTGGGCGTCGGAGCGGCGGTGTTCGCCGCGGGCGCCGCGCTGACGGCGTTTCTCGTCATCAACCGTCTGCATAACGAAGAACTGAAGCGTGAAGCGGCGGAACAGCAGCGGATCGCCGAGGAGCAGGCGAAGCTTGCCGAGCAGGAGCGCAAAAACGCGATCTTCAACGACCTCGGCGAGCGCATGGAGCGCGCGTCCACGGCGCTCGACAACGGTGAAAAGCGCGAGGCGGCGAAGATCCTTTCGGACGCGCTCGATATCAGCGAAGAAAACGAAAACGTCCGCCGCGACGAGATCCTTGCATTGATGCGGCGCACGATGTATATCGAGCCGTTTTCGATCGTTTCAAGCTTCAACAACCAGAACATGCTCTTAAATGACATCGAGCCGTCGCCGGACGGCACGCGCGCGGTCGGCGTGGTCAACAACAATTCGATCGCGATGGTCGATCTGCAGAAGAACGAGATCCTGTATACCGTCTCCGCCGACAACGCCGTCATGATGTATCCGTTCTTCTCGGCGGACGGCAAGCGCTTCTGCGCCGACTGCGACTACGGGCGGTTCGTGCAGGTGTGGAACGTCGAGGACGGTTCGGAGGCGTTCCGCTACACGAGCAAAAAGAACGTCCCGTACGAGATCAACAACGTCTGTTTCTGGAAGGACAGCGACACGATCCTTGTGCAGGACGCGGACAAATTCCTGTTTGTCGATATCAACGGCGGCGAGCGGCTGTTCTATACCGTCGGCGATCAGATGGCGGATTACGATCCGGAAAACAACGTTCTGTCGAGACTCACGCAGCGGCCGCTGAACGATCTGTTCACGAACGTAGCGGACGGATTCGCCATGCAGATGCTGGTTTCGGAGGACCGCGAGCGCGTGGTGCTCACCGGCAAAGCGGGGGAGACCGCGGTGATCGTGCTGGACGGCGAGGGCAAACGCGTCTTTATTCCCGGCATTCCGAACGATCCGAATTGCAAGATGCCGGGCACGATGGCGGACAAGTGGGCGCTGTCTCCGGACGGGAAGATACTCTGCTGTCTGTCATATTACTATTTCATTGCCGGCTGGGACACGGAGACCGGCGAGATGATCTTCATCGAGGCGATCGAGCGCGATTCGTGGGCGATGCCGACGCAGCCGGTCTATACGCCGGATTCCCAACGCATGGCGTATACGGTCGGTCCGAAGCTGTACGTCGCCGACGCCGCGACCGACAGCATCATCATTGAGGCGAACATCGACGATACCAACTATGTTCCGTCGCTTTCGTTCAGTTCGGACGGCAAATACCTGCTGATGACCAACGAATCCATGTTCATCATCAACACGGAGACGTGGGCGCTGGAACTGCTCAATTCGGCGGAGGGCACGAACTACAACGGGCTGATCCCGATGGAAAACATGGTTCTGTGCTCGCGCTACGACGGCGTGATCTATTTCTACAGCTTGCCGCCGCTTGCGTCCGTGCAGACGGTCGATGCGTTTGCGGGAGCGCTTTCGGACGTTTATCTTTCGCAGCGGGCGGCCGAATGCGTGCCGCTTACGAGTCAGCACGAGCTTTCGCCGACGTTCAAGCAGACGAATCTCTACAAGGACTATCCGCCGACGTTCCATTTCTCGGTCGACGGCAGCGTCGCGGCGATCGCGCACCCGGACGGCACGATCGAGCTCTTCGACACGCAGGGCGACGGAACGGTCAGGGACACGGTCGGACAGCTTTACACCTATATCAACGCGCTCGGCATTTCGGGGGACCGGCTTGTGGCGATCGACGTCAGCACGCGCATGATGGTCTACAACATGAAGACGCATGCTGTGGAAAAGATCTGGAACAACGGCACGCAGTATTCGTCCTTCGCGTTCAACGGGGACGGCAGTCTGATGATGGCGATGTGCGCGGGACTCACCCGGATCGACGTCTACGACCTGAACGACAGCTGCCGCCTGCTGTTCTCGATGAACGCACAGGCGGACACGTTTGAGGACATGGCGTTCTCCGCAGACGGCGCGTACGCGGTCGGAAGGACCGCCGCCGGGAAATATGTGGTCGGAGATCTGTTCTTTGCGGACGAAAACGAACTCGTCGCGCGCACACGCGCGTTCGCGGCGGGACATTGACGGTTTGAAGAAACGGAAAGGAGTTTTCTATGGGATATACGGCTTTGGAAAAGATGCGGAAGGCGCATCTCGAACAGTTCGGAACGGACGTCGGTCCGTTCGTGCCGGCGCAGACGAGGGCGGTCAAAAACGGATTCGATCTGCGTTCGGCGGCGCTGCGGTTTCTGCATCAGCGCTGCGAGGGACTGCGCTTCGACGCGAAAAAGACCGCAGCGGAAAAGAAGACCGGGACGTACCTCGGTACGGGCATTCGTCCGAATCAGGTCCCCTATGACATGCAGATGGACGTCGACCGGCTTTGTCTTGCAAACGAGCTCGGCAAGTTCATCGACTCCGGCGTCGCCGAGGACGCGTACACGGTCTATTACGCGTATCTAGAAATGTTCATCGGCGGCAACGGACGTTCGCAGAAGATGGTGGAGCTTCTGAGCGAGTTCGAGTCCAATGCGAGCACGCTCCTGATGAAGCACCGCGACCACTATTCCCATTCCGTGTACGTCTTTGCGCTCGGGCTCGCGATCTATGAGACCAACGCCGCATTCCGCGAGACGTTCAAGCGTTTCTACGGCTTCACGAAGGAACGCGAAGCCGCGGCATTCTTCCTCGAGTTCTGGGGGCTTTCGTCGCTGTTCCACGACATCGGCTACCCGTTCGAGATCCCGTTCGAACAGGTGATGGCGTACTTCGAGGTGCAGCGTCAGGGGCGCGGCGAGGGCAACGTCTATCTCGCGTACCGCGACGTCGAGGCGCTGACGGCGATCGGCGAAGAAGAAAAGGCGCATCTTATTAAGCTGTTCAACCGCGAATTCGACACGGTGGAGGAGCTGCTTGCGTACGGCATCGCGAAGCATCTCGGCGAGGCGTATTCCGTTTCTGAGGAATACCTCACGGACGTGATCAAAAACAAGCCGCTGCATCCGGAGAACAACGGCTATTTCATGGATCACGCGTTTTTCAGCGCGGCGCGTCTGCACAAGGAGCTGGTCGACGTGGTCGGCGCGGAGCGGCTTACGCCCGCGCATCTCGACGCGCTGAGCGCGATCATGCTGCACAACAGTCTCTATAAGTTCGCGATCGCGTTCTATAAATCCAAGACCAAGCGCAAGCCGTCGCTAAAGGCCGAGCTGCATCCGCTCGCCTATCTTCTGATGCTCTGTGACGAGCTGCAGTGCTGGGACCGCACGGCGTACGGCAGAAACAGCCGCACCGAGCTGCAGCCGATGTCCGCGGAGTTCGATTTCGCGGGCGGCGCGATCCGCTCCCGCTATTTCTACGATTCCGAAGAGGCGGAAAAGATCGGCGCGTATGAGGCGCGCTATCAGGCATGGGCGGAGGGCGACCGCACGACGCCTCCGCCGCGGCTCAAAGCATACAGCGACATGGCGGAGTCCGAACAGCGGTTTTTGACGGACATCGAAAAGATCGTCGATCTTTCCATCATGCCGCTTACGGTGGAGACCGAGCTGTGCCCGGTAGACCGCAGGAGCAAGCACACCTACCTTTCCGCGTCGAACTTCCTGCATATGTACGACTTCGCGGTTGCGCTGAACGCGCGCTATAACCATATGGGCCGCGAAGACGAGGTCGACACCGAACAGCTCGAAAGCGAGTTCAACATCATGTCGCTCGAGTACAAGCTCAGCAACATCAACCAGGTCAAGAGCTTTGCGCGGTATCTGAACGCGATCAACTGCTTCTACACCGACAAGCCGGTCGACTTCGACATGCTGCACACGTTCCGCGCGTCGCAGATCGCGGTGTTCGCGCCGATGGAGCATGCGCGCTGGGTCCGCGAACACAGGAGCATGGGCTGGACGCAGGGCACGCTGTATGAAACGGCGGCGGACGATCCGAAGGAGCAGAAAGCGCTGCGCGAACGGCTCCGCTGCCACAAGCTCTGCATGGACGGCGATCCGACCGACGAGGAGATCCACGACCATTATCTCACGCTCTCGCCGGAGGAGCAGGACAAGGACTGGAAACCGTTCAACAGCATGCTGCGGCTGATCAAGAAGTTCGACGGACTGCGCATCTACCGCTTGTCCGCGAAGCGCTGACGGAGGCGCGTCATGCGGATTCTGGTATTGAACGGCTCGCCGAAAGGCGAAAACAGCATCACGCTGCAGACGATCCGGTATCTTGAAAAGCGTTTCCCGGAGGAGACCTTCGAGGTGCTGCACGTCGGGCAAAGGATCAAAGCGCTCGAAAAGGATTTTTCGAAGGCGGAGGAGGCGCTTGCTGACGCCGATCTTCTTCTGTTCTGCTATCCGGTCTATACATTCCTCGTGCCGAGCCAGCTCCACCGGTTCATCGAGCTTTTGAAGGAGCACGGCGTGAATCTTGCGGGCAAGTGCGCGGCGCAGGTCACGACATCGCTGCATTTCTATGACATCACCGCGCATCGCTTCATTCGCGACAACTGCGACGACCTCGGTCTTTCCTATCTCGGCGGGCTGTCCGCGGACATGGAGGATCTTTTGAAGGAACAGGGCAGAAAGGAGGCGGAGGACTTCTTCCGCTTCGTTCTGTGGCGCAAAGAACACGGCTTTTCCGAGCCGAAACGGTACGGCGAGCCGAAGGAATTTACGCCGGTTCCGCTTTCGGAAAGCGCAATGCCGGCGATGTCGGAAGGCGGGCGCGTCGCCGTCGTAGCGGATTTCGATCCGGACGAGGAGAGTTCGATCCGCGATCTCGTCGGGCGGTTTCTGCGCGTGGCGCCGTTTGAAACGACGCTCGTGAATCTCCGCGAATTCCCGTTCGCGGGCGGCTGCCTCGGGTGCTTTCAATGCGCCGCAAAGGGCGCGTGCGTCTATAAGGACGGCTTCGACAGCTTCCTTCGCGAAAAGATCCAGACCGCGGACGCGATCGTCTATGCGTTCGCGATCAGGGACCATTCGATGGGCTATCGCATGAAGCTGTACGACGACCGGCAGTTCTGCAACGGACACCGCACGGTCACGATGGGCAAGCCCGTGGGCTACCTTGTGAGCGGACCGCTTTCGGAGGAGGAGAACCTTCGCACCGTGATCGAGGCGCGCGCCGAGGTCGGCGGGAACTTCCTGGCGGGCGTCGCGTGCGATGAATCCGATCCCGACGCGGGGATCGAGGCGCTCGGCGAGACCCTGCGCTACGCGGTCGATCACGCTTATCAGCCGCCCAAGACGTTCTGGGGCGTCGGCGGGATGAAGATCTTCCGCGATCTCATCTATCAGATGCGCGGGCTGATGAAGGAGGACCACCGCTTCTATAAAAAGCACGGCTTCTACGACTTCCCGCAGAAGCGCAAGGGCCGCATCATGGGCATGTATCTGGTCGGCGGCATGATGCGCAATAAAAAGCTTCAGAAGAAGATCGGCGGTAAAATGACCGAGGGCATGCTGCTGCCGTACAGGAAGGTCCTCGAAAAAGCGGATAAGCATTGAGAAAGCAAAATCGCGTCCGAAGGGCGCGATTTTCTATATATTTTCCGAAACGGGTGACAAGCCGATCGCGGCATGATAAAATGAACAAAGAATCATACGAAAGGCGGAAACGGCATGGAACAGCTGACGGACATGAAGTATCTGAAACTTCTCGCGCACGAGTACCCGACGATCGCGGAGGTCTCCACGGAGATCATCAACCTGAAAGCCATCCTGGGGCTTCCGAAGGGCACGGAGCATTTCATCAGCGACATTCACGGCGAATACGAGGCGTTCATCCATATGCTGAAGAACGCGTCGGGCGTGATCCGCAAGAAGATCGACATCCTGTTCGAGAACAGCGTGACCGAAGC
>JAEEGF010548014.1_pt1 | contig 13782 bp, 4 predicted proteins | sample 9134171 | NCBI WGS metagenome assembly JAEEGF01 (sample SAMN16246542, study PRJNA631951) | gut metagenome | biome: gut microbiome; feature: rumen; material: AP-attached | host: Bos | place: Iran: Karaj | collected 2018-10
ATGTAGGAATTATTCGCGGAACCAGCAAACCATTCACTAAAAAAGCGATGACATGCCGGTGAGCATTGTTGGTGACGATTGAAATGTGGTGCATTCAGGAACGGAGACGCACGACAAACAGGGAGCGGGAGGCACCGCAGAGGGAAAAGAGGCATGCTTTTCAGGTTGGCAGCGGGCGGGGACATGATTGGCAGCGGCCGCTGCCAACCAAAATCTACAAGTGATGATGAATATAGAAAGATGGGGAAGGGGTGCGCAACTTTGTTGTCAATCCTATGGTGAACGAATCGTACCCAGTTGCTACTTCGTCGGCAAATACACTAAACGTCCCTTTTTCCACGGCAATTTTGTAAAAAAAGATGTCGAATTGTTAAAAAACAAATGGAAATAGGGAGTTTTCGTGCATTTTTTGCGGAAAAATGTACGATTTTCGTTGATTTTTCGTACCTTTGCCGATTGTGAATCGGCACAAAGCAATTTATACTGGTGTGACCCTCATAATTCTGGCATTGATGGCACCACTTTTTGGGGCTTGCGTATCTTACGACCCCGACTATGTGAGCGAAAAGGAAGGTGAAGGGTTGGTGCTGCACGTCTCCCTCTCGGTCAACGTGCTGGGCGAAGATAGTGGCCCCACGCGAGCTGTTGTGCCCAATGGCGGCGAAGAGGGTGACGGTTGGCAATATGGACTACAGAACGAGAACCGCCTGCACAATTTCACCGTCTTCGTACTCGACCACAACAACACCATCAACTCTCCTGGCAGTACATTATTTTTAGGTAGCCGATACTTCAGCGATGAGGATGTGGCCAGGGTGGATTCCATTCGCCAGTACTATCTGCAGCTGAAGGATTACGACGTGCTGAAGGACGTGCTCACCTACGACTTCACTATCCCCATCGTGAGCTATCTGCCCAGAGAGACAAGGCCAGAATCGTTCCGTTTCATCGTCATCGCCAACAAGGGTGACTTGACAGAAACCTTCACCACCCTGGGCGATCTGCGCGACGCCATGCCCGATGCCACGTGGGCGGTGGGCAGCGGCGGCGAGGCCGAGCGCTTCGTCATGACCAACGAGAACGACCAGTACTATGGCAGCGGCGTGGGCACAGAGGAGAACCCCATCAGAATGCACGTCACCATCGAGCGCATGGCGGCACGCATTGACTACAATCCCACGGGAGCCCAACTGACCAGCGACGGAGAGCTGTATTACGAAATCAAGACTTCGGACAACGCCACCACATTGGCCATACTCTACATCGACAAGATGGCCATCGTGAACGCCTGTCAGAAACCCTCGCACTACATCAAGCGCGTCGCCAGCGATATCAATGGGACAAACCTCGTCTATTTAGGCGACGAGACACCCACGCCACGGGGCATCGCCACGAATGTGGTCATCGACCCCTACTCTACCCAGAAGACGGCCGCCAACACCACCAACACGACGCTGCTCACCGACCTCTACGGCAATACCCGTATCGGCAACGTGGAGCAACTGCTGCAAAGCACACCAGCACCAGCCCTGACCGCTGTGAATCAGTCGGTCATCTTGGGATATGTCAACGAGAACACCTACGCACCCGAAATGGCGAACTCGGCTTACACCACCGGAGTGGCGTTCCAGTGCCGCTTCGAGCCGCTGCACAACTTCCATACGGCATACGACAAGGAAACTGGCGAGCTGACCAATGGCACCTACACAATGGGGCATGACTTCTGGATGGTGGAACCCTATCAGGACACCGAAACAGAAGCGGAGACCACAGTGGATGAAGAAACTGGAGAAGAGACCACGACAACAACCACCACCGACCGCTCTTTCACCGACATCAGCGAAGCCGACCGTCATTACTTCAGCACCGAGGCCGCTGCTATCGACTACGCCACCGACACCCAGCACAAGCACTATGGGCACGTGGTGAAATATACCGGCGGTGTCTGCTATTATTTCGCCTACTTACGCCATTCGAACAACGAGGCCGTGATTCACAATACGATGGAGTTCGGCATCGTGCGCAACAATATTTATACCTTCAGGCTCATGCCCTCGACAGGTCCCGGCACGCCCACGCCCGACTACCGCCACCCCGAAGAGCTGAAAGCACGCATCTACGTCAGGAAGTGGCTGCTCGTGGAGCACCCGGTAATAGTGATGAGTTAGGAGTTAGAAGTTAGGAGTTAGGAGTTAGGAGTTAAAAGGTTGAAAAGAGAGATGAAGATGAAATATGCCAACGTCTGTGTAGCAGTGCTCCTCGCAATATTGGCGCTGAGCGCCTGTAGCGAGGCCGACGACCAAGTGCCTGATGGCATGGCACGCGTGGAGGTGCACCTCTCGGCGCCCTACCAGCGCGCTACACGCGCCACCGGCGACTGGCTCGACCCCATCTCCAGCAAGGAGAAAATTCACGACTATTGGGTGGTGTTCGTCAATGGGTCGGGCGTTGTCAGCGAGGTGGTGGCCGGCTCGTGCGGCAGCGATGGCAAGGAGGAAGACTCGTTCCAATTCTTTTTGCCGCCCGGCACCTACACCGTGTATGCCTTTGCCAACCTCGACTTCAGCGCGCTTAACATCCGCAAAGGGGCCGCGCTGCCCACCGGCCTCACCACCAAGACGCTGGCCACCACCAACGGCTGGACCGACGACATCCCCATGAGCAACAACGTCCAAGGGCAGACGGTGACGGTAGCGGAGGTGGAGAACCAGTCGTTTGAGGTGGAGCTGCTGCGCGTTATGGCGAAGATTGAGCTCGATTTCGAGAATCTCTCCGGCCAGCAAATCGATATCCTGGGCTATGAGATTTATCCGCTGACGAAGACCAATGTGAGTCTGTTCGAGCCAGCCCAGCCTTCCGATATTGTCACAGCCGCCACCAACTCGGTTGCCTATACGGTCGATTTGTCGGAAACTCCCATCGCCCTCACTTACATCAACTCTGAGACCGGACACGGCGGCACTGGCACCACATGGTGCTACGTCAACGAGACCAATGCCACCGCTACCGCCACCCACAATCAGTATTCCATCCGCCTGAAGGTGCGCCGTAATGAGTCGGTGGTGGAGTATCGCTACGGCTTCACCGTGAACAGCGCCTCGTCGGGCTTCGACTATATCCGTCGCAACGATTGGATTAAGCTGCCCATCGTGTTTCGCGACTGGAGCTTCCGCGTAGAGGCGTTGCCCTTCCCGCCCATCGCCGGCTTCCAGTCGCGCGTAGTGTCGGCCGACGCCCTCAGCATCACCTTCAACACGGGTGGATACATCTTCCTGCGCCCCATGTTCCGCAAAGACACCGACCCCGAAGGCGTGTGGCGCGGCTTCGACGACAGCGATGTCGTCTTCAAGCTGGCCGACTCCTACACCACCAATGCCACTACCGGCGCCGCCGAATGTATCGACAGCGAATCAGGCACGGGACTCATCATGACTGGCGACCTGCGGATTTTCGAGACAGGTCAGTATTTCACGCAATTGCCCTCGGGCGACATCGTAGGAAAGCTTGACAATGCTGATGGCAAGACTGGCCAGGTCACCGTCACCTTAAAAGTAAAGCTGGAGGGGCTTGAGTATGAATTCAACTATAACATCTTCAAGGTACATTAAACGAAAGCTCTAACAGCAACACATCTTCAAGAAACCATCAATATGCGTCAAATCGTCCATATAAAACTGCTTCTCAGAACATTGCTCATCGTCGGGGCGATGGCTTTCGCCATGACCGCCAAGGCGCAGGAAGGGAATTTCGTCATCCAGTTCTCGCGAGGCACCCTAGGTGCACGAACAGTTGGCAGTACAGGCGATAATAACAACCTGCGAGTGGAGGCATATTCATACAACGGGGGCGACAATTCGAGCAGACAGTGGCATTGGGAGGGAAACTATCTCCGCAACTCCGAAAATTTGTACATTGGCTTCAACGGCACCAACTTCATCGGCGTAACTGATGTTGCCAATGCCTGTGAAATGGAGGGATACTTCGACAGCAACGACAACTACAAGCTGAAAAGGAAGGGAGTGAATGCCGTCATGTCATACGCAAACAATAACAGTCTTATAGAAGACAGTGACATGGAGGCTGTGAAGAATATCATTGCCCTCATCCAAAGAACGGGAAATGTAGGCCCAGGTGGAGGTACCATTGTCACCCCTACGATAGATGACATCACCTCCAACGCCTTCTACATACGCTTCAGCAACCGTAACAGCCAAACCATAGGCAATTATCGTGTAGTCACCGACAACGGAGCGGGAAACGCATTGACAATGACCCTGCGCGGCAACAATCCCAACACCACCGGCGATGCAGCCAAGAATCGGCTGTGGACGTGGGTGGGACGCAAATACTTACGGAACCTACAAGGCAACTACATCTACCTTGACGGCACCACCTTCAAGACCACTGCTGACAGGGCGCAGGCTACCGCCTTCCGCATCTACACTAATGCCGATGCACGTCCGAAGCTGCGCGTGGTGAACGCCGACAATAGTGACAGCGAATACATCATGCGGGCAGAAACGGTGCACACAACCGACTCACCCGTCATCGCCTCAACAAATCTGACAGCCACTGATGACGAGCTGGAACTGGCCGACTATGAACCCATTACCGGCCAGAAATACTTCATCAGGTTCATGGCCTCCGCCTATGGCCGTTTCATCCATGAGATGGGCATGGCCGATACCGACACCTACAACAGCATTACCCCTCCCCCACTCTTAGTCAGTAGCGGCACCAACAAAAACAACACCTGTTTGTGGACGCCTAACTTGAGAAGTATGACGTGGACAATGGAGCAGAGCGGCACTGGTTACCATCTGAAAAGTGGTAACGGCCTCTACATGGGGGGACCTATAAGCAACAATCGGTATTCCGTAGTATCATCAGAAGCCGATGCCGGTACCTTTGTCATTCGAACGAGAGCGACCGACCATCTGATGACTTTGACAGACGCGTCTAATACCGGCAAATCCTTCAGATGTACCGGTCAGCCAGCTTACCTCACCAGTGCTAACTTAGCAACCTTGGGCAATAACAATGACACCAATAACAGCATTCTTGACTTCGTTCGCAACGACGACCCAATGCCGCAGGATGTGCCCACGATGCAAGACGGCAAATGGTATGTGCTGAAGTTTGCCGGTGTGGAGCAGACGCTAATCAAAGCCCACGTTGATGCCAACGGTTATTATTTATTGGAGCACGACAAGGGACGCTATGTCTGTCGCATAGGGACAAGCCTTGGTTACACTACCGACATCTCGGAAGCAGCACAATTCGAAGTGCGTGCCGAACGCACTGGCTGGCATTTGGAGTGTCGCAACGGCGACACACCCAATGTGAAGGTGACGGTGGCTAACGGCGACGTATTCTCCGAAGTCTACCACAACCGTCCTGCCTCCAACTCGGGCAATAATGTCAGAACTGATTTCTCGTTCGAGGAGGCCGACGTGCCCGATGACATCGAAGCCGCAAGGCCTACCATGGACTGTGATGGGTGGTATGAGCTGTACTTCCACGACGTGCCCATCTGTGCCAGAAAGGCAATATGTGATGGTGTTGATGCCGCCGGTAACCCTATCTATAAGCTGATGTATGGCACACAATACATTAAAGACACCCCCCCATCCGAAAACGCGAGCAGGAATAAATACGTCACGACAGAAGCCCTTGACCAGGCAGCCCGCTTCACGGTAACCCTCGGCCTTGGGGGATGGCAGCTCACACGCCTCACCGACGACAACTTCTACGGCGGATACACCATCGCCACCAAACCTACAGGTAATAACCGCACCATTACCTTCTATGAATATAAGAACAAGCCCACCAGCTACTTCGGGGTGGAAAAGATTCCTTCCGATTTGGTAGAGGGAAAGAAATACGTATTCTATTTTGACAACATGCAACTCTATGGCATGTACGACCTCGAAATGGAGAGCGGAAAAGACTGCAATCTGGTAGGCAATCCAGCCAACTACGGCGGCATGGCCTGGACTGCACGGGAACCCATCGCTGGATCCGAAGGAGACGATGTGTTCTACTACCGTTTCCAAAACGAATTTGGACGCTACATAGCATGGAACACCAATCGCTACCAGGTGACCAGTGACCCCGAGAAGGCTGCGCGGTTTACCCTTGTAGATGGCGACTATGGCTATATGCTGAAGCGCTTGGATACTGACAATGTGCTCCTACCTGGCAACAACAATACTTTTACTGAGAAAGCCATCGCCAATCTCACCGACAACGAAAAGCATTTGGCGGCCATTTACTTCCGCGAGATAACCTCGAATGACGCCTGGTTCGACGACAGTACCGAGGATTTCGAGATACTCCACCGCCCATCGTTCTTCCAGGAACGTGCTAATGAACTGGGAAGCGGAACCTTTACTCGCGAGTTCCTGCAGCCTGGCACCGGCATGACCGAGCGGACAATCACAAAAGTCACCACCAATGGATCTACAAGTACAATTATCAGTACCCAAGACACCCCGGAATACCGACTCACGCGCTACGTCAGGAAGGGCGACTTCGTCGGACTGTACCTTACCACCAGTAAGGCAACAGCCGCCACGTACCATAGAGCCTACCAGAGATTGTATCTCTATGACAGCGATGAGCCGCTAACACATAAGTATTTTATGCCCTTCAACGACAACGATGCCTACGTCTACAAGAACGGTCTGGTGCTGGGTAACGCACTGACAAACAGTGACGGTGTAAACCTGAGCAAGACAACCACTGCCGGCGAACGCAATATGTTCATTAAACTGTCGGCGCTGGGGCGTCTGCCGACCGACGAGGACCAGGTTACCTTTGCATGCGACTTCTGCTACAACAAGGAGGGCGACAACTACAGAAATGACCTCAGCTATGCCAATGGCAGTGCCACTACGGCTGCTGAGGGTGGCGACCTGACAGAGCCCACACTGAGTCTACGACAGATATGGACGCTCATCGACGCCAAGGTAATGGCCAACGAACTGGTGACCAAGACGGGCGATGATTGGCTGGAAGAACGCACCATCCACTTCTCGAACAAGACTCAAGGGTTGGTGGACGAATATATACCCTTGAACAACGACTTGGAGAACTACTGGATTTATAAGAATTATACCGGTGAAGAAAGCCAACGCACCGACGAGAACTTGGTGCAGGTGGGACGCGGTAAAACCAACGCCGACCGCTACTACGTCATCGAGACCACTGACCATGGCTCGGGCATCAGGGTAGACGCCACTCTTCTCCAGTTGCCACAAGCTACCGACATAGGTACCTACGTCACGGAGACAAACTATAAGCGTCGTCGACACATCTCGTTCCACTATCCCGGAAGCCGCGAAGTCCCTGCGGGTTCGTCTATTGACATCAAGGTCTACGCTGTCGATGCCGATGGCAACCAAAACCGCTACAACATTGCCAAGTTCACCATTGTCTTCGACGCTGGCACCGAGACGCTGCCTTATATGGACATTGTGGGCGATGAAGCAGTATATCCTGAACGTTCACCTAAAGCGCTGCGTGAACGTTGCGGTAAACCACATGCCTACTTGAACTTCGACTATCATCACGATTTTGGCTTCGTCTCGCCCACTCGCAGTGGGATGGATACAATCATGGCAGCCCTGCCACTCAACTACGCCACCACAAACTATTCTTATGCTCGTCGTATAACAAGTGGCAAATGGGATCCACGAATAGCTGCAGGATGGGGTAGTTCCGGTGTGGGTAGAGTTCACACAACAAATGTTAACGGCAGCGCCCAATACACTTTGAGAAGTGCGAGTGACTATACAGGAATCAAATACTCTGATGAATTCGACCCGGGCTATCTGTTCGTTGATGCTTCTGACATGCCCGGACAAGTGGCTACCATGTCGTTCGAGGGCGACTTCTGCGAAGGTTCACTGTTGATGTGCTCAGGCTGGATGGCATCATTGGATGGTGCTTGGGGCAATCACTCGGCTGGCAGTGTCATACTCACCGTGATGGGGCGCAAACGCGACCTACAAGGTAACATCATTTCAGAGGACATGGTATATAGCTTCTGCCCAGGACAGCTTCCCTATTTTGCCCGCAGAGACAACGGAACTACTATTTATCCTAATGATAACAAGGTGTTTAGCACTAATGGAGACTGGATATGGCAGCAGTTCTATTTCGAGTTCTACGGCGACGGCTCTGACGATTATTATCTGAAGATAGAAAATAATGCCACCAGTACCGAAGGCGGCGACTATATGCTTGACGACATCTGGATTTTCTCCATCCTGCCCACCATTGAGGCTGGTACCTACCTCCCCATCTGCGGTGGTGAACTGGAGATGATTCGACTGGCTAACGACTACGAAAGTCTACTCACTTCACGTTCAATACCAGAATGGCAAGAAGGTGAGCCAGAGCAAACTTCCTACATCAGCCTTGCCTATCTTGACTGGGACAAGTTCTTCTCCGAGATGAAGGCTGCCGCAGAAGGCATCGACAACCGCACCTATACCGACGATGAATTTACGGCCATGCTCAATGATGGACACCTGACTGAAGATAGATATGCCGAATCATATCGAGCCATCTTTGATGATGCGATTATGAAGACAACAGACGAAAACAACAACCTAATACCGGCATTCTTGAATTTTGAATGGAGCAACCGTTTTAATTCGCCAACTTATCACAAGGAGTACAACTTTGCCGACTTCTATAATAACAGATACCCTGAGGGAACGGTGTTCTATGCACTTGAAAAAGGAAAGGAAAAGCTGATTATCAATGGCAAGATGAAAATCGACAACTTTGAGTACTACCACAATTATAAGTTGATGGTTGCCATTCTTCCTTCTGAACCACTAACCATTGAGGACGCTAATAGGTTCTATCAATATTTCGATGTGCTCAGCACTTGCTCGAAGAGTACCATGCTCTTTATGAAACCCTTCATCGAAGTAGATGGTGAGGTGGGTAAACAAGACTTGTATGAGTACGCCCGTTGCGAGAACACCATTCAGACCATTTCCATGCAGTTGACTTCATACTATCTCAACACCGAGACGGGCGAATTGGAGGAAGACGTGGATGGAAATGTCTTTTTCGACTGGTGGGTAGGCTCCAAGGATGTCTCGGGGTCGTTGGACAATTTCTATCTGCAGGAGAGTGCCGACCACAGCTTCACGCTTCAGGATGCCTTGAAGTCGCTGCGCTACAACTATCCCTACGCCACAACGCTCGACGATCTCGTCGTTCCTGTCACCAACGACAATTATGAGGATTACCCCCTTACCCAAGAGAAGGTAGACTACCTGAAATCTTTGGCCTTCCCTGCCGATGGCAGCCGACCACTGATTTACCTCAGGTCGAGAGTGGCCAACCTGTTCCTCGACCGCAACTCCATGAAATTTGAAAGAGAGGGCGACGACGAGTATGTATATATGTGTGCTTTGCCGATAGAGCAAAACATAGACTCAGGTCAGCAAGACGTTATCTTCAGCTGCTCCGAGCCGCAGCCCTTGAAGTTAAAGGTGGGCGAAGTGGCTCCAAGCATCGACATTGGCTTCCCCGACAAGGCCTATCCCGACGCCCTTGGTGGACTGCTCAGCGTACGTATAGCCAAGAAACAGTTTGAGCAAGTGAACGAGCGAAACGATGGTTTCACCCGTCTGCACATCCCCATCAGAAACGTTAAAGTGGAATCGGAAGGCGCCGTAGGAATCAAGGTACTGGAAACGAAGATTGTTGACGATGAAACCGTTCAAGGCAATGTCATCTTGCTCACCTCCACCGATGATACTGAGATGGAGCGGTTCTTGGTGGCCAACTATAACAGCCTCAACGGTGCTCCAGTGGGAACCATTACCTATCTGAATGGAACCAAAGATAACTCTGAAGACAAACCATCCGAGGCGTTGGTATTCTACTTCAATAGCAACTTCAAGGTCCGCGAAGGCTACAGCTACACGCTGAAATTCCCCTTCACCGAGCGCATCGAGGGCGAGGAATCCACACGCTGCGAGGGCTTTGGTGCCTTCGTCGTCAGAATCGTTCCCGACTACGAGGTATGGACGGGCGGTGCCGGCAATACCGACTGGAGCAACGACGACAACTGGCGGCGCGCCGACTACGACGAACTCTATGCCGCCAACGGTACCACGCTGAAGGACACCTATCTGTGGAACGGACACGTGAAGAGCGACGGCACGATTGACGAAGCCGCCTCCAACACCGACGGCTCGCCAAAGGTGAACTACATCACGGCTGCCGACCGACAGAAGCGGCGTGGCTATGCACCGCTCTACTGCACCAACATCCTGATGATGAGCGATGAGGCCGCCCCATCCGCCGTGCTCTACGACGATGGTGACGAAGAGATTGGCGGAGAGAAGACGGGCTTCCCTGCCCTGCGCAACACGTCCTCTCCGCTCATCCGCTACGACTTCCAAGGGCACCGCTGGCCCTACGAAGGGAACGATGAGAACGCCACCGACCCCTACAACCCTGGCACCAACATACGCCAAGAAGGTGACATCATCACCGAGCTCTACACCAGCAACGTGTGCGACAAGATTGTCTTCCAGCCCGAGACGGAGCTGCTGCATGCCGAACTGCTCAACTATGAGAAGGCTTGGGTGGAGTTCGCGTTGGACAAGAACAAATGGCATCTGGTGGGTTCACCGCTGAAGAACACCATCTCGAGCGAGTGGTATGCCCCCACATGGAGTGCCCGCCAAGAGACCACCTATTATGAGCAGGTGCAGTTCGATTATATCCCCGTAAGTAGCATCCTGCACTACAATGCCCAAGGCGCACTTGTCAATGCGGATACCTATAACTTGGGCTACGACCGCTTTGCTCCCGCCGTCTACCAGCGTGCCTGGGACAAGGCCAAAGCTGTGCTCTATGAGCGTGGTGCCGTGTGGAGTGCCGCCGATGGCGACCAAACCAACACTGGCGACACAGGCATGGGTGAATGGACTGAGCAAGGAGAAGGCTTCGAATGGCAGCAAGACCTCAACGCCAGCGCATACCTAAACCGCTTGGCCTATAAACCCATGGGCGACAGCAAGGTGAACGTGGCCATTCGCGGAACATGGAGCGGAGCCTACAACGACCACACCGTGCCTTACGATGGCGGTGGCTTTAGCATCATGCCTATCAACCTTTACAAGGAGCATAATGAAGAAACCAAAACGACGGTGTTCCGCTTGCCCAAGGAAGACCATTACTACGACATCTGGGATTGGAACAAGTCTTATAGCTTGGACCGCCGTGTACGCGTTTATATTAAAGATGAGAACAATCCTTGGCCTACGGATGCACGTTGGCGCGACAGCATCACCACCACCAACACCGTGGAACTGAACTACCGCGGACGCCTGCGCTCCGACGACCTGCGCCTCGACGCTCCTACTACCGAAGTGCCCGAACCTCAGCCGAAGGAATACACCGTGACGCTGAAAAACGAGGGCCAAGGCAGCCTGGGATTCTTCCTGGCCTGCAACCCCTTCATCTGCGGACTCGACATGCAGAAGTTCTTCGCCAAAAACACCAATCTGGCTCCCTATTACCTGGTGCTGAAGGATAGCGAGATAGCCACCGACGAAGAGCTGACCCCGTCGACGTGGAAATGGACCGACGTGATTATCAACGGCAATAGCGGCAGCGACAGCTTCAGCGGCCTGCAGGTGGTGCCTGCCCGTCGCGGTTTCTTCGTCCGCGCTGCCGAAGGCGGCAATCTGAACGAGACCAGCGTGACCTTCACCACCGACATGATGACCACCGCACGAGCCACCGTTTCCGAACCGTCAGGTTCGGGTTCCGACCCCTCTCGGCAATATCTCACCATCCGCGCCCAGCGCGATGGCAACGTCAGCGAGGCCCGTGTGGTTGTCAGCCCCGACGCCAGCAACACCTTCTGCCCAGAGGAAGACCTGGAGACCTTCCTCGTCAGCGACATCTCGTCGGACATCCCCGTGGTCTACACGCTCACGGGCCAGTTGGCCACCAGCATCAACCACGTGCGCCATTTCAACAGTCTGCCCCTCGGCATCATCAGCAACAGCACCGACGCCGCCACTCTCACCTTCTACGGAGTGGAGAGCATAGACAGCAACTTGCAGCTCTACGATGCCTATCTGCAGACGTTCACACCGCTTGTCAGCGGCACCAGCGTGCGTGTGCCCGGCTCCACACAAAACCGGTTCTTCCTCGTCACGAGCATTGGCGAGGAGGTGGTGGCCGAGAGCAACATCCAGATTGTGCCCGTGCAGGGTGGGGTTCATGTCACCTCCGTCACCGGTGAGCCGCTCACGCAAGTCAATGTCTACGATATGGCAGGGCGCATGGTGGCCCGCGCTGATGTAGGCCAGCCCGAATGCACGCTGAGCCTGCCGAAGGGCGCTTACGCCGTAAAGGCCGAGACTGACAGCCTCCAGCAGACGAAGAAGGTCATCGTTGACCAGTGAGCCGGGGTATTGCCGGGTTCTCCGGGTTCTCCGGATTTTCCGGAATTTCCGGAATTTCCGGAATCTCCGGATTTTCCGGAACATCCGGGCTATCTGGTTTTTCCGGGGATTCCCGCTTAATTATTGCAAATTAAAATGAGACACCACATAACCATCACAATAAAATGAACTATGGAATTATCGGCACGGGTGCCATAGGCGGATACTATGGCGCTCGGCTGGCGCAGAGCGGTCAGCAGGTGCACTTCTTGCTGCACCGCGATTATGATTATGTTTGTGAGCATGGACTGCAGATAGACTCCTGCAATGACTCATTCCATTTGGATAAGCCCAACGTCTATCGCCAGACGAGCGACATGCCGCCTTGCGACGTGGTGCTGGTGTGCCTGAAGACCACCAACAACCACTTGCTGCCCACGCTGCTGCCGCCTCTGCTCCACGAGCGCACGCTGGTGGTGCTCATCCAGAACGGTGTGGGTGTCGAGGCCGATGTGCAGCAGCTCTTCCCCGGCGTGCAATTAGCGGCGGGCCTGGCCTTCATCTGTTCGGCGAAGACCGAGCCGGGGCGTGTGAGCCATCAGTGCTACGGACAAATCAACCTGGCCAACTACTCCTGCCGTGACGACGAGCTGATGCAGCTGGTGGCCGCTCATTTCAACGCTGCGGGCGTGAAAGCGGGGTTGGTGGAGTACAATGAGGCACGATGGAAAAAAGCCGTGTGGAACATGCCTTTCAACGGCATGACCGTGGCTCTGAACACGCGCACCGACCTGCTGCTGGGCCATCCCGCCACGCGCCAGCTCATTCGCGAGCAGATGATGGAGGTGGTGGGTGCCGCCCGCAGCCTCGGCGTGGAGAACATCGGCGAGGACTTTGTGGAGCTGATGTTGCAGATGACCGACGAGATGACGCCCTACTCGCCATCGATGAAGCTCGATTTCGACTTCCACCGTCCCATGGAGATTCATTATCTTTATGAACGTCCCATAGAGCTGGCCCGCGAGGCAGGATTCGCCATGCCCCGTCTGCAGATGCTGATGCAGGAGCTGACCTTCCTCGACAGCGGTGGGCGAAAATGATGCATGCCCTTCGCCCAAGACTGGGGCGAGCAGCCAGCGCGAATACGCGCTGCACCCAACCAATGGCAGCATCAACAGACGAGGTGAACATAGGAAAACAAAAAAAGCATACCGCACGCGAAAATTTGGAGCGCTCCAAATTTTAAAAAGTCAACGCCAAATAAAAATTTGGAGTGCTCCAAATTTCAGCCTCCCACGTCACCTTGTTCTTGACCATGGTTGTTATTGTCGTTCGCACCTGAAAA
>JAEEGF011152767.1_pt1 | contig 13781 bp, 6 predicted proteins | sample 9134171 | NCBI WGS metagenome assembly JAEEGF01 (sample SAMN16246542, study PRJNA631951) | gut metagenome | biome: gut microbiome; feature: rumen; material: AP-attached | host: Bos | place: Iran: Karaj | collected 2018-10
GGCATGGCTTCGTTGATGATGTTTTCGTTTTCTGCCATTGTAATAATTGTAAAAAATTGTACCCGCAAGCGTTCCAGAAAACCGCCAACGAGGAGGTTAAACTTTTGATTTTCAACTCAAACCGCTGGCATTGTAACCAATCTGGACTGCGGTCTGAATCGGGCTGCAAAGGTAGGAAAATTATTTGAATTACAATACGATAAGAAAGAAAATTTTCCCCTGCCCTTTATGAGATCGCGGGGCAAGCCCGCGATGAGGGCAGGGGAAACTCTTGTTGTTGCTAGGTGTCCTCTCCTACTGCCCTATCACCAGCGTCTTAGGCGTAGTAGCATTAGATATATACACATAGCCTTTGCCAGGTCGCAGGTTTTCCAGTGTGCCGCTCCAACCCCCGTTCTCATAGACGGCGAAGCCCTCGTTTTGCGAGATAACCTTGTCGCCTTCGGAAGCAGAGAAATTGGCGAAAGCCTCAGTGACCGTCTTTTCTGTGCCGACGAAGCCGAACCAGTTGGGGCCATAGTTGATATTTACCGTTGCCGAAATGATAGGCATTCCTACCACGGCAAGGGTACAGGGTGTGGTGGTTTGGATCTTGTACATCTGTCCCGCGACAATGTTTCCGCTGGGCGTGCCGTCCTTGGCTTGGATAAGCTGTAGGTTGTTGCCTAGAGAGGATTGGATGGATTCTATATTGGTTTGGACTGTTGGGGTATACCAGGTCCAGCCTTCAACTAGTTCGACTGTCTGGGTGATTGGCATGGCTGTAAAGTTAGCCACAAAGTCAGCATTTTGGGTCACCGTGAATGTGTAGGAGGATTCGGTGGAAACCACAGTACCTTCTTGAACCCAATTGGTGAAAGCGTAACCTGGATTGGCTATGGCTGTCAGTGTACATAAGGCTCCTTCAAGATAGGATCCTGCGCCAAACAACGTGCCGCCTTCAGCTGGATTGGCAGTTGCGATAATGTCGTACGAAATTTGCAGATAGGCGGGCTCGTTGTTTTCGCTCTCATGGGGAGGAAGAATGGGAATCGTTTCACTTGTGTTGTCGATGACAACCCGCTCGGGCCGCGTCCCCTTAGAGAGCGCTAAAGCAAAACGATCAATGCGATCGGTCGTGGTTGCCTCAAAGGTGTATGAAGGCAGAACTAAAAGGTCAATATCTACGCCAGTCAAGTTGTCGATAAGGTGGAGGTAATCCATCTGCACCATTTCGGGATTGACAGTTAAGGTGTATTCTCCGTCTTTTATGGTCTTGAAATTGACTTGAACCTCACCATGCTCTTCGACATAAGCAATAGAAAACTCTTCCTCGCCTTGCATAATGCAAATTTGGGTATCGCTTTCACCGAAATAAAACTTGGCCAGTTTATCGTTGGGGTTGAAGCTTATTATAGCTTTATCCAATGTGGCAACACTTTGAGTATGAGCCTGCTTCACGGTAATTTGCAATATGCCTTGTTTGTCGTTCATTAGCTCTGGCTCTATTCTGTCAAAAGAGACTGATTGTCCACTTTCATCGGCTTTTACCATAACCCCCGCACATGGTGAAATAGCGGTTGAAGCGGATACTGGAATTGGCTCGATGGCTGTTCCTTCTTCGTTTATCACATAATAACTGGAACTTATATAGGCATTGCATGGGAATGGATTGCCCACAAGATTCCAACCCGCAAGAGGATTATTGATAGGATTGTAATCTAAATCCACAATCACTGGATTATTACTTGGTTTCAGTGTGCCCTCATATGACAAAACGATTCCAAGGCATGAGGAAAACAAATAGCCTTGTCCATTCATTATAGTAAATGACCCTTGTTTATGGTTTTTCCAATATTGAGACAATTCTTCATAATAATATAAATCGTATGCTCCTGATTCGGAAATAAGATGATTGGTCGTGTTTGGCTCAATGGGGTTAGTAAGTGGTGAAGAAATAAACTTCCAATTCCAACAATCAACTACATTTTTTACCATTGTGGCCTCAACTTCATTGTTATGAATAAGTTGGCCTCCATCTTCAATAATCAAATTCGAAGAAGTTCCATTGTTTACCAGATCCCCAGAAACAGTGAGAACAGCAGGTGATTGAATGACATAAACTTGATCTTCTGCAATCGTTAAATTCTCTACTTGAGTGTCTTCGGTTATATAAATATAGTTTTCTTTTTCTTTGATTTGGATATTGTCAACCTTACACGAATATAACCAACCTGAATTCGGCATAGACAACAATCCAATATAGACAAACGGAACACCTGTCAATTCGGGTATTTCCACAGTAGCAGATTGCCATCCCCACCCATTAGGTCTGTTACTGTAAACTGGATCGCCTACACTAACCCATTCTTTTCCATCCAGAGAGTATTGGATTTGAATAAAGTCTTCTAAAAGATACCATCCCATAACACCACTATACCATTTAAAACACACTTCTATGTTTCTATTTGCTCCTGAAAAGTCCATCGGTGGAAAAACCACACGAAGAGGCGATCCGCCTAACGCAAGACTAGAACCTTCAGACCCATAATAATACTCTGTTGTGGTCGTAACAGCTTCATTATCACCATATACAAAAATGCAATCCAACGCATTGTCTTCATCAAAAGAATAATTAGCGTTCGTTGTGGCACCACATGGAGTTTGAAAACCAAACTCAGAAGTCCAATCGCTTTCATTCTCGTTCGAAAACACAGATTTTACCATTAGATCATATTCAGTTCCAGACAAAAGATTACTAATAACAATACCATTGTTGTTGGTCTCAACAATGTTCATTTCATCTATTGAGACTCCCTTTGGCCCATATGCGACCTTGTACGAAACAGGTTCCCCATACTCATACCATGAGAATGATGCAGAAATATCAGTTGCTCCCGTGATTTTTATATTATATGGTGGAGAATATGCAGAAGCCGATTGAATAGTAATATCATCGACAAACATATATGTTGCTAACGCTCCACCAGTGAATGACAATTTCACGAAAGCGACTGTTTCGTCAGACAATCTAGGAATAAACACACGGCATGATTCCCATCCGGAATGAATACTTTCCCAAATTGTAATAACATCATAGATTGAAGCGACTGGTCCAACATCAAACCAATTTATTGCATCTACTGAATACTGAACCTGACAATTGATTTGTCTCTCTTCCTCATAACTCATTTCGCTCAAATGCTCACAATACCATCTGAAGCCGACCTCAATGCCATAATCCACATTGGTCATATCAATAGGAGCTAAAGTCACAGACAAAGGTCGATTAACAATAACAGCCAAGCCTCCTCCAGTTGTTATAGCAGGCGGGTTGAAAGTTGAAACATAAACATATCCATTACCTTCTATGGTAAAACATCCAGGAATTTGTGTCCCATCCTCAAAATCATAAATTTGTGGCAAAGATGGAGAGCAAAGTGTGCTGAAAGAAGCAATATCAGACCAAGTTGTTTCTCCTGTCTCAGGACAAAATGCTTTTATAGCCAAGTCATATTCAGTAGAGGGGGTCAGGTTTTCCAAAACTAAATAATTGTTTGTGGTATTTATAGTAGCCATCTCTTCCACCAATGTTCCTTTAGGGCCATATGCGATGGTAAAAACAGTCGCACAAGAAGAAGCACTCCATTGAACTTTTGCTGTATTATGAAGGACTTCACTAATCTTAATGTTAGATGGAACGAAACAGCATGGTGCTTCTTTTATTAATAAATCATCCATGAAACACTCACAACCATAATAAGTAGAGCCAAAGTATAACCTAATCTGCGCATTAGGTTCATTTGCCAACTCTGGAACATAAATGGTTTTTAGTTCCCATTGGCTTAAATCGCTTTCTCGGTAAATTTTTTGGCCAGCATTATTCCATGTTGTTCCGTCGGTGGAATACTGAACTTGAACATATGCATTGCCACAATCTACTGAATGATACCACATAAACGCTACTTCAATCCCTTTATCATTCATTGTCAAATCCAGTTCAGGCAATGTGGCAATTCCATCGTTTTCTATTGGATGAAAAACCATACTTTTACCATTCTCTCCATAATAAAGACCCTCGGTCACATAAAATACCCCTTCATCATTTACACTGATACAATCTGACACAATATCATCGAAATGAAAAACAATAGGAAGTGTTTCACAATTCTTAATGTCAGTGACCCATCTAGAGCCAATTGAAAGCCTATTAATTACATCAAGACTTCGCACATAATACACGTTGGTACCAGATGACGCATTAAAATCTATGAAAGAGGTCGATGAAGTCCCGCCAATAAAGGTTTCGTTTCTGTAAACATAATAAAATTCGGCATTTTCCGCGGTGTCCCATTGTAATTCAACATTATTCTCATTTTGTGCGCAAACAACACCTGATGGTATTCCTGCGTTGCATAATGAAGGTTGTATTCCAACAATGGCTTCATTACCGTTACTATAACCATTCACAATATTATCTATTAAATAGTATCCATCGGACATCCCACCCCATCCCAAATTGTAATGAAAATAACCGCTCTCATCGTAACCGTCACATACAAAAGCATGACTGCCTCCAGCATAAAGTATAGGTCTGCCATTGTCTAATTCATTTACCAATTCAGCTATCCATACTTCATCGTCTTCTCTTTGAATAAGGCGGATATCGGTATCATAGTTAAAATAATTAACCAATGCATAAATTGAAGTAGAGAAATCAGCACCACTTTGAAGCCAATGGTAATCCATGTCAACAGCGATTCCACAATGATACATAAGTGTTGCAACCGCTAATTGTTCATCTTCGTTCCAATAATCACAATCAACATAAGGCATGTTGCCCCAATCATAATCAGTGTCGCCAAAAGCAGCATATAGATTATTGGAGGAATACCCACAATAATAACTATGAGAATTCAATCCCCTTTGCGGATATGACCAATATCTCATCACTTGTGCCATTGCGGTTGCAACACAACCAGTAACTGTTCCTTCGGGACACAAAAGGTTGTATGGAGAGAACTGGTTCCATTCAGTCTGCACAAGTGGCCCAACAGCATTCCTACTCTTGACTTCCAAATCTTTCCCTTCAATCAAATCAGACCACTGTGCCGCGATTTCTTCTGTAGCACTATAATTATTGGCTACTGCAGTGGCAATGCCGTCTTGGTAGCTCTGCATCCAGGCCTTCACATTCTCTGGCATCTGTCTGGTCCCGAAACCATTCTCCGTGGAATAGCCCAATATCGGATGCACGCAATCGTCGGCCGACACGATGACAAAGCAATGCTCGTTACCAAAGACATAGAAGTTGGGGAAGTCAGACTTTTCCTCAAACTCCAACAAGGCCACTTCAACCTTGCTGTGGGTCTTGGCTTTCAAAAAGTTCTCCGCAATTCTTTGGGCGGTCGCTTCGCTCACATGTCCCGCAAACAGTGGTGCCGACAGCAGCATCAACAAAGCAGTGATGACAATCTGTTTTTTCATGAGTATAGTTGTATGTTGTTTGTCTGATTTAAGGTTTTGTTTGTGTCCAATAATCAATTTCTACCTAGCTTCCCTACTGCCCTATCACCAGCGTCTTAGATGTCTGGGCATTAGATATATACACATAGCCTTTGCCTGGGTACAGGTTCTCCAGCGTGCCGCTCCAACCCCCGTTCTCATAGACGGCGAAGCCCTCGTTTTGTGAGATAACCTTGTCGCCTTCGGCGGGTGTGAAGCTAGTAAAGGCCTCAGCAACCGTCTTTGTTGTGCCGACGAAGCCAAACCAGTTCTCGCCTTGGTGAATGAGAATGGTAGTAGGCGTATAGGATAAGCCTGTCAGACTAAGTGTGCAGGGCGCGGCGGTCTGAATCCTAAACATCTGTCCCGGAGCCACGTTTCCTCTAGGCGTGCCATCCTCCACTTGGATAAGTTGGAGGGTGTCGCCCAGGGCGCTTTGGATGGATTCTATGTTGGTCTTTACTAAGGGTGCGTACCATTTCCAACCTTCGGCAAGATTGTCTGTCTGGGTGATTTCCTCGATACTGTTCATCTCTTTGATGATAAGGTTATCGATGATTCCATAATAACCATACCACCCTTGAAACACAATGCCAACAAAAGCAAAAGGTTGATTTGCCAATTCAGGAATGGTTATGGTCTCTTTGGTCCAGAATGTGTTTTCATCATCACTCCATCTGTCGATTTCTTCTCCTACATTATACCAATTATAGCCATCCAAAGAATATTGCACTTGGACAAAATCTATATTCATATGCCAATTATCATAAATAGTTCGATAATGGTACCACATGAATTCCACTCTGATACCTGCAGAAGCGTTTTGCGCAGAAACTGGAAAAACTATACGGTTACCCAACTCTCTCCAATCTTCACACCCAAAACGCAAACAAGAACCATGGTCTCCATAGTATAGCTCATCTGTAACCGTTACCTGAAATGGGCCTTGGTTTTCCATACCCTCGGGGAGCTGACCGTCATCAAAAGTTATATAATTGGAAAAATCAACGAAGGAAGTCGTTTTAAACGTGTTCAGAAGCGACCATCCGCTCTCTTCTCCTTCAGCATATATTCCTTTGACATAGACATCATACTGTGTTCCTGGTTCAAGCCCTTCAATCATTAAAGAAGTATCATTAGCTTGTATCATTTCCATCTCATCGACAGGTTCACCGCTTAATCCATATGCGACCAACCAATTGATGGGCATGCCATCCTGCGACCATGAAACCACAGCGGAAACATTCGTCACATTACCGATCTCAACATGGGTCGGAGAATAGTAAGAGACTGCCTTGACTTCTATTTCATCCAGGGCTATTCCGGAATAATACATGGGCTCCGTCACAAGAAAACTTAAATAAGCTTTGGTTTCATTCCCTATTTTGGGCACGTTTATGCGTTGATCCATCCATGATTCATTTCCGACGACTCCAACTCTTTCCCGATAGAAACGATAAGTTGGAGAATCCACATCCATCCAATTCTCGCCATCTAAAGAATACTGAACCACTACATATCCAATCCTATCCTCGGAAACAAAAAGGTAATTAGTGTTGCAATACCATTTGAAGTTTACTTCTAGGCCATTGTTTACATCTGACAAATCGATTGGCTGCAAGATGACCCGAGCCGGACGGTCTGGCGAATTAATGCTTCCTCCATTTGGATTACCATATTGCAAGGATCCATTTACATAGAAATCCCCATCGAGTTTGATGCATTCTGGCATGTCACCGTCATCAAAAGAATAGGATAACGGTAATGCTGCTGAGCATTCGGTCATGAAGGAAAACAATTCCGACCAATCGGTTTCTCCACTTTCGGCGCAATTAGCCTTAACAACAAGATCGTATGCCGTTAATGGGTTGAGGCTCTCTATCACACAAGAATTGGTGCTCGTGGAAAGGAATGTCATCTCATCGATGGGCACCCCTGAGGGTCCATATGCGACTGTAAAACCCGTTGATGCTACTCCAGCACTCCATGCAATGCCAGCAGATACATCCGATAAGGATGTCAAAGCAACATTCGACGGAGGAAAACACGGGGGTGCTTCTTTGATTTCCAAATTATCTAAATAGCCAGAATAAAACGCATTGTTTGAATAAACCAACCGTATAGAGGCCAAAGCCGCATTCGCCATTTCCGGGATATAAAATGTTTCTTCAGTCCATTCATTATCCCCTTGACAATATACAATCCCCAAATCCCTCCATGAATTGTTATCAATAGAATACTGAACTGTTAAATTGCTAGGATTAGGAAAGCCATCATTTATACGAAACCATTGAAAATCCAACTCGACCCCATTATTAAACGAAGAACAATCTAATACTGGAATTGTAATTATCGATGTTGTACAAGTAGTTCCCTGTAGTGATATCCGGTCAAACTTTAAACTATTTCCGCTATCTCCATAATAATATTCATTAGATGTATGAACATTCCCTTCTTCAACAACTATGCACTCTGATAGAAAATCACCTTCAAAGTAATAGTAAGCAGGTAGAATACCACAATCAACATCAACAATTAGACATTCGGTTCCCAATGAAAGACGCCCTTGTCCGTCAACGCTTCTCACATAAAACTCATTTCTTCCAGAGGGGGTGTTTTCATTTAAAAAAAACGTTTCAGTTGTATTATATACTAAATCGTTATTAAAATAGATGTTATATGAACATGCATTCTGCACCGCGCTCCAGGAAAGCAACACATCTCTGTTATCGATGGAATATGACAAGTCTGTCGGAGTCGAGGCGCTAGATTCTGATGGCTTTATACCTATCAAAGCATGATTCATATTGTTATATGAACCATAAGGATTTAATGCTCCGATTTGATAATAGCCATCGTCATCTCCGTCCCATCCCCAATTAAAATGGAATAAGCCTGTTCCGTCATATCCATCACAGACAAACTCATGTCCAGTGGTCCCATAACCTGTGTAAATAACCGGTCTAAGGTTTTCTAATTCGTTGATTAACAATTCGCACCATTCATCATCAGAATAGTTTTCCTTTTCAACGTATTCAGGATCATAGTTAAAAAACTGTCTGAAGGCGTTCAAAGAGCTGTAAGCTTGACTCATAAACGGTGAATAATCCATATTTACAGAAACCCCACAATGATACATTAATGTAGCAACAGCCATTAATTCTTCTTCTGTATACTCGCCCCAAATGGAGAACTCATCAAACATGTTTTCCCAATCATACTCGGTATTACCGAAACACGCGTACAATACACCATATGTTGAGGTATATCTATGAGACCCCATTCCATGCGCTGGATAATTCCAGTATTTTAACACCTGGGCCATGGCAGTAGCTACGCATCCCGTCAAACTGTTTTCAGGGCATAATATGTTGTAAGGCGACCCCTGTCCCCACTTCGTTTGAATCAGCGGCTCGACAGCATTCCTGTTCTTGACATCTAAGTCTTTCCCTTCAATCAAATCAGACCACTGTGCCGCGATTTCTTCCGTGGCGCTATAATGATGGGCAACTGCAGTGGCAATGCCGTCTTGGTAACTCTGCATCCAGGCCTTCACATTCTCTGGCATCTGTCTGGTCCCGAAACCATTCTCCGTGGAATAGCCCAGTATTGGATGTACGCAATCGTCGGCCGACACGATGACAAAGCAATGCTCGTTGCCAAAGACATAGAAGTTGGGGAAGTCAGACTTCTCCTCAAACTCCAACAAGGCCACTTCAACCTTGCTGTGGGTCTTGGCTTTCAAAAAGTTCTCTGCAATCCTTTGGGCGGTCGTTTCGCTCACATGTCCCGCAAACAGCGGTGCGGACAGCAGCATTAACAAAGCACTGATAACAATCTGTTTTTTCATGAGTATAGGTTGTGTGTTGTTTATCTGATTTATGGTTTTGTTTGTGTTCAATAGGGCGATCTCGCCGCCTCAAAAAACACGGGCAACAAAGATAAGGAAATTATCCTCGCGGTCGACAAAACCATCCATTAATTAAACTTTTTTTTCAACAGCGCATTTTGGTACTGTTTTTGCAAAAATAACCTAGGTTTCAAAAAAAATCTTATTTTTGCGGTTCAAACCATTTAAGAATGTCAAACTAAAACAATAAACAATGAAAAAAACTTTATTCTTCCTCTTATTGATGGCCGCTGTGTTGAGTAGTTGCGATACGATTAACAACCTGGCCGGCAGCGAAATCGCCAACGTCATCACTGAGAACGTCACGGAACAAATCACGATGAGGACCAACGCCGATCCCGACGCCGTGGCCGCAGCCGCCAGCTCGCTGGCCTCTGCCCTCACCATCAGCAACAACGAAATCATTGCCCTCTGCGAAGAACACATGATGGAGATGGACACCACCAACATCATTCTTCCCGATGACGACCCCTACACGGAGCGCCTCGGCAGGGTCATGTCAAGGTTCAAGAACTTGGGTAGCATGAGACTGAACTATGCGGTCTACGACGATGAAAGCACGGTCAACGCCTTTGCCAGCGGCGACGGCAGCGTGCGCGTCTACAGCGGCCTCATGGACCTCATGGACGACGACGAGCTGTTTGCCGTCATCGGCCACGAGCTGGGTCACCTCAACAACCACGACGTGCGCGACGCCTATCGCACCGCCTACCTCGTAGTGGCCGCCCGCTACGGCATCGCCTCGTTCGGCGAAAGAGCCAACGCCATTTCCATGGGCTTCCTCGGCGACCTCAGCGACGAACTGGCCAACAACGCCTACTCGCGCCACCAGGAGAACAAAGCCGACGAAGCGGCTTACAGATTCTGTATCGCCAACAACGTCGATCCCTACGCCATGTACCACGCACTTGAAAAACTGGATTCGGTGAGCGATAATCAGGCGGGAAAGAAGAGCGGCTTCGCCAACATGTTCTCGTCGCACCCCGACACGATGAAGCGCATCAAGCACATCAAGGAAATGGCCGAGAAGGACGGACACATCTTAGACGAATAAGCTCAGACAAACTTACTGACAAAAAGCCTTTGACCCCGACTGCTGACCCTGACCATTCTACCCTAGATGATAAGGGCTATGGTCAGGGTCAATGGTTAGGGTCATTTCTTTTTTCGCCCACTTTTCCCGTCAACCCACTATCCAACGTTGAAATGCCATGGGCGACTAACTCTAAACTCTAAACTCTAAACTCTAAACTATTTCTTTTTTCGCCCGCTTTTCTTCAAAGCTTCGGCGATAATCCACTGCAGTTGCCCATTGACGGATCTAAATTCGTCGGCAGCCCATTTTTCTACCGCCTCCATCGTCTCGGCATCGACGCGGAGCAGAAAGGTCTTGGTATTCGCGCTATTTTCCTTTTCCTTTGCCATCGTCAATCCCTTTCTTCCTTTGACGCGGGACCATGGAAATCGAATGGCGACCCTGACCCTGACAGCTGACCCTGATCACCCTGCTCTACACGAAGCTGGTCATGGTCAGTGGTCATGGTCACATTGTCTTGTATACCGCGTCCAATCGACTCACCCAAGGTCATCGAGAGGATGTTATCCTTGGAGATGTACTTGTCATAAATCCAGATGCAGAAGATGGTCACCGCCATGGTGATGAAGCCAGACAGGCCTTGCATGCCGTTCACGAAGTCGTTTCCGCCCAAGGTGAAATAGATGGTCATACCTGCAACGGCGTTAATCGTGCCATGCATGATGGCCGCCACAATCATCGACTTGGTTTTCAGCACGAAATACAATTCAATGATGCCCAATAGGATGCACATCACCACCATCAGCAACACGCCCCAACGCGGCTCATTGGGATAGTTGTGGCCCATCAGGATGAGCGGAAAATGCCAGATGCCCCAAACAAAACCGATAAACAAGGCTGCCTTCCAGAACTTCAGCTCGCGCAAGGCGCCGACAAGGTAGTTGCGCCAACCATATTCCTCACCGAAGGCAGCGATGGCGTTGACAGTGACACCCGCAGCCAGACCGCTGACAAGCGTGATGATCATCATCAGATAGGCAGGCATCTGTCCCATTTGCTCGCGCACCATCTCCTGTTGGTCCTCAGGCACATGGTATTGGTTGATGAGTTGCTCGGCGTTGTATTGTAACTCCACACCTGGCATCAAGCCATTCACGGGGATGCAGACCAAAGACATCACCAAAGGCAGCAGCCAGGCCACCACCCAGACCCACGATACCTTGAAGTTGACCAAGCCCGTGTGGTTGAATTTCTCCTTGCCGATGGCTTGCAACACCAAAGCCGTGATGAGCGGGAAAAACATATACACCGCGGAGAAGACCATGAGCCCCGTTGGGGTGTCAGCGCCTATGCCGAAGCCCCAATGGGCCACGGCAAACATCGCCCAACTGAAGAGGCAGACGATGATTGAGTATCTGATTGCTTTTTTCATAGTTTATTCGTTTTACTTATGGTATGAGACTTCGTGTCTTTAACCCTGACCCTGACCGCAGACCCTGACCATCCCGCCCTGGGTGAAACGGGTCATGGTCATGGTCAGTAGTCATGGTTATAAAAGCCTCTAGTTTATTGCTTCTTTCACTTTTTCAATCATCTCCAAGGTCTCCTCCTTCGTAGCACAGTTGAGGTAAAACAATCCGCCGTCAGCCGTGCGCAGTTCGAGCAATGGGCCACCTTCTTCATGGATGAACATCATGCAGTTTTCCCCATTTTTCAGACGGAAATGACCCAAGTTCGCCTTATTGGTCGACATGCCGCTGGTGCGCACGGCAATACCGGGCCACTGTTCCCAAACGCTGTCAGAAATGATGTCGGCAACTGGAATCGTTGCATGGTATCCCCCACCCTTCACCTTGATGCATTCGCTAGAAATCTCATATTTGGGACCTTTGTTGCCCCATAAGAAGAGAATCGGTATTAAAGCCAAGGATAATAAAGTAATGATTACCACAGACCAGATGGTTATCTTGTTTTTCTTTTTCTCCCACTGTTTGGCATCATTGGGAAGGAGGTTTTCTTTATCACGACCAAAGCCGTTGTATTTCCCCATGGCGATAAACAAAGGCACCATCATGGCCATCGCCAGTGCAATCAACACATACACGCCCGTCATCTCGCCAATGACTTTGGTCATGGAGAGTGCGGCGGTGACAATCAGTAGGAAACCCGTTATGCCAAAGGTGATGGCTACCGCTTTTTTCAGCCCTTCGATGTCGACCAAGGCTTTCCGCTCAGGCGACATGCCCCCGTATGGATTAATCAGATTCGGATAATGGTAGCACAGCAAGCCTACCACGATAAGCAGCAACCCTAATCCCAAATTAATATAATCGAAGACTTCCATTGTTTCTATTGGTTTTTTGCCTTAGCCTCATCGCGGACTCGATCCGCCATAACGGTCTAGGGTGGGTTCATTCTCGGTTTAGTATAGGCTTCCCGTATTCACCACCGGCTGGGCCGACTCGTCGGCGCAGAGCACTACCATCAGGTTGCTCACCATGGCAGCCTTGCGTTCCTCGTCGAGTTCGACGACGCCTTCGTCCTTCAGCTTGTCCAAGGCCATCTTGACCATCGAGACGGCACCTTCCACAATCTTCTCACGGGCCGAGATGATGGCGGCAGCCTGCTGACGACGCAGCATCACGGCGGCAATCTCAGGCGAATAGGCCAAGTAGTTGATGCGGGCTTCAAGCACTTCCAAGCCCGACATGGCCAGACGCTCGTTCAGCTTAGCGAGCAGCACGTCATTGATCTCCTTGCCACCGGCACGGAGAGTCAGTTCATCGGCTTCGGCCTCGTTCTCGTCGTAGGCAAACATACCCGCCACCTCACGCAAGGCGGCATCGCTCTGCACCTTGATGAAGCTCTCAAATGCCTTCATGCGGTTGCTGACCGTCACGGGAGCCGTACCCGAGCCGCCACCCGCCATGGTCTGCGAGTCGATTTCGAACATGGCCTTGTAGGTGTCCTTCAGCTTCCACACCAAGATTTGGCCAATCATGATGGGGTTACCCGTCTTGTCGTTCACCTTGATGTTGTCAGGATTGAGGTTACGGGCACGCAACGAGACCTTCTTGGAAGTCATGAAAGGATTGATCCAGTGAAAACCTGTCTTGGTGAAGGTACCTCTGTATTTGCCAAAGAACAGCATCACCATGGCCTCGTTAGGCTCTAACTTACGGAAGCCGATAGGAAAGATACAGGCCAGCAAGAGACCGACGACAAACAACCAAGGTGAAGAGAGCTTACCCAATACAAATTCGGCCATGCTCCAAATGCTCAGGCCAATAATGGCAAATTCGATGAACAATGCGACGAAACCATTCATCGCAAAACCTTTAAATTCAAATT
>JAEEGF010086012.1_pt1 | contig 13780 bp, 12 predicted proteins | sample 9134171 | NCBI WGS metagenome assembly JAEEGF01 (sample SAMN16246542, study PRJNA631951) | gut metagenome | biome: gut microbiome; feature: rumen; material: AP-attached | host: Bos | place: Iran: Karaj | collected 2018-10
AATGGGACACCCTCGCTATATCGTCCAAAAAGAATTTCCTTCCCGAGCTTTTTTCCACCTTCTCCTTTGGTGCAATCTGCATATTTTCTTTTTTGCATAGGAATGCAGCGCAGTCATAAAGCAGGTTTCCGGTAGGTTGTGCATCGTCATAGTCATCATTTCCCTTCAGGGAAAAAACGTCCTTTATCATCTTAAGGTTCTTCGCCCTTGTGTATTCAGCCTCATGGCCTGCCTTATAGATGTAGCCCTCATCCTTTACGGAATTTAAGTTATACTGCTCGATGACTTCGTCTTCAAATCTATTTTTTTCTGAAAGCTTTATGCCAATTAACCCGGCAAAAGAGCTACGGGCTTCATCTACTGCGTTTTCACCGGCATCCGTAATTTCTTCAAACTCTGCTTCATCCAGGGCTACCAGGGCAAACCTGTAGGACTTATCCTTACCCTCATCCGCAGCAAAGCCCGGAATAATGCTGCCTGTTTCAAATTCCGCAAGGAAAAATCTCTTTCCCCTTTTTCCTGAAACAAGCGGCAAAAGATACACTATCACTGTGCCATTCCGAACACGGTACAGCTTACGGGCATCGTCTGTTATAAACACCTCTCCGCCTTTTATATGAACTTTTTTATAGTTCTCTTTTACCATCTGCATTTCCCTTATACTTTATTCTGAATAAGTTTTCTATAGTGGCCTTCCTGTGCCGCCAGTTCCTCGTGGCTTCCACGCTGCACGATTTTGCCGCGTTCCATAACGATTATCTCATCGCAGTCCCTTATTGCCGACAGGCGGTGAGCCACAATTATGCAGGTACAGCCCCGGCGCTTAATGTTGTCCATTATCTCTTTTTCCGTAATAGGATCCAGAGCACTTGTGGCCTCGTCCATTATCAGTATGCTGGGGTTCGTGGCAAGAGCTCTTGCTATCTCAAGGCGCTGCTTCTGTCCTCCGGAGAAATTCGCTCCATCCTCAAGGACAGGGGAGTCGTAAGCCAGTGGTCTTGATGTGATCACATCGTGGATGCAGGCATCCTTGGCGGCTTTTATAAGATCCGTCTCGGAAATATTCCTGTTCCACATAGTCAGGTTGTCCCTTATACTTCCGGAAAAGAGTGTTATGTTCTGACTCACAAAGGATATGCTCCCGGACAAGACCTCCTCCGGCACACTTCCCATGTCCACTTCGTCCAGATAAACCTGTCCGCTCCAGGGAATATAAAGACCGCTGCAGATTTTAGAAATTGTAGATTTACCGCTTCCCGACTCGCCAACAAAGGCCAGTGAAGATCCGCAGGGAATGTTAAAGCTAAAGTCCTCTATCAGCGGAGGCTCTAAGATACTGTATCCAAAAGATACCGCTTCCAGCCTGACATTTCCCTCAAGCTTTGTACTGATATCGGCAAGTTCCCCTTCGCAGCGCCTTATTTCCTCTTTGTATTTCATGATATCTTCAACTCGACGCATATCCGCCTTTGCTGTGTGTATTCTGGTTGTGAAGGCGGCAAGCTCATCTATGGGCTGGATAAAGGAAAGAAGAAGGCTGCTAAAGGCCACCAGCATACCCTCTGTAATATCTCCCCGTATGATCAGGATTCCGCCCACAATAAGGACAACTATGGTGGTGAGCTGCTCGCACACCTCAGGTATTGCATCCAGGATTTCCTGTTTCTTTCCCAGTTCCTGATCTGTGGCAATGCTGTTTGCATAGTAGCCCTGCAGTCTTCCGGCGTATTCGCTCTCTGTTCCGGAGGCCTTAAGAGAAGCTGAAACCGTAAGCCCCGCAAAGAGCCTGCCTATGAGTCTGCCCTGATTCTGCTGGTTCATAAGAGCCAGATCTTCGACAGAGATAGCGCATACCTTTGTAGTTGCCAGATTCAGGGCCGCAATTCCCACACCGATCAGAGTAAGCAAAGGACTGTAGATTAAGAGAATCACCAGATAAAAGAACGCGATCATGATATTCAGGATTGTTTCAGCCACATCGCTTGTAAGAAAGACGCTGATGTTGTTGTTATTATCCACGCGCCCCGACAGGTCTCCTGCATATCTCTGGTCAAAAAAGCTCATGGGGAGCCTGAAAAGATGCGAAAGAAATTCATGGGCCGAAAGAAGCGACAGCTTGTTCTGAAGCCGCAGCATCAGCAAGCCCCTGTAATAGGTCAGAAACGCCCTGAACAGAAGTATAAAGATCATGGAGATTATAAGACCGGAGAGCCAGTCAGTATTGCCCTCCACAAGTATTCCATCAATAAATATCTGGGAAAAGATGGGGATCAAAAGCCCCGGCAAAACCAGCATAAGTCCTATGACGATAAGCGCAGCAACAGCCTCCTGCTGCCCAGACAGACACATTTTAATAAAAGAAAAAAGTGACGGTGCTCTTCCGGACGCCACAAAATCAGAGGATTTGCTGAAGGTAAGAACAACCCCCGTAAAGCCCTCATCCAGTTCTTCCATTGTGAGTCTTCTTCTGCCCTCTCTGGGATCGTTTATATAAAAGTATTTCCCCTTTACGCCTTCAAAAACCACAAAATGATTAAACTCCCAGTGAATAATGCTAGGAACAGGTAGCTTTAATAAGCCATCAATCTCCTTGCGATATCCGTGGACCTCAAGGCCAAATTTTTTGCCTGCAAGAAGGATGTTCCTGGCGTTGCTTCCATTTCTGGAAACACCGCACTCAATGCGCATTTCTTCCAGGGGCACAAATTTTCCGAAATAACCAAGGATCATGGACAGGGACGCAGCTCCACACTCCGTCACTTCCATTTGGAATACAGTTGGCGTTTTTGCATACCTGCGATCACCCATAAGCTGTCCCCCATTACCTGCCGTCATCAGAATCCGTAAACAGTTCAGGGAATATCAGGGATATGGGATGTCTTTCTTTTACAGCTATATCCGCAGATATCATGGTTCCGTTGACAATTTCGATGGAATCGCCGCGGCTGCTGGACCACCAGTATCCGCTAACGGTGTTGTCATCTTTTTGCAGTTCAAGGCGCACTTCAACCACCGGCCCATCCTCAAGGAAAGAATCAACCAGCGACGTAACGCCTACCTGATTTGTAATTACCGCTCTGGATGTGATGTACTGGTCGACATACACTACAGTGCCCTTCATATGTCCGTATTCCTGCTTGTTTATGGTGCTGGGATACACAGACGCATTCATTCCAACCTTTATTTTTCTGCCGTTTTCAACAGGTACATAGCATACAACCACGTTATCGGTGGGATCTCCAAGGGCCAGTCTTGCCACATAATCTCCCGAAGTGATCATCTGTCCCTCCACTATAGCCAGCTCCGTGACTGTTCCCTCCAGCACGGAGTTGATCTTTTTCTGTGAAGAAAGAACCGCTATGGTATCACCTTTTTTGATATAGTCTCCGGTGCAGACAGCGATACTATCCACAGTGCCGTCTATCTCGGAATATACCGAATGGATTCCCTCCCTGTTCATGAAGATTCCTCCGGCAGAGACATTATCTTCAAGCTTTCCGAAAAAAGCCCACAGCGTAACCATACCTATGATTCCTGCAGCTCCCAGCATGGCAAGCCAGAAAGAAGGTGACACGATTACTATTGTCTTATTTAGCTGTTCTACTCCGCCAACATTTTCAACAGCCGATTTTCTGAAAATCTCTGCCATAGCTTCATCCTACCTGTTTTTAGGCAACGCATTTATAGGAATACTCCCTTAGCAGCCGTCATTAAGTCTGTTTGTCACAACCGGCAGCCAGGGTGATATATACTCTATTATCTCATCTGCATCCAGATACTCCGGGAAAAGAACTCCCTCATCCGGGTGAGATATCATGTACTTGATTGCTGCAAGAACAGAAGCCGATACCAAAAGAACCGTGGGCGTATCATCTCTGTTTTCATCATAGAAAGCTTCCGTTCCAAGGTAGATTGGATTAAAATTCTTTCCCTCCACACAGATACCTATCATCTCTCCGCCTGACAGCATTCTGTCACTGGTTATGAGTTTTCCTCGTATGTTATCCTCATGATAGACAGAGTTTAATGCGATATCGCAAGGGTGGTACACAAACATGGTGGAAGGAGCGTAGGCAATCTCCCCCTCATCATCTTTTACCGTGTAGTAGTCGTGGATTGAGAACACCTCTTCATGGGCATCCACACACCCCTCAAAGAACTGCTTTTTGACATATCCTCCTGTCCTTACGTATTTACCGGAAGTATCAAGAACAAGAGTCCCGTCCTGTTTGTTGTAGTAATAGACTTTATCAACTGGAACGCCTATCCTTTCAAGGTGCTCGGAAAGAGACACTTCGCTGCCTACTTTCTGAATTGTCCTGTCATTCATTTCGCCTTCGAAATCCGCAATGCTCCAGGTGGAATAGGCTGTGTCCTCATACTCGCTGTAATCGGATACGGTGGTGTCCAGGTCTGTTTCAACAAATGCGCTGACCAGCAGCTCTTTTGCCAAATGAGCAAATTCTCCCTTTTTTATCAGTTCCCGCAGATGTTCCCTGTTCTCTGAAACAAAGGGATGGTCATCTGTTTCCGCAATTACCATCAGTGCCTTTTTTGTAAGCACGCTTATAAGGCCGGGATTGGAGCCAAACTGAAGGACTGATGTGGCTCTCCCCGGAGTTTTATTCATTAGTTCTTTATACTCTCTAAAATGAGTTCTGTACCTGAAGGGCTCTCCAAAAGGAATTTCACTAAAGGTATCATCGGTGGTGCATAAAAAGTGAATATTCCTTTCCGCACATTCTTTTGCCAGAACCAGATTATCATTTCCTACCGCAAGATAGATAAAAAAATCACCTTCAGAAAGTTTATCCAAAAGTTCCCTGTAGCACCTGCTGTCCATCTCAAACAAAAGGCAGTTTTCCCTTTTTCCGCCCTTTTCTTCATAATATTTCATGGCTTTTCTGGTACGATCTACAACCAGGATATTGTCCAGAGAAAAAAGATTTTCCTGCATTATCAGGTTTAGAAGTGATTTTCCTACTCCCCCAAATCCGAAGATCATCAGCTTTGATTCATACATTACATAGTTTCCCCTTTTTGCTCAGACTTAAGATGCGCATAAAAGGCTAAGGAAACACAATTCCTGCGTTTCCTTAGCCCCGTAAAAGCTTAGCTTCCGTAGCTCTCTGCTGCGGCTCCATTAATGAACATGATATTGTTTCCGTCAAGGACAATATCATAAACCATCTCTTTTCTTCCGGTTTCGACGATATCTGTTATCTGTGTCTTGCCGTCAAGAGTAACGATATCACGGTCTTTATACTGCCATATACTGCGGAAGGTCGTTCCGTCGTAGAACCACTGGGTGGAAGTGGTGTTCCAGATCCTTCCATCAGCAAAGTGTACTTCTATTACAGAAGCTTCTCCGTTTGTTGTATCGGTAACCTTTGTCTCTACCTTGTTTCCGTCCTTATCGAGACTGTAAACAATATCTCCTGCTGTGACATTTCCTATAGCCTTTGCGCCTGAAGGTGAATCCACCAAAGATTCAGCTGTAAAGCACCTTGCAACGGAAATGATAATTTTTTCCAGAATCTTTAAAACTCCGGCTTCAGCTCTATCCTTATCGCTTCCGCCTACAACAGCCAGAAGCTCATCTTCGCTAAGCTCTTCATCACCCCCGGCTGCTCCCTCAAATGTCTTAAAGAAAGGCTTTCCGCCATACTCCAGAATGTCCACAAAATCCTCGTATGGGATCTTGTCACCTGTTATGCCCTTTACTGTCTCATAGGCCTTCTCCGGAGTCTGATCAAAGAGGCTGTCTAAAAGCTCCCGGTCATCGGCCACTTTGAGTGCAAGCTTTACAAGCGCAGTAACATATGGCTCATCCTGCTTAATGTACTCATCAAGCTCTTCCTGAGTAATATCAGGTACATATTCCTGTACATCCCTTAATGTATCGTCTTTCCATCTATCCGTATAAAAGTCATACATAAGGCCCACATCTTCATACATAGCTATCCTGATTTCATCAACTACTTCTTGTTTGATCATAAGCATTCCTCCTTGCTTGGCCAGCTACAAAAACTGCGTTTGTACCTAATATTTTATAGTTTTACACGAGTAAAATCCACTTTTGAGGGCATTTTCTCACGTAATTTAGAGAATTTTAATATATTTTTCCACATAGCCAGATACATAATTGCGTTGTAATGTGCGTTATCCGGCCCCAAATCTAAAGGCCTGCTTGATGAAAAACCGCATGTTTGGTACAATGTACTAAATATGCGATTTTTTAATTTAAGGAGATAACACAATGTTTAATAAATCATTTGGCAAAAAGGCAGTTGCTGCTGCCCTCAGTATGATCATGGTTTTATCAGTAGCAGCCTGCGGAGCATCCGAGGATGCAGGAAACCAGGAAGAAAGTGGTTCTATTTTTGAGAGCATTCCTGACAATTCCTCATCTGAGCAGGCAGCTTCAACAGAGGAACCTGCAGCAGAAGAGCCTGCAAGCAATGAGCCTTACGTTCTTCCTGAAGGAATGTATTTTTCAGAGCTCACAGGTGAGCCTATCAGCGAAGAGATCAAGAACCAGCGTCCTATCGCTGCTATGGTGGACAACGAGATCACTGCTCTTCCACATTACGGAACATCTGAAGCAGACGTTGTTTACGAGCTTATGAACAGCACCAAGAATGACAGGATCACACGACTTATGTGCATCGTCAAGGATTGGGGCAATATTGAGCAGCTCGGAAGTATCCGTAGTACACGTCCTACAAACATTCTTCTCGCATCCGAGTGGAATGCGGTACTTTGCCACGATGGCGGCCCATACTACAACGATCAGTATTTTGCACGTGACTGGTCAGCTCACTTCTCAGGTACTTTCTCCCGTATCAACAATGGTAAGGCTAGAGAGTTCACAGAGTACATCGTAAGCGGTGACCTTGACAGCAATTTCAGCAACTATGCAAACAAGGCAGGTTACGAGACAACCTACAACCAGTTCGCCAACGAAGGCAGCCACTTCAACTTTGTTGAATACGGCACAGAGCTTAAGCTCAGCGACAAGTATCCGAACACTTACTCAGCATCAATTGTTTCTCTTCCTTTTGGTCACAACAAGTCACAGCTTGTTTACAACAGCGAGACCAATGAGTATGAGTACTATGAATATGATGAGCGTCACGAAGATGCCGAGGACGGCGCACCTCTCAGCTTCAAGAATGTTATTCTTCAGAAGTGCTCCTTCACACAGCTTGATGAGAACGGTTATCTGATCTATAACTGCATCGATGGCGGCAACAACGGTTGGTACCTCACAAACGGAGAAGCCAAGGCAATCGCCTGGAACAAGCTTACAGAGACAGGCAAGACCACTTATTATGATGATAAGGGTGAAGAGCTTGAGATCAACACAGGTAAGACTTATATCTCTCTTATTCCGGACGATACATGGGAACAGGTAACCTTCCAGTAATAGAGAAATGAGAATCAAAGCCATAAATTTTTGAATATGAAGTTCAAAAGTTTATGGCTTTTTTAAACGCTGACCACAGGGGAATATACAGATGATTGAAAAATTTAAGAAAATCAACGGACTTACACTAAAGATCCTGGCCTGCCTTACAATGCTTGTTGACCACATTGCCGCCGGCATCATGGTCCCATGGGCTCGCGAAGGCATCATTCCGCAGCATATGTCGCTTGATGATCTCAACAAAATATACTTTGCCATGCGCTGTATCGGAAGGTGTGCCTTCCCTATATTCTGTTTCCTTTTGGTTGAAGGTTTTATCCATACCAGAAACAGACTTCGCTATGCCTTAAGCCTTCTTATTTTTGCATTCATTTCAGAAGTTCCGTTTGATATTCTGTTCCATTCAAAATATGAGCAGCTTAATATAAACGTAGCCGAAGTAATATCCGCAAACAGAGAGATCTTCAGCGAGCAGTGCAATGTCTATTTCACATTGTTTTTTGGCCTTTTGACCATCTGGGCAATAGACTATTGTTACAGATTGTTCATGGAAAAAAATCTTCCGGTTTACCTGAACGGACTGACTATTGCGGCTTTCACCGGTCTTAGCTGCTTCCTGACAATAAAGATTGATTCAGACTATGATTTCCATGGCATTCTTCTCATTGTGATCTTTTATGTTTTAAGAAACATGCAGCCTCTAAATCTCCTTGCCGGTTACATAGCGATCTCATCCTATAGCATTGAGTTCTGGAGTTTTCCTGCATTTCTTTGTATGGTCCTATACAATCACAAAAGAGGGCCGAACATAGGATACTTTAAGTATCTCTTTTACCTGTTCTACCCTCTTCATCTGACCATACTGTATATTTACAGATGCATAATGTAAGCCGGAAGGGTTATCCCCTCCGGCTTTATTTTTTATAGCTTTCCACCTGAAGTAGCTATACCTTCTATGAACTGTTTCTGGAAGATGATATATATGATTATCATCGGTACGCAGGATATAAGCGCAGCCATCATCAGTTCGGGATGAAGAGGATCCCTGGGAATATATCTGTTTTCATATCGGCGGTCCGAAAATCCCTCAGATACTCAAGGAGGCAGGTCTTTCTCCAGATCATCCTGTCTACACACCGCTTGAGCTTACGCCCGCAAAAAAATTGAAAGTCTTGCAAGAGATATGCTGCTGCACTACAACCGGCAGTATTATTGCATAGGAACCTTATACAAGATATGCGATTACATGATTGAAAATTCCGCATCAAGAGAGAACAAAGATGAGTCCCTGAGCGTAAATCAGGTGGCAAATAATGTTGGTTATGGTGATACCTTCACATTTTCGAAGGCCTTCAAAAGACATTTCGGCAAATCCCCGTCTGAATACAGGCAGAAAGGTCGTTGACAGCTGCATTCACTTTAAATTGTTATTTCATAAGGCTTGCCATAGCTTCCTGGGCACTTATAATATCGGTTGTGGATATGGTGTAATCCTGAATAACACTGGTGTCAAAAGAAACCACATTGTCAGCCTGCGCTGTTACAACCGCATATTCTCTGTATCCCTTTTCCTTGTTTCCGGTAAGGATGTGAACCTGTTCTCCCTCCTTAACACTAAGAGAAACCCTTACAGAAGCTGTATCTGTCAATATTGCCTTATTGCTAAACTTCACCTCATAGGTTCCAGGATAAAAAGCGTCCTGAGCCTTAATCACTGTTCCACTGATTGGAAGAACACCCTCATCACTTACAATAGTCACTCTTTGAGTTAATCTGGCGTTGTCGTTTAGTCCGGCTTCTTCCGTTGCATTACCTTTTGGATTACTCTCGAGCGGGACCTTCTCATCTTCCATTCCCAAAAATCCCATAAGAGTATTCTCAGCATCTTCATAAACTTCATCGTCAACAGCCATTTCCGCATTATGACGATTCTTAGTGTAAACCACCGAGACGGTAAATAATGAGCATACAAGTAAAACAGTGACAATCGAAGTAAATAAAATCTTCTTTGTCTTACTCATATATAGTCAAAAAATCTCCTTTTTCACAAAACCTACTCGATTCTATCACACTTTGGACACAATTTACAACTTATTTTTTTATAATTCTTTATGAATTTTTAATAATTATATCCTCTTTTCCATGTTTTTGGCTTCAAAATAACGAAGATAGGAAGCAGTTCAAGTCTTCCCGCAAGCATATCAAACATAAGCACAAACTTGGAAAGAACAGAAAACTCGGAATAATTACCCACAGGTCCAACCATTCCAAGTCCGGGTCCAATATTATTAAGTGTGGCCACAACAGATGTAACCGTAGTCTGGAAGTCAAAGTTATCCAGAGAAACCAGTAAAGTCGAAACCATGAAGGTTATAACATATATCCCAAGATATGCTGTAACTGATTTTACTGTTGTGCCGCTCACAGAGTGTCCATCCATGTAAACTCTCTTGATGGCCTTTGGATGAACCATGAAGTTCAGTTCATTTCTGGCGTTTCTGATAATGATAAGAGCTCGTGAAACCTTAAATCCACCTCCGGTAGAACCGGCGCAGGCACCGACACAGGACAGGCTGACCAATATGAGTTTACTCAGCATCGGCCACTCATCAAAATTCAAAGTTCCAAATCCGGTAGTAGTCATGATTGAAACTACAGAAAAGAGCGAATGGTGGAATGCCATACCGGGATCAGAAAGCACTCCTGCTCTGTAAATATTTATTGTAACAATAATTGCCGAAACAAAAATTATACCAAAATAGTATTTGACCTCATCAATCGCAAATGCCTCTTTAGGCTTCCTGCGAAGAAGGAAGTAGTACACAGTAAAGTTCACACCGCAGAGCATCATAAATACTATGATGATAGCCTGGCTCAATGTGGAATAGTCTCCCATTCCGCTATCACGGACTGCAAAGCCTCCGGTTCCCACTGTTGAAAAAGAGATAGTTACCGCATCGTACAATGGAAGGCCTGAAATAAAAAGAAGTGTAGCCTCCAATACTGTTATTCCAAAATAAATGCTGTAAAGGATCTTCGCAGTATCTTTTACCTTGGGAACAATCTTACCTACTACAGGTCCGGGGCTCTCTGCCCTCATAAGGTGCATGCTGTATCCATCCGCCATAGGGACTACTGCGAGAAGGAATACCAGAACTCCCATACCGCCGATCCAGTGGGTAAAGGTCCTCCAGAACTGTACGCTTTTTTCTATGTAGCCCACGGAAGTGAGGATGCTGCCTCCGGTAGTAGTAAATCCGGATATAGTCTCAAAAAGAGCATCCACATAATTAGGGATCGTTCCTGTTATTACAAAAGGAATTGCACCCATACAACTCATGACCAGCCATGCAGCTGCAGTTATGGCAAAGCCCTCTTTTGCATAGATTACTCTGTTCTCAGGTTTCCTGATCGAGCCCAGAATTCCGGCAACATTCATTATCACTGCCAGTGCCAGAAATGACAGCGCACTATCATATTCCTTGTAAATAAGTGCCACAATAAGCGGCAGTATCATCAGCCATCCCAGTACTCGCAGAAGCCTGAATAATACGTATCTTACCATTGAATAGTTCATTTATCATTACTCCAATATATCACTAATATCTTTAAGTCCTGTCAGTGTAGTAACAACAATTACAGAATCCTTGTCCTTGATCACACTGTCACCTGTTGGAGATATGATTTCTCCGTTATGATTTATGCAGGCAATAAGGATTCCCTTCTTGAGGTTAAGCTTTGCAAGCGGGATTCCAATTACAGGGCTTCCTGTCCTTACTATAAACTCCAGAGCCTCAACTCTGTCATCATTAAGTCTGTAAAGAGACTCAATATTGCTGTTCTTGCTGGCCGACATTCCTCTTACAAACTGAACAATGCGGTCCGCAGTGATATTCTTGGGATAAATAATGCTTCCGATATTCAATGAACCGATTATATCGCCATAATTTACCCTGTGAACCTTTGTAATAAGCTTAGCCTTAGGATTTATGGTCTTAACATACATCGAGAGCATAATGTTCTCTTCATCAAGGTTGGTCAGCGCAACAAATGATTCCACTCTGGTTACGCCTTCCTCCAGAAGCATGTCCTTATCAGTTCCATCCCCGTATATAATAAGTGCTGACGGGATAAGTTCAGACAACTCCTTGCATCTTGCTGCATCGCGCTCAAAAATAATTACTTTTATTCCAAGGGCAATAAGGCTCTGGGCAAGATAAACCGCGGTCTCGCCACCGCCAATTATCATGGTTGAATGCACCTTGGCAGCAGGAAGTCCCAGCTTCTTAAAGAAGTTGATAGTGTTCTTGCTGGATCCGCAAATTGTCACCTCATCACCTGCACGGAGAATGAAGTTACCATCAGGAATATAAACCTTATTATCTCTTGAAACAACAGAAATCAGTACCTGCTTCTTCAGATCAGGCGGAATGTCTTTAAGCGCCTTATCGCAGAGTCTTGAATTCTCGTCAATAATAAGCTTTACAAGCTCTGCTCTTCCTCTTGCAAAGGTTTCTATCTTGGTAGCAGACGGAAGCTTTAATAGTCTCTCAGCTTCGTTTGCAGCCGTCTCTTCGGGATTTATGACCATAGAAAGTCCCAGTTCCTCTTTAATAAAACTGATCTCTTTCTTGTATATAGGATTTCTGACTCTGGCAATCGTATGGCAGTTACCGGCCTTTTTAGCTATAAGGCAGCACAAAAGATTCAGTTCATCTGAATCAGTTACCGCGATCATCAGATCAGCCTTATCAATGCCTGCATCCTTCATTATGGAATAACTGGCTCCATTTCCAACTATACCCATAACGTCATAGCTGTTAACTACGTCCTGAAGCACAGTGCTCTTTTCCTCTATTACTGTAATATTATGTCCTTCTTTGCTAAGCTGCTGGACAAGAGTCTGTCCCACATTACCGCAGCCAACAATAAGTATTTGCATGACTTGCCTCCACGAATTTCAAATTAACCCAAAGTACATTATAGAATTTATGTGATAGTAAATCAACAAATTAAAAAGACTACTAACACTATCGCAAGTAAGTAGTCTTTTATCTGTCTTTCAAAAAAATGTTTCTGATATTCTTTACCAGTTTTTTGTATGCCTCATTTTCTCTGGTTCTTTTACTTATATTCCTTGAAAAGAGCCTGAAATAGGATATTAGCAGTATTATGATCGTTCCATAATATAAAAAGCCTAAAGGCTCTATTATCAAAGAAAGCACCAGAAGCACTATAGCACTACGCAAAAAGAACCTTGTCAGTTCATCTGTCCCATGTAAGCCATAGCGCCCGGTAAACATTTTGCGCATAAACTCTCTCATTGTCTTGCTCCTTGAACATAGCAGGTCTGACATGCAGTAAATAAAGGCTGTTTTCACTGCCCTCATCCTAATTCTATGTTCTGTAGCGTGCAAATACAATGAACTGAGAATAAATTTAATTAAATTTCGATTAAAGAAAACCGAAAAATTGTAGTTTTTGAAACGCTTATCTGGAGATGTTACCTTCAGTGTCAATGCGGATTCCCGGAGACATAGCCTGCATATTGCTCAGAATCCGCTGCTTCTCATTGTCGAACGCCTCCATAACCTTACAGTCGCTCTGGATCGCTGGGATCATCTGCAGTGATACATTCCTGTCTGCGTCGATAGTTGCTATCATTAAGCACGTATCCTGAGTCTTGGAATTGAAGATATAATTCCCGAGGCTGTAAACAACCGGAACATCATTCACATAATCAATCTTCTGTAGCACATGAGGGTGCGCTCCGATAACCAGGTCTGCCCCTGCTGCTGTTATATCTTTTGCCTGATCTGTCTGAAGATAGTCAATATCAGTAGTACTCTCTGTGCCCCAGTGGATAAACACTACAACAAATGCGCCCTTTTCCTTGGCAGTCCTGATCCTGTCAAGAAGTGCTGTATCGTCAAGGCACCTGAACACCCCAGGTGATGTGGCTGTTGCTTCTCTGGTGTCAGGATTTTGTAATCTTTCAATCTGAGTAGCGCAAATAAACGCTATCTTAAATCCGTTTTGTGTGACGTAATAAACGGGGTGCGATGCTTCATCAATGTTTAATCCGGCGCCAATGTGCTCCACTCCAACGCTATCAAGCGTACTTATAGTATCTATCAGAGCCGTCTCTCCATAATCATAAGCGTGGTTATTGGCAAGTCCGACAATATCCACACCCATTTCATTCAGGATGCTTGCCGATTCAGGTTTAGCTCTGAAAGCAAACGTTTTGCCTTAACTTGGCGCTCCCCGGTAGGAATAAGGAAACTCATTGTTTAATAGCATTATATCTACGGCATTCATTCTGGACAGCAGACTGTTCCCAACAACACC
>JAEEGF012115851.1_pt1 | contig 13779 bp, 12 predicted proteins | sample 9134171 | NCBI WGS metagenome assembly JAEEGF01 (sample SAMN16246542, study PRJNA631951) | gut metagenome | biome: gut microbiome; feature: rumen; material: AP-attached | host: Bos | place: Iran: Karaj | collected 2018-10
CTTATCAAAAAACAGGCAAAGAACATTAGCCTTACCTTTTCTTACAATTGTTATAAGATATTCTGTATTTAGCAATTTGTTATATGAATTTAAAGATTCTAATACTCCCATTCCATCTCCACAAATAAAAGACCTTGTATTTGGCTACAAGGTCTTTTAGATAATTTTCTTTCGGATAATCCTATCTGGTTTGTGGTTGTTTATCGAACCCACCTAAAACTCCATCAAAGAAAGCGTTCCAGAACCCTCTTTGATTTCATCGTTCAAACGAACCTCAAGTGCCCGTTGTTAGATTGCTGATTTTTAGCTCAACCTCCGCATCTTGCGTAAGGTCAAATACCATACGATAGCAGTCCAGAGCCTGTGCATATTGACCGGCTGCTTCTGCCTCACCGCCTGCTTTATATAAAAGCGCAAGAGTTACGCCATTTGCCTCAGTAGGAATATCATGTCTTTTCAATATCTTCTGAAGTTCATCAGAGCTCTTTTCTTCTACTGCCCGGTTTAGGGCCTTTTCCAGGAACTGTATCTCTTCCTCAGCCTGATTAGTCTTTTCAAATAGCTGACTATACATGTAGCAGGCTGAAGACAATTCCGGATCATATTTCTCAAGGTAATACCAACCCAGGTTTCTGTAATAAGCCCCCATCTCAGCTCTTGTGCAGCAGAAATTATAGGAATCTCTTGTATATGAATACTCTCCTTCAATATCACCAAGCTGTTTGCAGCATGAGATTATTGAAAGAATTGATTCCATATCCACAGGATTTTCAAAGTGAGCCTTGATCCACTCCTGCATTGCAGCGTCTGTATTACCTTCTGACATTAACTGCCTTGCCTTTTCCTTATGAGCCCTGGCATGATCTGTCTCTGAAATCTCATACTCACTGCCACCGGATACATAATACTCATATAGGAATACTTCAGATATGTGATTTAAGCTTACATTCGCTATTTTGCCCTTGTCAGCCATAATATTATTCTCCCACCTGCCATCGGCTTACAATCACTGATGCTCTTTAAATGTATAGAACTCAAATTTTTTATAGCTTATTATAGCATTTGCTCATTATTGCCCAAACAGACAAAAAGAGCCGGAGCAGAATCCGACTCTAAAGATTATACGATATTTACGCGTCCTTATATGCTGACAGTGCTTCCGTAAGCTGAAGGGTATAATTCTTTGTCAGCTTTGAAGCACCAAGTGGATATGAATCCGGAAGAACTTCTGAGCACACCTCCGGTTCCCAGTAAAAAATACCAAGCCCTTCATTATCCGGTACTCTCTTAAGCATCTTTATTGTGTCTCCTATGAGCTGTCTTGTTTCTTCAGCCTCATATTCCGGTCCGCCTATTTCTGCTATCATAACAGGTTTATGGAATCTTTCCCTGTACATATCAATACATCTTGTCCAGTTGCTTATACTTGAATCGACATTTTCTTCAGGATTCTCCTTATTTATCAGGTCACACCAGTATGGGTAATCCGAAAATCCAAGTATATCTGTCAGCCCACCATTATCAAAAAAGTTTTCCAAAAAAGGCATTACCCAGTCAGGATGCTGACCGCTTGCAAGGTGAAGAACAACTTTGCAATCCGGAAATACCCTTTTTACAGCCAGATACCCGCTGTTTATGTATTCAACCAGCTGTACAGGATGTTTTTCAAGATCCCCCATAGGATGCATCATCCCTGGATTTATCTCATTTCCGACCTGAACCCATTCAGGAGATATACCCATATCTTTCATGATGTTCAGAACATTTTCAGTATGCTCGCCAACCTTTTTACATAACTCCTCATGGGATAGTCCGGCCCATGCCTTGGGAATATACTGTTTTTTGGGATCTGCAAATTCATCACTATAATGAAAATCCAGCATAATGCGCATGCCGGCTCTTTTTGCCCTTAAAGCGGCCTCAGCCACCCTTGATGCATCGCAGTATCCAAGCATTACCATAGTCCCGTCTTTTTCCTCAACATAGCCTTCCCTTGGAGGATCGACAAATATCCTGAATCTCACTGAATCAGTACCTTTTTCCTTTACTGCCTCCAGACACGATACATTTTTACCTTTTTCATTAACCCATTTAAATCCCCTGTCCTCAAGCTGGGTCATCCATCCAAGATCAGCCCCATATGCAAATTTATTCTTCATCATCAGTAGTCCTTTATTCTTGTTATTTTAGAAAAGCCGCACATGGCGGCTTTTCCGTTTGTATTATTTATCTCGTTGCTTTCCATGCATCATACTGTGTGCTGAATTCATCAAGAACGTTCTGAAGGCCTGAATCATAGCAAGCTTTGATCATCTCATCTATTGTAGAATCCACATCATCTACAAGTCCAAGCTCCAGCATGGGTACATAGTCATTAAGCACAGCACTTACAGCCGCCTTGTAATCAGCCACATTTGAATCATCAAATACAAATGTTACTGTAGGATTATTAACTACCCTCTCCTCCCAGCTTTCTGTTACCTTTTCAGCCCTGGGATCACCACCTGCTTCTTTAAGATCCCCATTTTTGATAGCCCATGATGCAGAAATCGCATATGCAGCAAAATCTCCTGCCTTATCAGTTTCCGTATATTCGCCCGCATCATTTATCGTATAGTGCTCATCTTCTACTCCAAGGATCCAGAGATGGTTAAGATATGTATCACACTTCAGAATATCCAGTACCATTGCTGCTCTAGCAGGATCAGCACTTCCCGCAGCTATGGCCATGTCATTATTTGAATAACATTCACAGCCTACAAGATTGTTCTTTGTAAGGTCATAAGCAGCACCGACTACCCCCTCAGTCTGCTCTGCCTGTTCTATATACGTGAATACTGAGGTATTCCATGCGATTGATGCACCCTGAAGATTTCCAAAAGCATCGTCATCGGTAACAGTGTTTGTAAGGGCACTTCTGCTCCATGCTCCCGCATCTGCCAGTTCCTTCATGTCATTGGCATAGCTTTTGAAAAGATCTGTCTCATATACAAGCTTGATATCAGATGCTTCAGGCAGTGAGCCCTCTTTATAGTTATAGATAAGGTCAAAGTAATCACTGTCAAGAGCAAGGAATGTATCCTCCTGCTGTCTGTATACGTCCCAGAGTTCGTTGTTATCACCCGAAGCTGCAAGCGCATAAATTCCGCTTTCCGGTGTCTCTTTTTCAGCGATAGTCTTTGCATAATTCATGTAATCATCCCAGTTATCAAGTGAACTGATACCATATTTATCTGCCAGATCCTGTCTTATTGCGACTATCTTGCCCATAGGTGATGCCTGGTTTGAAGGAACCGCAATTGTCTGACCGGAAATTGTTGTCTCATCCCAACTCTCAGCTGCCTGGAATCTGCTTGTGAGAGGCATGTTTTTTGAAATAAAGTCGGTATCAAGCACGTAGAACGATCCTTTTGCAGCCTCCGTGTACATAAAACACCATGGTGCTGTGAAGATAAGATCTACCTGACCTCCAGTAAGAGTAAGCGGATACATCTGCTGATAATCTGACCAGCTGAGAAAACTTACTTCCACTTCTGTATTAAAGGGCTCAAGATATTCATTTGTCTTTGCAAGAACATCATCCCACGCAGCAGGCGTATCACCTATGAGCGTAATATTCACGGTCTTATGCTCAGACAGATCTACATCCCCATACATTTCAGGAGTAGCTTTTACGATCCCTTCTCCTATTTTTGCAGGAAGCTCATCAAGCGATACAGATGCTGACGTTGCAGTAGCTTCGTCCTTTATCTCTATATCTCCTGCCTTTTCCATACTCCCGCTTTCTGTTCCACTTGAAGCTGATCCACATCCTGCAAGCATGGATGCTGTCATAACCATACTCAGAATTACTGACAATACCTTCTTTCTCATTATTATTTGTCCTCCTTTAACTCTTTAACCCCTTAAGGGTAATCCTAACTATTTTTCATTACACATATATCAAAGATTTCTTCCCTGAAATCTCATCATCCCTTGACCGCTCCGATCGTAAGCCCCTTGACAAAATATCTCTGGACAAAGGGATACAACAGCACTATCGGACCTGTCGCGATTATAGTCATTGCCATCTTCATTCCCTCAAGTGGTATGGATGGAAGCGCAATGCCTGACTTTTCAGCCACTATCCTCATCGCCTCTGCACTCCCCAGGATCCTCTGAAGGTAGTACTGCAAAGTGAACATATCCTCATTTGTTACAAACAGCATGCAGTTATACCAGTCATTCCAGTATGCAAGTGCTGCAAACAGCGAAAGCGTTGCTATAAGAGGCTTGCTCAGTGGAAGTATCAGCTTTGCAAATATGGTTATGTCGTTTGCACCATCGATTTTTGCAGACTCTGTTATCTCTGCGGGAATACCTGCCATGAAAGATTTTGCAATGATCATGTTCCATACAGAAAACATCAATGGAAGAATGAGTCCAATGATACTGTTTTTAAAATTCAGATAGCGTGTGCACATCAGATACCACGGAACCAGTCCACCATTAAAAAGCGTTGTGAAGAAAAAGAAAAATGAAAACTGGTTTCTCCAGGGGAAATCCTTTCTGCTCAGCACATATCCTGTCATTGTCGCCATAAGGACAGAAAGAAATGTTCCTATAGCTGTCACACTTATTGTCATCCCATAAGATTTAAGTATTGCTGTGGGGTTCTTAAGGCACAGCGCATAGCTTTGAAGGCTTAGCTCCGAAAGCTTTGGAATCAATGGATAGCCATCCCTTATCAGTGATGTCTCACTTGTGATTGATGCAACTATTATCAGGTAAAAAGGGATAACGCATATAAGAGCGAACAATCCGACTACTACTGAACCGACCACATTTACAGCCATCTGGTCACGGCTTACCTTCTTTTTCTTCTTTTCACCTGTTTTAGCAGGCATTCCTATATCTTCAATATCTGAGCCTTCCGTAAGGCTTATAACATCAGCAGACATTTGCCACCTCCTTAATAAAGTGCGTAATCAGGATTTGCTTTTTTAACCAGCCTGTTGCATACCATGATGGTTATGAAGCAAAGAACTGACTGATACAGACCAGCCGCCGCAGACACTCCCACATTCCCATTGTCGATCAGAAGTCTGAACACATATGTGTCTATAACATCCGTCATCGGCTGAAGGAGTGCACTGCTCTTAACGGTCTGGTAGAACAACCCGAAATCTCCGCGGAAGATGTTTCCTATACCAAGAAGTACAAGGATCATCATCGTTGGTAGGAGGGAGGGAATTGTAAGGTATCTTATCTTCTGCCATGCAGAAGCGCCATCGATCGAAGCGGCTTCAAACATTTCCTGATCCATACCGGTTATCGCCGCCAGATATACAACTGAACCATATCCGGTCTGTTTCCATAACTTTAAAAAGATAAGGACAAAAGGCCATGCCCCGGGTGTGTTATAAAGGTCAAAAGGTGTTCCGCCTAATGCTGTTACTACGTTATTGAATACTCCCCGCTCATAATTGAAAACATTGTAGATTATGGCTCCTGCGACAACCCAGCTAATAAAATATGGAAGGAACATCAGGGACTGCACTGTTTTCTTAAAAGCCTTGTGTATGATCTCGTTCAGAAGGATCGCACTTCCCATCTCAAATACAACGCCAAAAGCTATAAATGCTATGTTGTATAGGAGCGTGTTCCTTGTTACCTGAAACAGCTTCCCTGAGATAAGTAGCGCCTTGAAATTGTTAAGACCATTCCAGGGTGAAAGATATATCCCGCCGTTATACTGATATTTCTTAAATGCCATTATTATTCCTGTCATTGGAATGTAACTGAAAACTATAACATATATGAGTGCTGGTAAAAGCATCACTAGCAGCATCCAGTGTCGTTTCAATTTTTTTATCATACCCATGCCTCTTTTCTGATACTTGAATCGTGTCTATGTCTGATATTTACTATGATTCATGCATCTGTCTTGATTAAGATTCTATAGTCTTAGAAAATCCAAAACAATGACACGAACCGACTTCTGTGTTAGAATTTGTATCATATATGGGAATGAATAGGAGCCTAGAAATATGTTAAAAGAGATATCAAAAGATTATATAACCAGCACTAATCCTAACGCTTCGTTCAATATAAATACCGGAAGTGATTCAAATTATTATCAGTTAAAACTACCGTATCAGATAACGTACGAGTTCTGTAGCGGGACCGGAGAAAATGACTATATGAACGCAATTACCTTCTCAGAGGATGCGTCATTCTATGCAAGAGATTCTTTTTATGGTCACGACAGGGCTTTTCACGACCATCCCCTGCATTTTCATGATTATTATGAGATTATGATTGTCCTAAGTGGGACCTTAACACAAAGAATCGAGGATATTGATTACAAATATCCAGCAGGGACATGCTGCCTTATAAACAGAGGAATAAGGCATGCAGAAAACTTTGATACTGAAGCCAGTATTCTGTTTGTTGGACTATCAACAAGCATGATAGGTGAGCTGTTTACAGTAGCAGAACATTCTTCGTTCCATTCAGAAAAAGAATTTATGAAGAGTGATCTATACAAATTCATCATATCTGATCTGGATAACCCTGACCGCAAGGCATATCTGGATATGATACCAGCATTTAATAGGTCGTCTGGCTTAGTGCAGCTTGGTGAATTGGCTACTGAAATGCTGAGTACAATGATGTTTCCTCACTTTGGATCCTCATATAAAATGAGGAGTCTTCTTAGTGAGCTTCTGTATTTCATATCCTCCAATGTTAATTATCACTGTACTGAGGTTGAAATGGGTATGGGAAACGACCAGCTTCTTTTCAGCCGTATAGACCATCTTATGGATGAGAAGAATGGCAGAATTAGCCGTGCAGAACTTGAAAAAGCACTAAATTACAGTGGCGATTATCTCAACAGAATCGTGAACAAATTTACAGGCATGTGCCTTTATGATTATGGTATGACATTTTGCCTAAAAAAAGCTGCAGAAGATCTGACAACAACCAAAGCATCCATCACATCTATTGCCCAGAACCTGCAGTTTTCCAACCGGACACATTTCTATTCTTTGTTTGAAAAGCAATTTCATATGACACCTAAAGAATACAGGATAAAAATGACAAAATAAAAATGCTCTTGAGTTACCCATGACTCAAAAGCATTTTCACTGTTATTTCCTGTGTTAAACATTTTGTTTGGATTGGAGGATGATGGTTCCCTCCTGCCAATCACCCCCGCAGCTTTTCGTAAACAATATCAGTCTATTGATTGGACTCCATAGTGCATCAGTATTGGGTCTTTCATCCTCTGATTTCCTTAACAACTTTAACAGCTTCTTTTGTCATATCCTCAATCTTATCAAAGGCGCATGATTTAATAAGATCACCTTTGACCATCCAGCTACCACCACAACATGCAATTCTGTCATAAGAAAGATAATCTCTCATGTTCTTTTCATTGATTCCACCTGTTGGCATGAACTTAATGCCTGTGTAAGGTGCTGCCATAGCCTTGATCATTGCAAGACCGCCTGCCTGTTCAGCGGGAAAAAATTTAAGAACCTTGAGGCCTCTTTTTACGCCCTGCGCTGCCTCTGAAGGAGTAGCTACTCCGGGAAGCACTGGATACCCTTTCTCAAGACAGTAATCCACAACCTCAGGATCAAATCCCGGGCTAACAATGAACTTTGCTCCTGCCTCAATGGCCTCATCCACCTGTTTTGTTGATAAAACAGTTCCTGCTCCAACCAGCATATCCGGAAAATTATCTGTCATTATTTTAATTGCATCAGCTGCAACAGCTGTTCTGAATGTCACTTCAGCGCATTTTAAACCACCTTTAACGAGTGCCTCTCCAAGAGGTTTTGCATCCTCTACTCTATCTATAACCACTACCGGAACCACTCCATATTGTGATAGCTCCTCAATAATATTGCTCATTTGATTCTCCCTTTAATATCTTCTTATTAGTAAATTATTCTTAATCCGGTATTATGGCTGTTTACCGATATAAGCCAAAATACCGCCATCAACATAAAGTATATGTCCATTAACAAAATCTGATGCCTTTGATGCAAGGAAAACTGCAGGACCTTTAAGATCATCTGACTCACCCCATCTTTCAGCAGGTGTCTTGGCAATTATGAAACTGTCAAAAGGATGTCTTGAACCATCAGCCTGTCTCTCCCTCAGCGGAGCTGTCTGTTCTGTAGCAATATAGCCCGGGCCGATACCATTGCACTGAATATTGTAGGCACCATACTCCGATGCGATATTCCTGGTAAGCATCTTAAGACCACCCTTTGCTGCCGCATAAGCTGATACAGTCTCTCTTCCAAGTTCTGACATCATTGAGCATATATTTATAATCTTACCGCCACCTCTTTTTATCATGGACGGAATGACAGTCTTAGATACGATAAACGGAGCCGTAAGGTCAACATCGATAACTCTTCTAAAGTCACTTGCTTCCATCTCCGTCATGGGCACACGTCTTATCATTCCTGCATTATTGACGAGGATGTCTACTTCACCCACTTCCTTCACAATTGTTTCATGAAGCTTTTTCACGGCTGCCTCATCAGTTACATCACAGACATAACCTTTAACTGAATCGAAAAGCCCATCCTCTTCATAACTCTTAAGTCCTCTGTCCACAGTATCCTGTCTGCTGCAGTTAAAAACAACCTTTGCTCCAGCCTCAATATATGCCTTAGCAATCGCATAACCTATTCCATAGGCAGCACCGGTAACCCATGCCACCTTACCTTTTAATGAAAACATATCTTCGCTCATTTCATTTCTCCTCTATGAACATTCACATTACATAAGATCTGTCGGCTTCAGATTATCCATATCGTCAAATTCCTGGTTTTCTCCGCCCATTGCCCATATAAATGTGTAGTTTGAAGTACCTGCTCCTGAATGAATTGACCATGAAGGTGATATTACTGCCTCTTCGTTTTTCATTACAATATGTCTGGTCTCAGTAGGTTCTCCCATAAAATGGAATACTACCTGGTTCTCAGGTATATCAAAATATGTATATATCTCCATCCTTCTCTCATGAGTGTGTGAAGGCATCGTATTCCATACGCTTCCCTCTTCAAGAACCGTCATTCCCATACTAAGCTGACAGGTTTTCAAAACATCCGGATGAATAAACTGGTTAATGACTCTCTTATTGCATTCGGCTGTTGTTCCAAGAGGACGCTTAACAGCATCCTTAAAAGTAAGAAGCCTTGTCTCATAAGAACAATGTGCAGGAGCACTTACCATATAAAACTTAGCCGGTGTATCCTTATTGTCTGATGAAAACAGAATCGATTTGGCTCCCTTTGTGATATAAAGGCAATCTTTATGATCAAGGGCATATTCTGTTCCATCGACCTTTATCTTACCTTTACCACCAATATTGAAAATGCCGATTTCTCTTCTCTCCAAAATATAAGAAGTTCCGAAATTGTGATATACATCTATTCCATCATCAAGGGCTACTTCTCTCGTAACCGGCATACAGCCAAAGGTAACCATTCTATCCACATGTGAGTAAACAGCCTTTACCTTGTCAGCCTCATAAAGTCCTGTTATCAAAAACTCTTTTCTGAGTTCTTCTGTTGTATATCTTTTTACATCTCTCTGATTTGCAGAATATCTAATATCCATATCTTTTCTCAATACCTTTTCCTATTATCTCTGTACTCTTGCGCCTTTTCCGCCCATAATAGCTTCAACTTCACTCTTATCAGCCATTGTTGTATCTCCGGGAGTAGTCATAGCAAGAGCTCCATGTGCCGCACCGTAATTAACAGCTGTTTCTGCATCGCCAGTGGTCATCAGCCCATATATAAGACCGGAAGCAAATGAATCTCCGCCACCTACACGGTCCATAATCTCAAGACCTTTGTAGTCCTTGGCCTTATAAATCTCACCATCCGCAAAGCACAACGCACTCCAGTCATTTACTGTTGCTGTCTTTACCTCTCTTAATGTAGTCGCAACAGCCTTGAAGTTAGGATATGTTTTCACTACCTCTCTTATCATCTTTTTATAGCCATCAATATCAAGCTTAGCAAGGTTCTCATCATTGCCTTCTATTTCGAATCCCAGGCAGGCAGTAAAGTCTTCCTCATTTCCAATCATTACATCAACATACTTAGCTATCTCTTTATTTACTTCCTGAGCCTTTTCCTTTCCTCCGATTGCACTCCACATGGAAGGACGATAATTCAGGTCATAAGAAATAACTGTTCCATATTTACGAGCTGTTTTGATAACCTCAAGCACTGTCTCACATGACTGTTCTGATAATGCAGCATATATTCCGCCGGTGTGAAGCCACTTTACTCCCATATCTCCAAAAAGCTTCTCAAGATCAAAATCTTCAGGCTTTACCTTTGATATAGCAGTATTTGCTCTATCGGAACATCCCTTTGCTCCTCTTATTCCAAAACCTCTCTCTGTAAAATTGAGGCCATTTCTGCACTCTCTGCCTATTCCGTCTGTTTTCATCCATTTAATGAAGGATGTATCTACTCCACCCTGCAGAATCAGATCCTCCATAAGCTTTCCGACTTCATTATCGGCAAAGGCTGTAAGAACAGTGGTCTTAAGTCCAAAACAACGTCTAAGGCCCCTTATTACGTTATATTCTCCGCCACCTTCCCAAACATTAAAATGTCTGGCTGTTCTGATTCTTCCTTCACCTGGATCAAGTCTAAGCATAACTTCCCCTAATGATACTGCATCAAATATTGCATCTTCTCTCAAATTTAAATCCATGATCTCCTCCAATAAATTAACTATTCGCTATTAATACCTTTAAGTTTTACTCCGAATCAGAGCGTTACTCCATCCTTAAATATGGATATTTCTCTATAGCCGGCGTCTTCCTGCCTGGTCTTTTGTCCACTTGCAACATCCAAAACATAGTCCAGGAGTCTGTCCCCTGCTTCATCCAGAGACTCTTTTCCTTCAGCTACCTTTCCTGCATTGAAATCTATCCAATTGCCTTTCTTCTCATATAGCGCAGTATTCGTTGAAATCTTCACTGTCGGAACAGGTGCCCCAAAGGGTGTTCCCCTTCCGGTTGTAAAAAGTATCAGATGTGCTCCTGCAGCTGTAAGGTCTGTAGTAGACACCATATCATTTCCCGGACCTGACAATAATGACAGTCCTTTAATTTTTACCGGCTCAGCATACTCCAGTACATCTGAAATCTGAGCACTTCCGCCTTTTTGAACACATCCACAAGACTTGTCCTCAAGAGTTGTAATCCCGCCAGCTTTATTTCCGGGGCTTGGATTTTCATATACAACCTGTCCGTGATCCACAAAATATTTCTTGAAATTATCAACCATACAAACTGCTTTATGGAACGTGGCGCTATCCTTACATCTATTAAAAAGAATTGATTCAGCCCCGAACATCTCAGGAACCTCTGTAAGAACAGTAGAACCTCCCATAGAGATAAGTCTGTCAGAAAATCTGCCAACCGTTGGATTGGCAGTTATTCCTGAAAGGCCATCAGAACCTCCGCACTTCATTCCTACAATAAGCTCGCATGCATCTATTTCCTCACGCTTGAACTGGCCTGCAAAATCCGCCAATTCTTTGAGAAGTTTGCTGCCTTCCTCAATCTCGTCTTCGCAGTCCTGACAGGTAAGGAATTTCACTCTTTCTCCGTTCCATTCCCTGAGTTCTTCCTTGAATTGTTCTGAAGTAAGATTCTCACACCCCAAAGAAAGAACAAGAACCCCGCCTGCATTTGGATGTTTTACAAGTGCTGCAAGGACCCTCTTTGTAGTTTCATGGTCATCACCCATTTGAGAGCATCCGTACGGATGGGTATATGCATATAATCCCTCAATTGATCCCTTTACAAGGTTCTGATTGTCTCTGGCCAATTTCTCCGCAATCCGGTTCACACATCCGACAGTAGGAATAATCCATATTTCATTTCTGATTCCTACTTTTCCTTTGGCTCTCCTGTAACCCATAAAAGTCCTGTTTGCTACTTTAGGAAGCAATGGTATTTCAGGTTTATACTCAAATTTGGAATTCTCAGAAAGAGAGGTTTTGACATTATGTACATGCACAAAACTTCCTGATTTTATTTCATCTGTGGCAATGCCTATACAGTTTCCGTATTTTACTATCGAGGATCCTTCGGCTATGTCATTAAGCGCTACTTTATGCCCTCTTCCAATTGCCTCAATAGTTTTTAACCCATCTTCAGATGCATCTATAATTTCACCCTTTTCCAGGTCTCTAAGTGCAACTGCAACATTATCCAGAGGATGTATCCTGATACTATTCACCCTGAACCTCCCTCATGGCTTCATACATGCCCTTTTCATCTATCAGGGCAAGGTCTTTAATAACTGCTTCTTCAAATCCGGATAGTTTTATGAGCGCATCTCCCCACATCTTCTCATTGGCAATAATATCTCTTGCCAACTTCTCATTATCAGCATCTTTCAGAGCAAGGAACGCATCAAGTACCCATTCGTCATCTTTGATAAGGTATTCATTATTGTCTCTTTCTGCAACCAGAGCGCCTTCCCGCTTTTCATAACCTCTGTGATAAAAAGCAAGAAATGCAGCAAACGAAAATGTCAGTACTTTGGGTAACTCCTTCTTCTGTTCATAATACTCGAGTACTGTGTACATAACTCTTGCCTTCCACTTAGATGCTGAATTCAGGGAAATACTAAGCAGTTCATGGTCAATGAAAGGATTTGCAAATCTGTCTGTAACTGCGGCTGCGAAATCCTCAAGATCTTTCTTATCAAGTCCCTTGAGAACCGGAATAATCTCATCATAGAGAGCCTTATTCATATATCCCCTTATTACATCATCTTTCATGCAATCTCTTACAATATTCTGTCCTGCAAGATATGCACCCATAATCATAGATGTATGCGCACCGTTTAAGATCCTTACTTTGCGCTTTTTATAAGGATCAACATTATCTACTACAAGTATGGGAAGTCCGGCTTCTTCCACAGGAAATTCTTTCTTAATCTTCTGCGGTCCTTCTATAACCCACGCGCCAAACACTTCAGCCGTATCAATAATATTGTCTTTATATCCAAGCTCCTCACAAATAGCATCAGCTTCTGCTCTCGGATAACCTGGAACTATTCTGTCCACGAGTGTGGAGCAGAAAATATTATCATTATTTACAAAGTCTCTGAATTCTTCAGACAATCCCCACTGATCTATATATTTATTTACGCACTTTAGTAGCTCATCTCCGTTTCTGTCTATGAGCTCGCAGGATAAAATAATAAATCCCGGAAGTTTGTTATTAAATCTTTCATACAGGAACTGTGTCAGTTTTCCCGGAAAACTTGCACACGGTCTATCCTCCGGTTTGCAGGAAGGATCATAAGCTATACCTGCCTCTGTAGTGTTGCTTACAATGAATCTCATTTCGGGATTTTTGGCACAGGCTAAGAATTCATCAAATTCTCTGTATGGATTAAGGCATCTTGAAACACTAGAAATAACTCTTTTGTTATTAACTTTTTGCCCATTTTCCTGTCCCCGTAAATAAAGTGTGTAAAGACCTTCCTGATCGTTTATCATATCAGCGAGTCCCTGTTCTATTGGCTGACATAAAACAACCTTGCTGTTAAATCCTGCTTTTTCGTTCATAAGATCGATAAAGTAATCGACGAACGCACGAAGGAAATTTCCTTCGCCAAACTGAAGAACCCTCTCCGGTGCATCCTTTAGAAGGTATCCATCGTACCCCTTTTCCCCCAATAATTTGTAACTAAGCTTCTCCATCGTAAAAGTCCTCCTCTCAGA
>JAEEGF012282256.1_pt1 | contig 13779 bp, 10 predicted proteins | sample 9134171 | NCBI WGS metagenome assembly JAEEGF01 (sample SAMN16246542, study PRJNA631951) | gut metagenome | biome: gut microbiome; feature: rumen; material: AP-attached | host: Bos | place: Iran: Karaj | collected 2018-10
GGACCCCTTACCCGTGGCTGCACAACGGACGCGGCCAGACGAGGCCGTGACGGTCAGTCGCGGATGCCGGCTATTGTAAATGTATTCGGGAACGGTCGTTTGAGAAGGGCAAGGATAATTCCGAAATAAACCGTACATTTGCACATTATGAAAAAAGCATTGATTACCGGCATCACCGGTCAGGACGGTTCGTTTCTCGCGGAGTTTCTGATCGAAAAGGGTTATGAGGTCCACGGCATTCTCCGCCGCAGCTCTTCGTTCAACACGGGGCGCATCGAGCATCTGTATCTGGACGAATGGGTCCGGGATATGAAGAAGAAGCGCCTCGTGAACCTGCATTGGGGCGACATGACGGACTCTTCGTCCCTGATTCGGGTCATCTCCGAAATCAAGCCCGATGAGATATACAATCTGGCGGCGCAGAGCCATGTGAAAGTATCCTTCGATGTCCCGGAGTTTACGGCCGATGCCGATGCGATCGGCGTGCTCCGGCTTCTGGAGGCGGTGCGCATCGCCGGATTGGCCGATACCTGCCGCATCTATCAGGCATCGACCTCCGAGCTCTTCGGCCTGGTCCAGGAAGTTCCGCAGAAGGAGACGACGCCGTTCTATCCGCGCAGCCCGTACGGCGTGGCGAAGCAGTATGGCTTCTGGATCATGAAGAACTACCGCGAGAGCTACGGGATGTACTGCTGCAACGGCATCCTTTTCAACCATGAGTCCGAGCGGCGCGGTGAAACGTTCGTGACGCGCAAGATCACGCTGGCGGCGGCGCGCATCGCCCAGGGCTTCCAGGACAAACTGTATCTCGGCAACCTGAACTCCCTCCGTGACTGGGGGTATGCCAAGGACTATGTCGAATGCATGTGGCTCATCCTGCAGCAGCCGGAGCCGGATGATTTCGTGATCGCCACCGGTCAGTACCATACGGTCCGCGAGTTCTGCACGCTCGCTTTTAAAGAAGTCGGACTTGACCTGCGCTGGGAAGGGGAAGGTGTGGATGAGAAAGGCATCGATACGGCCACCGGCAAGGTCCTCGTGGAGGTGGATCCGAAGTACTTCCGCCCGGCCGAGGTGGACCAGCTGCTCGGAGACCCCACGAAGGCGAAAACGAAGCTTGGGTGGAATCCGCAGAAGACCAGCTTCGAGGAGCTGGTGAAGATCATGGTGAAGCACGATATGAAGAAGGTGCGGAAGTTGTATCTGCGCAGCCAGATGGAAGATGGAGAAGAATAGCAAGATTTACGTGGCCGGCCACCGGGGGATGGTGGGGTCGGCTATCGTGCGGGAGCTGAAGCGGCAGGGGTATACGAACATCGTGACCCGGACGCACAAGGAGCTGGATTTGACCCGGCAGGCGGACGTGGAGGCGTTTTTTGAAGCCGAGAAGCCTGAGTATGTGTTCCTGGCCGCGGCAAAGGTGGGAGGCATCGTCGCCAATCAGAGCGCCCTCGCGGACTTCATGTATGACAACATGATTCTCGAGATGAATGTCATCCACTCGGCCTGGAAGAACGGATGCCGGAAACTGGAGTTTCTGGGGTCGTCCTGCATCTATCCGCGTCTGGCGCCGCAGCCGATGCCGGAGAGCTGCCTGCTGACGGGGGCGCTTGAGAAGACGAATGAAGCGTATGCTTTGGCGAAGATTTCCGGGCTCAAGTACTGCGAGTTCCTGAACAGGCAGTATGGGACTGACTACATCTCCGTCATGCCCACGAATCTGTACGGGCCCAACGACAATTATCATCCGGAGCATTCGCACGTGCTGCCGGCGCTCATCCGCCGGTTTCATGAGGCGAAGGTCGCCGGGGCGCCGTCGGTGACTTGCTGGGGAGACGGTTCCCCGCTGCGCGAGTTCCTGTATGTCGATGATCTCGCAAATCTGTGCGTGTTCCTGATGAACAACTATTCCGGGGATGAAACGGTGAATGCCGGGACGGGAAAGGAATTGACCATCAAGGAACTGACGGAACTGGTCGCGAAGGTCGTCGGCTACACGGGCCGCATTGAGTGGGACACCACGCGTCCGAACGGGACGCCGCGGAAACTCCTGGACGTCTCCAAGGCGACGGCGCTGGGATGGACCTACAAGACCGAGCTGGAGGACGGAATCCGGCTGGCTTATGAGGATTTCTTGAACAACCCGATGCGGGCGGAGCGATGAACAAAAAGGTATTTGTTTCGGGGTGCTACGACTTGCTGCACAGCGGCCATGTGGAGTTTTTCCGGCAGGCCGCGGCGTATGGAGACTTGTATGTGGGCATCGGTTCGGATGCGACTATCCTGGATTACAAGCACCATAAGACCGTGTATTCCGAGCAGGAGCGGCTGTTCATGGTGAAGAGCATCCGGTATGTGAAGGACGCCTTCATCAATGCCGGGCACGGTGTTCTGGACTTTGTGCCGACGCTGGACATCGTGAAGCCGGACGTATTCGTGGTGAACGAGGATGGTGGAAGCGAGGAGAAGCGTCGGTTGTGCGAGGAGCGGGGGATCGAATATGTGGTCCTGACCCGTGACCCGCACGAAGGCCTGGCGGCCCGTTCCAGCACGGCGCTGAAGCTGACTCCGTGCCAGATTCCCACCCGGCTGGACATCGCCGGCACCTGGATCGACCAGCCCTATGTCTCCTGCTTCGCTCCGGGATGGGCCCTGACGATTTCTCTGGAGCCGACCTTCGAAGTGCGGGAACGGTGCGGACTGTCGACATCGACCCGGAACATGATCCGGAAGATCTGGCCGTACCAGCTGCCGAACATGGACCCGGAAACCCTGGCGAAGCTGGTCTTCTGCTTCGAGAATGATCCGGAGCGCTCCGACGGAATTGTTTCCGGGGCGCAGGATTCCATCGGCATCTGCATCCCGGGCTTGTGCAGGCACTATTATGACAATCGGTTCTGGCCGGAAAAGATCGAGACCTGCTATGACGAGACAATTTTGTCCTGGCTGGAGGACCACCTGTGCATGATTCCGATGTTTCCGCGCCGGCCGGGTTGTTCCGTGGTGGAAGGGAAAGACATTACGGAGCCCAAAGTCCGTGCGCTTGCCGCAGCGGCGGAGCGTTGCTGGGATGCGATCATGGCTCGTGATCTGGCAGGGTTCGCATCGGCCTATCGGGCTTCCTTCGAGGCGCAGGTGGCCATGTTCCCCGCGATGATCCAGCCGGGAGTGCAGGATTATATCGACAAGTATGCCGCGCTTCCGGGCGTCCTGGCCTGGAAAATGCCGGGCGCCGGCGGAGGCGGCTATCTTGCCCTGGTCTGTTCCGGACGGGAGGCTTTCCCCGAAGGGGCGATCCCGTTGGTCATCCGGAGACCGGGGATGTAAGTCCGGAGGTGGCTACTTCATGACCTTCGGTGTCGGGACGGGCACCTGGGAAGGGGAGTAGCCGGCGGCTTTGCCGAAGACGGAGAAGTCCAGGATGCTCAGCGGGCTGTTCCTGGGCCAGTCGAGCATAGTCAGGCGGACATAGCGGCACTCGACGGGGACGATGTCGTCAAAGAGCACGTTCCGGGGCGTCTGATTGCCGGACTGGTCCAGCGCGGCATGCCATTCCTTCCCGTCCATGGAAACCTCAATCTTATACTTGTAGACCGGGGATGCTCCGGCAGCTCCTGAGAATCCTCTGCGTGCACCGCCGCCGAACAGCAGCCGGGCGCCGTCAATCCGGAAGGTCTGCACCCGGTCGCGGTCCACGGCGGGGGACAGGCTGATGGTGAGGACCGGGTTCACGTCGTCATCGGCCGGCTCCCACCAGGTCGCCGTGGAATTGTCCAGCGCATATTCGGGTCCTCTTCCGGGCTTGGCGCTCGAAGCGACCCTGGCTTCTCCGGGGAATCCCTGTCCCGTGCTCATGGTGGTCTTGCCGATGGAGACGATGATGGAACCGGAATCTCCCTGCGCGGGATCCTTCACCACGCCGGGCGCCCACTGCGGCGTGTCGGTCACGTTGCAGACGAGGTTGCCGTCTTTGTCGACCGTGACGCGGTCCATGCCGATGCGGCGGCCGCCGCTGCGAAGGACGACCGTGTAGAACTGCCAGATGTTGCCGTCAGGACCCGTGACCATGCTTCCGTGCGCCGGACCGGTCACGATGCCGTCCGTGCGGCGGAGCAGGGGGTTGTTCGAGGCGTACTCATACGGCCCCTGGACGTTCTTGGACTTGTAGTAACCTTCGGCATAGGTTCTCCACTGCGTTCCCGATGCGGAATACTGGAGGTAGTAGGTTCCGTCGTGCTTGTAGACCCAGGGACCTTCGATCCAGGCGACGTCCGTGAACTCGTTCTGTTCTCCCTGACGCTCCCAGACATGGTCGGGATTGAAGCTGAAATGGTGGGTGACGGGGCCCACGAACTGCGTGATGTCCTTCGGGTCCAGCTTGACGGAATAGATGCCGCTGATGGCCATGCCCGGCCAGAACAGATAGGGCTGGTTGTTTTCATCGACATAGATGTGCGGGTCGAAACCCTGGCTCCAGCCGTGCTCGCGGTCCGGCGTTCCCTTCCACTGGCCCAGGACCTCATACGGCCCGAGCGGATTGTCGGCCACCCACACGTTGGAGCTGTTGCCGGTCATGTAGAACTTGCCGTTGTAGGGGCATACGTCGGGCGCGACCGGAACGCCGGCCACATAGTGGTAATCCCAGTTGAGCATGTCGGAGGACACCCAGGCGCCGCCTCCGGTGCAGAACATGTAATACTTGCCTTCCCATTGGAAGACGCTGACGTCTCCCGAGGCGCTCCCTTGTCCGATTTCCATTGGAAGCGGGTTGCAGTAGCGTGCATCCTGGCCCAGGGTCTGGGCCTGAAGCAGTCCGGCGGTGAAGAGCGCGGCAGCTGCCCAAATGATCCGTGTTTTCATGTCAATGCGGTGTTTGTCACAAAGATAGTCAATTATGCCGGAAAATACCCATCTATTTGAGACAGATGAAAATTGCAAAAAAATTTGCATGTGTGGAAAATACGCATTATCTTTGCGTGATTTTCACACTTTAAATAGTTATTGGCATGAAGAAAGTAATTGTCTTCCGGGTCGAAGGTGTCCTGGTGAAGGATTATGATGTGTTAAAAATGTATGATTTGAAAGTGAGGAGGTTGGTGAAGGGGATGTTGAAGAAGGAGAATGTGGAGTTGAAAGGGGAAGAGTGGGAGGAGATGAAAAAAGAGGTGGCGGAATTGAAGAAGGGATTTGAAGAAAATGGTGATGTGGAGAAAAGGTTGAAGATGAGGGATGTGTTGAGAAGAATGGAAGAGATGGAGAATGAAGGGAAGGAGAGGATGTTGGAGATGAGGAGAAAGTTCATGGACGGTAGTTTTGAGAAGAGAAAGATGAGTGTGAGAGAAGATCTGGAAGATTTGGGAAGAGTAAGAGATTTGGTGGGGGATATGAGGTTGGTGTTTGTGAGTGGATATGGTAGAATGAAGGTGATGAGGTTGTTGAAGAATAATGGTTTGAAAGAATTTGAGGTGGTTGGAAGTATGGATGAGTTGGAAGTGGTGGAGAAAGAGAATATGATTGTGTTCGGATGTGAGGAGGATGTGGAAAAGATGGAAGGGATGGGGGTGAAAAGTGTGTTGGGAGTGAGAGATATGTGGAAGGAGATCGGAATAATCAGGAATCGTTAATCAAATAATAGTTTTATCTTTGTCATATGGCAGTCACTTGGAATCCGGAAACATTTTTTGAGAAAGCCTCGAGAGGTTCCTTCGCCGCCAAGGCGGCGAGGGCGGACGTATTCAAAAACAACTGTGAAATCTTTCAGGCCGGAGCTTACGAGACGGTCTCGGGAAAAACCGTCGAATTGAATTCTTCCCCCATGCTGGAGGGAACGGTAGTCTATGATGCCTCTGTTACAATCCCGGTGGCGGACGCCTTGAGCGATCCGCCCATGACGGGCGTCGCAAATATCGGCTGCCTGGAACTGGGCCGCGAACTTCAAGAAAAGGGGTATGATCCGGTCATTCTCAACCTGGCCGACGCCTACGTCGCCTGCGGTTTTTATGAGAGAGGATCCAACGCCCAGGAAGAGAGCCTCTGCCGCCAGAGTACGCTGTCCCAGTCTTTGTATCAGTATTTTAGCCGTGCCCGTTCCGAACAGAGCGGCGTTCCCTTTAGAGGTGAGAAATATCCGATGGACATCCGCCACGGAGCCATCTATTCCCCCCATGTGACCGTTTTCCGGAAAGGCTCTCGAGATGGTTTCGCTCTGATGGATGAGCCTTACGAGACGGCCGTCATCTCCTGTGCCGCACTGGATTTTAACGAAAGGCATGGGAAGAATCGCGAGTTTCAAACGGCTGACGGCGGTTTCACGCAGGAAGGACGTGAGATCATGCTGTCAAAGATCCGGGCCATCTACGGGGTGGCGCTGGCTGCCGGACACGACGCCCTGGTCCTCGGGGCTTTCGGATGCGGCGCTTTCCGACTCCGTCCGGACCTGGTGGCCGAACTCTTCCGCGATGTGCTGTTCGAGCCCGCTTTCAAGAACCGCTTCCGGGCGGTATATTTCGCCATCTTGGAGAAGTCCGGTCCCGAATCCGGCATCCATGGCAAGTTTGCGCCTTTCTACCAGATCTTTGGAAAGTATGGGTCTTCCCAGTTTACGATGAAAGCCCCGGAACCCAAGGTGAGCCCTGTCGATGTCTCCGTTTACGAAGTCGGCCGGACCGTCGTCCATGACAAGTTCGGGAAAGGAACCGTCATCGGACTCCAACCGGATACGAGGCGCATTGTTGTCGATTTCCTCGAAGGCGGAACTAAAACCCTGGCTGTGGACAAAGCCAGACTGACTGTTGAATAAAATAACGAGAATATGTTAGGAGCGATCATTGGGGACACCGTGGGCTCGGCCTACGAGTTCCAGAACACCAAAGACTACCATTTCAAGCTCTTCCTTTCGGAGAGCAACTATACGGACGACAGCGTCATGTCGATGGCCGTCGCCAGCTGGCTCCTGTCGGACCCGGATCACACCTACCAAAAACTGGAGGACGCCCTGGTCCTCTTCGCGGAGAAATGTCCCTGCCCGATGGGCGGATACGGAACAGGGTTCTATTACTGGCTTTTCCGTCCCTCGCAGCTGTTTCCTTTTGATGACCGATATGGGGCTTCCCCTTACGAATCCCGGACAGGACGGCATCCTTACGGCTCTTATGGAAACGGCTCGGCGATGCGGGTCAGTGCCGTCGGCTGGTTCTTTGACACGCTGGAGGAGACGGAGCGGGTCGCCGCCATCTCCGCGGCCATAACGCATAACCATCCCGAGGGCATCAAGGGTGCACAGGCTACGGCTGCGGCCATCTTCCTGGCCCGAACCGGCAGGACCAAGGAGGAGATTCGGGACTACATCGAGAAGACTTATGGGTACGACTTGCACAAGACGTGGGCGTACTGGCATCCCATCTATGGCTGGGAGGACAGCTGCCAGGGGACCGTCCCGCAGGCCATCATCGCCTTCCTGGATTCCGCGGACTTCGAGGACGCCATCCGCAAGGCCGTCTCCCTCGGCGGAGATTCCGACACGCTGGCGTGCATCACGGGAGGCATTGCAGAGGCCTTCTACAAGGAGATACCTAAGGCTATGGCGGAAAAGGTTCAGAACTTGCTCCCGGAGGAGTTCGTCCGCGTCCTGTCTTCCGTCAGGGAGAAGACAGCGTATGGAACGACTTGCAAGATTTCGGAATAACGGCTGTCCGGTCGGTGGCAAGAAAGGGTGCTGCATTTCAGCAGACACCCTTTTCTTTTCAAACTAGCTCGACTTCCCGAACTTCCAGGCTTTCATTTCGTCCCAGACCTCGTCGAGCAGCCTCCTGGCATCCCGTTCGTCCCTGGTGAAATAGAGATAGTCCTTCCGGAGTTCGCTTTGTTCATAGGAGAGGGCGAGGAATCGGTCCTCATGCGCCAGCCGGACGCATTCGCGGTGCATGGCCAGGAAGCGGGAGAGGAGGTGGATTTCCGGGACGTCGCATCGGTCACCCTCGATCCACAGCCGGTCGGAGCAGAGGGTGCAGACGATGGCCGCGTTGCTGTACTCCAAGAAGGCCTCCCTGGAGTGCCCTACACTCAGGAGGAACCTGGCGAAGGCCTCGTGGGCACGGCTCCGGGTGAGGAGCCACCCGATCTCGTCCTTGACCTTCTCGATGGATTGCAGATGGACAATCCGTCTCCTGTAAGGCTCGGCGGCCTCATTGATGAGGGAGGGAACCATCCGTACCTGGCCGTTATCGGTCCAGGCGACAAGCGTGTACTTTTTGTTTGGCATAAACCACAGCAGTATTAGAAAGAACTCACCGGATCCCCGGCCCGTCATCAGGGTACAATACTCCCTGTCAGGCTGATGGGCCTTCGCCCGGATTGCAATTACTGTGATTTAACGTGAGTGGAGATTATCCGGCGACAAATATACAACAAATTGTTGATAATGCAAGAGGGAAATGAAGGAATCCCCGTCTGCCGCCCTGATGCACTGTTTACCTTTTCATCGCAGATGCATTTACTGATGAATTCTGACAGAGATGAAAAGATTTTTTGTATTCGCACTTCGGCTCCTCGTCCTTGGAGCCATCGTGTACGCCGCAGTGACATGCGGCCTGTTCAGTCCCGGCGGCATTCCGGGCAATTCCCGTTATGACGAATTGGAATTCAGGGCGGAAAAGGCTCTCAAGTATGCCCAGAGGAAGGGGCTTAACGAAAACTACTGCCTGTTCCTTGACTACGGCATTCCCAGCGGAAAGCCCCGTCTGTTCGTCTGGTCCTTCAGTGACGGCAAGGTGATTTATTCAGGCCACGCCATGCACGGCCCCGGAAAGGGCAGCACCGACGAGGCTCCCGTCTTCAGCAATGTCCCGGGAAGCCACTGCTCCTCCATCGGCCGTTTTGAGGTCACGAGGCTTCGGGGGCGCAGAAACAAGACCGGTTTCTATTTGAAGGGACTGGAGTTCTCCAACAGCAGCGCCTTCTCGAGGGGCATCATGATCCACTCATCCAAATGGGTCGACCGTAACCGCTGGCGGAAGTACATCCCCCTCAACTCGAAGTGCTGCCTGGGATGTGTGACCGTCTCCACCCGAGACATGGCATACATCAACCGTCTGGTCGGGAAAGAAGAAGGAAACCTTCTCTTATGGTCCTATTATGACATTTCTTAAACGAATCATTCTCTGGCTCTCCGCCACCCCTGTCGTTCTGATTGCAGGAATTGCCTGGCTTCTTTGGGGCGGAATCAGCAACCCTGCCGGCAGGAAAACGATTGGAGAGATCACGCCCCCGATGGGATTTCAACGGGTCGAAGTGGACCCGGGGAGTTTCGGGGCGTTCATCCGGGAGTTTCCGCTGCAGGGAAGGGGAGCCCGCATGAAGTACTATGATGGAACCCTTGCATACGGCCAGTATTTCGGATACGCCGTGCTTGACCTCGCGATGATCAGCAACATGGAACAGTGTGCGGATGCAGTGATGCGGATGCGTGCCGAATACTTCTGGAAGAACGGGCAGTATGGACGCATTCATTTCCATTCCGTTGATGGAAAAGACATGCGATATGGAGGAGGTGCTGACAGGACGGCCTTCGAGCAGTACCTCCGCCGTGTATACGGCAGCGCCAACACCACCTCCTTGCGGAGGCACATGAACGAGAAGGACTTCGGAGATGTCGCCCCTGGGGATGTCCTCGTTTACGAAGCCCCCTCTGCAACCACGTACGGTCACGCAGTCCTGATTGCCGACGTCGCCGTCAACCCCAGGACCGGGAAGAAGGCCCTGATGTTTGCCGAGAGCAGCACTCCGGCCCTCACGATGCACATCGTCCGCAACTTGCTCCACCCTCTCAAATCCCCTTGGATCATCGTCGAGGATTCGGACAAGGACGTTTTCATTTCGGGAATCAGGTTCCGAAAGACTGACCTGCGGAACTGATAAAGAGAAAGGCAATTGGAATCAGATGCAAGAAACCCCACAAGTTGCAAATCAGGCACTTGTGGGGTTTTCTCGTAACAAACATGGAAGGGATTGGATCGCAGATGGTGGCATTTGTCTATGAGTGATATAAATTTTGAGATTTTTTGGAAAAACGGATGATTAAAATTTGAGAATTTTTGGAAAACGTCCGAAATAAATTATGAGGAGAATGCTTTTTTGATCCAAAAACTCCTCAAGTTGCCCACTAAGATTATAGCTGGAGAAGGAAATAACGGAGCCTCGGTCGAGAATCCGTTTGTTTTGGCTCTCTCTGTTTTTTAGTCGTCTGAGAGGAGAACTCGTATTTTTTAATAGAAATCTTTCAAATAAGGCCAATCCTTTCTTGATAATTGTATTGATTGGCCAGTTTGAAATCATATCTTTTGGCTAGTTCTTCAATCTTGTCTGGCTCGAATCCGATATATTCCAAAGAAAGGCTGAATAAACTTATGAAGAATTGGTGATGATCATCAATGAAACAGACCTCATTGTCGTATGCGGTCTGAATTACCTTCCATTCTTCACTTGTGAGTTTATTCTTCAATTCTCTGGGGTCATATAGCAAATAAACAAGTGATAGGAAGGAAAATCTATGTCAAGCGGTCAGACCTCGATGCTTTCCAAGAGGCCAACCGTATCGAAAACCGTTATAACAGATAAAGCCATGGAATTCTTAAATCGCATTGAAATTCAAGGGATTATCGGGATGGTAAAGATTACCCCCGTTGGAGACACGAGAGTCGCAAGATTCTCTGTTTGTACTGAAACCACTTACAAAGGGACAGAAGATATCGTCATTGACTGTACCTGGTTCAATGTTAGTGCATGGGAAGGAGAGAAGATCACCTGCCTGGACAAACTCGAAAAAGGGAAAGCAGTCAAAGTTTCCGGCAGAGTCAGGGTCCAGAGATATACGGACTCTGACGGCTGCGATCGTCAATGCTGGGAAGTGATGGCCCGAGAAGTTGAGATTATGGAAAAATGAATTGATAAGACGATGAGACCCCGCCGGGAGGCGGGGTCTGTCTTTTTTTTTAATCGCATACCGGACGGACGGGGAAGCCACCACATCGGCTATTCCTACTTTCAGAGACGCTATTTGACATTATACATATACAGTATGCATTTCCTGGGTCTTGGGCATCAACGGAGGAAGACCAATAGTACCCATATGAATTGAGCCCTCCAAGTCCAGTTCCGTTCCAAGAACCGGCGACAGGGAGTAGAATGTATTTCCCACTTGGGCCAGTAATCTTTCGTACACTAATGCCATCTACTGTTGTCTTTTCCCAAGTACATTCTTTAATTAACTCATCGTATTCTTCCCTAGTTGGCATCCTCCATCCACCACCAAGATTGACATGAGCAGCATCATCATCTGGCTCTAAAACTGTTTTCCCGTCTGTAAATCCTTCGTCATTATAGTCCGGATTAGTGCAATACTTGATTAATGAATATAGGGAATAGCCATCGACGCTCCACCTGTACGAAGACCAAGTATAACCGGATTCTTTACCGGGTTTCCACGCCAACGGATCCAGGCTGCTGTAATACGGCTCTGTCTCACCCCAGGCATAATAATCTCCATATTCTTCAGGCTTTGATGCTCCCAGATTGAACGACGCCCATTTTAGTCCCGAAGGAAGGCCAAGGTCAATGGCTTCAGGAGTTGCAATTCCACCTGAAACAGTTACCTGAATGGTGGCCTCTTCACCCCTCTCTTTGTCAGTAACCTTAATTGTCGCTGTCCCAGTGGCCAGAGCCTTCAGATTGACATATTTATAAGTGGATTGCCAGCTGTCATACCACCCGCCGCCCCCGATTCCTTGTGTGCTAATAATAGCATCCACGATAGTAGGATTATCATTGGATATTCCATAATCCAGACTACCGAATAGAATATTAACCCGGTCCTCCTCCCCGACTCTTATGGTTTTGGCGGGGGTCTCTAGTGTAAGCGGTTTATTATCCCATCCTTCGGCCTTGACATTAACCGTCTTTGTCCCATCTCCAAAAGAGGGAATCACCCGAATGTCACAACTAGCTTTGCTGTTTCGCTTCATCCCATGTGCTGTCACCATAAACTCGTGTGATGCACCAGAGGCAAGGGAATACGTCGCTCCTCCATCGTTTACCTCAAATACATTATCGTGGCACACACAGGAAATCGAGAAGGATAGCATTCCATTCCCCGTATTTGTCACAGTAAACGGTCGGGTCTTGGTTGTTTCATATTCAACGGTTTCAAAATTGATGTCAGTGGGGGTTACCTCGATTTCCGGAGATGCGGAATCATCATAGACAGGACGGATTGAGAACCCATAGCAGCGGTGTTGTGCGATGTAATAGGCATAAAAAGACCTGTAGGGGTCAGCGACATCGTACCACGCGCTACATGGATGTTCCGTTCCTAGAGACGAACTCCAGTAAAAGCCCTCGGAACCCTCATCTTGGAGGAGGATCCAATGCCGATGGCCAGCTGCTGGAAGAAAGATACTGTTACCGTTGGAGCCCATGACCAGTCTTCCTTTCACTCCATTCTGCGTCGTCCAGGTCCAAGTGCAATTACTTTCTAATTCAAACCACTCTTCAACCGTCGGCATTCTCCATAAACCGCCGAGGTTCACATGTGCGGCATCATCCTCCGGATCCGGGACGGTCTTGTTATCAGTGAAACCATTATAACCGAAAGACGAGTCATAGCAATATTTGGTAAGAGATGCTTTATCGCCCATGCACCATTTATATGATTCCCAGGAATACCCGGACTCTTTCCCTTCTTTCCATGTCAAAGGATCCTGGTTGCTATAATAAGGTTCTATCTCGCCCCAGGCATAGTAATCGCCATATTCTTCCGGTTTTGTTGCCCCAAGGTTAAAAGATGCCCACTTGAGTCCGGAAGGAAGGCCTAGGTCTACAGCTTCTGGGACAATGTCCTGTGTTCCATCATTATAAACAAGCACATAGATATTAAACTGCTTGCCACTATTTTTTTCTGTTACATGGATGGTGGTTTCCCCAGTCTTTCTTCCAGTGACGTAAATAATACTCCCTCTAACCTCGCAAGTAGCAATACTCACATCTTCGGAATATGCATCATATTGTCCATCGGCATTTTTCATCGTTACGGGATCTGATTCTCCCACCCGAACGGTGACGTTAAAGTCGGTTGCTTCCGTGACAACCACCTCAATCTGACTCTTTTGCCCTGTATTTGTGTCTGTAATAGTAATTATTGCGGTGCCGACGGAATGCGAACGTATGTCCACATGCAAATCTCCAATGTCGTCGGTTTCTATGGCAGTAGCCACCGATGGATCGGTTGAATCAAAACGGAGATGTCCCTCCCGGCCGGTAATGAAACCATATGCCGAGTTTTCAACCAAGTCTAGATTTGTAAACCCAATCTCCAACTCGTCTACCAAATCGTTTGCCTTACTAAACTTCAGTTCATTCCCATCCCAAGTGGCGTACATGTGGTAGGCGCGCCCGGGAACAAGAGGAGCCGCAGACGACTTCTTGTTGGTTGACGTGACAATGTTTCCATCAATGGTGGCGACAATCGCAGCATCTTTTATAATAAAGTCATTGGGGATGTAAGCCGAGACGATAATGTCGCTTGAACCAGGGTCAATTGAGACAGGGTAGCTTACCTCGGCAGGGGTTAAGCCCGACCATGACTTGTTGTATATCACCCCGTCTTCCAAGCCAACGGACGCGAGCCTTTTATACCATATCCACGGGGTCTCATACCCATTGAGGCTGAAGTCTATTGACTTGTCTGACAAGTTCTTGACATGCAGGAACTCATAAGCATAGTAGTGA
>JAEEGF010408434.1_pt1 | contig 13778 bp, 8 predicted proteins | sample 9134171 | NCBI WGS metagenome assembly JAEEGF01 (sample SAMN16246542, study PRJNA631951) | gut metagenome | biome: gut microbiome; feature: rumen; material: AP-attached | host: Bos | place: Iran: Karaj | collected 2018-10
AGATGTTGTGGAGCAGCCTGCCCATGATCTTGTTGGAGTTTCCGAGCGCATCCGCGATCTTGCCCGCGGAGTGTCCGCCCTTGAGGCCCTTTACGGAGATCTTAACGGCCTTGCCCTCTGCGGGCTGCCAGTCCTGGGAGATGGACCAGGTTATCTCCTGGGCTCCGGCGCTGGTGACGCAGGTCTGGCCCTCGCCGCCGCCGTCGAGTCCGATGAGTCTTCTTCCCTTGATCTTTGAGTAATCGAAGCGCAGCGCGCCCCAGAAGCCGACCTCCTCGCCCGAGGTGAAGAGGAACTCGAATGGAGGATGGGCGAAGGTATCGCCGTCCTTGTCCATGAGCGCGAGCATATATGCGCAGCCCTTGCCGTCGTCGGCTCCGAGCGTGGTCCCCTTGGCGTGCAGGACGCGCTTCTCGTCCACGTAGAGCTCGAGGCCATCCTTTGAGAAGTCGTGGTCGGAATCCTTGTTCTTCTCGTTGACCATGTCGATGTGGGCCTGAAGGATGACAGGAGGCAGGTCCTCGCAGCCCGGGCTTCCGGGCTTCTTTACGAGGACGTTGTTAAACTCGTCGTGGTATACCTCGAGTCCGAGATCCTTCGCGACGCTCTCGATCCAGTCTGCGGCCGCCTTCTCGTTGTAGGAGCCTCTGGGGATCGCGGAGAGCTCCTCAAAATACTTCAGGGGGAGCTTGGGTTCGTATTCGGAGAGAATGTATTTCATTGAGATTACCTCTTTCCGGCGGCGTTTTAGATGCCGCCAACTAAGCGTTATGTTGCGAGCAACAAATAATATCGGCAAAAATTATACATCGCAAACAATGGAAAATCAAGAGCTTGCTCCGCCTCTATTCTAAAACCGCTCCCGGAATGGTATAATATCTGTATGCTCTTCGGGCAGCCGCAGGCTGTAAATTCGGGCTGCCGGAGGCTGTGTATTCATTGGAGAAACTGGTATGAAATCATATTCCGCGCTGCAGAACGGCAGCGATATAAGGGGAACCGCTTCTGACATGCTCGGAAGGGCGGTGGATCTTGACGCTCAGGCCGCGTGGGACCTCAGCCTAGCATTCGGAAAGTGGCTCGCCGCCAAGTGCGGCAGGCCCGCGTCAGAGCTCAGCGTAGCCGTCGGCCGCGACTCGAGGCTCAGCGGGCCGGAGCTTCAGAACACCGTGGGAGACGCGCTGTTCTCCCTCGGGATCAAAGTGCTCGACTGCGGGCTCGCCTCTACGCCGGCCATGTTCATGAGCTGCGTCTTCCCCGAGTGCTCGGCAGACGGAGCGGTGATGATAACCGCGAGCCATCTGCCCGCCGACAGGAACGGCTTCAAGTATTTCACGAAGACGGGAGGCCTCGACAGGCCCGACATAGCCGAGATCGTGCGACTCGCGGAGGAGCAGGAAACGCCTCTCAGGGACGATATAAGCGATTTCGAGAGCTTCGGCCTCATGGAGCTGTACTGCGCCCACCTCAGGAGGGTGATAGCGGACGGGCTCGGAGCGGATGAGTCCGAAAAGCCCCTCGCGGGCATGAAGATCGCGGTCGACGCGGGCGGAGGCGCCGGAGGCTTCTACGTCTCCGGGGTGCTGGAGCCGCTCGGAGCGGACTGCTCTGGCAGCATATACCTCGAGCCTGACGGGCTCTTCACGGGCCACGTACCCAACCCCGAGTCCCCTCAGGCGATGGAGGCTGTGTGCGGCGCCGCGAAGGCTGCCGGAGCCGACCTCGGCCTCATCTTCGACACCGACGTGGATAGAGCCGCCGCCGTGGGCTCTAACGGCAAGCCCATAGCGCGCAACGCCGCCATCGCTCTCGCCGCGGCCATAGTCGCAGACAGCCATCCGGGCTGTACGGTCGTGACCGACAGCGTGACGAGCGGGCATCTTCGTGAATTCCTCGAGGATAAGCTGGGGCTCAGGCAGCTCCGCTACCAGAGGGGCTACCGCAACGTCATAAACAAGGCCCTCGCGCTGGGCTGGGAGGGCGTCGACGCGCAGCTCGCGATCGAGACCTCGGGCCACGCGGCTCTCAGGGAGAACTATTTCCTCGACGACGGCGCCTACCTCGCAGCGAAGATCGCGGTCAAGGCCGCGCAGATGAAGAAGCTCGGCAAGGGCGTTGAGGACTGCATCGCGGAGCTGAAGGAGCCCGCGGAGGCTGCCGAATACAGGATCCCTGTAAAGGCGGAGGACTTCAAGAGCTACGCGGACGGGGTGCTCAGCGCCGTGACCGCAGCGGTCGAGGCGGGCGAGCTTCCCGGCATGAAACTCGAGCTCCCGAACTACGAGGGAGTGCGCGTCAGCGCGGATCCGGAGCACGGCAACGGCTGGTTCCTCATCAGGAAGTCCCTGCACGAGCCCCTCATGCCCGTGAACGTGGAATCGGACAGCGAGGGCGGCGCGGAGATGATAAAGGACGCCCTGTACGGGCTGCTCGCCTCGTTCAGGGGTCTGGAGCTCTCATGACAGCGCTTCTCCCGCTCAGGATGATTGCAAAGCTATAAAACGATCCGATACACCATATCCCAAACGTCAGCATACGATCTTACAGGAAAGAGGTAAACGATCATGAAAGATTTCTCCGAGGTCATCGCGGCGGCGAGAGGCCGCATAGGCGATAAGTGCAAGGCCTGCCCCGTGTGCAACGGAGCCGCCTGCAGGAACTCCATACCCGGCCCCGGCGCGAAGGGCATAGGCGACAGCGCCATGCGCAACTACAGCGCCTGGCAGGCCGTGCGCCTCAACATGGACACCATCTGCGCCTCCGGCGACCCCGACATGAGCCTCGAGCTCTTCGGGAAGAAGTTCGCGCTCCCGGTCTTCGCGGGACCCGTAGGAGCGGTCAATCTGCACTACTCCGATCTCTACACGGACGCGAGCTATAACGACGTGCTCGTCAAGGCCTGCGCCGACAGCGGCATAGCGGCCTTCACGGGCGACGGCGTCGACATCAAGGTCATGCAGGCAGCCCTCGCCGCCATAAGCAAGGCCGGCGGCACCGGAGTGCCGACCGTCAAGCCCTGGGACATGGAGACCGTGGCCGCCAAGATGAAGCTCGTCTCCGAGGCAGCCCCCTTCGCGGTCGCCATGGACATAGACGCCGCCGGACTTCCCTTCCTCAAGGGCCTCAATCCCCCTGCGGGCAGCAAGGCCGTAGAGGAGCTGAAGGAGATCTGCGCCATGGCCGGCCGTCCCTTCATACTCAAGGGCATCATGACCGTCAAGGGCGCTCTCAAGGCCGCTGAGGCCGGCGCCGCGGGCATCGTGGTCTCCAATCACGGAGGCAGGGTGCTCGATTCCTGCCCCGCGACCGCCGAGGTTCTCCCCGAGATCGCGGAGGCTCTCAAGGGCTCCGGGCTCAAGATCCTCGTCGACGGCGGCATCAGGACCGGCGTGGACGTCTTCAAGGCCCTGGCCATGGGCGCGGACGCCGTCATCGTAGCCAGGCCTTTCGTTACCGCGGTCTACGGCGGAGCCGAGGAGGGAGTATCGCTGCTCGTGAAGAAGTTCGCGGCAGAGCTCGACGACACCATGAGGATGTGCGGAGCCGCCTCGCTCGCGGACATCGACTCCTCCATGGTAAGGCTTCCGAAATAGCGCCTTAAGGCGCCGCCGCGCGGCTACGGCAGGCGCCTGCGGCTTCCTTTTCCCGCCCCGCACATATCGTGCAGAGCGGGCGCGTCATCCCATAAAATCCACAATATATTGTTTCCGCTATGGCATTGCCATCGCTGCCTGTGCTATAATACCGTATTATAGTATCCCCTCACGGGAGACAGGACAGCGATGGCATTTACTCATCTTCACGTACATACAGAATACAGCCTGCTCGACGGCGCGGCCAGGATAGACAAGCTGGTCGCGAGGGCCAAGGAGCTTGGCATGAGCTCTCTCGCGATCACCGATCACGGGGTCATGTTCGGCGCGGTCCAGTTCTACGAGCAGTGCAAAAAGCAGGGCATCAAGCCCATCATAGGCTGCGAGGTGTACACCGCTCCCCGCACCCGCTTCGACAAGGACCCCGTGCTCGACAGGAATCAGTGGCACCTCATACTGCTCTGCAAGGACGATACCGGCTACCGCAACCTGATCAAGATCGTCTCCGACGCCTACAGGGAGGGCTTCTACTACAAGCCCAGAGTCGACCACGAGCTGCTCTCGCGTCACAGCGAGGGCCTCATCTGCATGTCCGCCTGCCTGGCGGGCAAGGTCCAGAACGAGCTGCTGAACGGCAACTACGGAGGAGCCAGGGCAGAGGCCCTGAAGCTCATCGAGATCTTCGGCAAGGAGAACTTCTACCTGGAGATCCAGGACCAGGGGCTTCCCGAGGAGGTCGGGGTCAACGAAGGTCTAAAGCGCCTCTCCGCGGAGCTCGGAGTGCCTCTCGCAGCGACCAACGACGTCCACTACGTCGACCGCGGAGACGCCGTCGCGCACGACGTGCTGCTCTGCATGCAGACCAAGACCAACCTCGCCGATCCTGACCGCATGCGCTTCGGAAGCGACCAGTTCTATCTCAAATCCGAGGAGGAGATGAGGGAGCTCTTCGCGGACATACCCGAGGCCTGCGACATCACGAACGAGATCGCGGAGCGCTGCAGCTTCGATTTCCAGTTCGGGACCTACCACATACCGCAGTTCCCGGTCCCCGAGGGCTACGACGAGCACAGCTTTTTCGAGACGCTCTGCTGGAGCGGTCTCGAGCACAGATACGGGAGCACCGAACCCGCCCCGTCGAGCTTCAGGAAGCTGCCCCCGGCCGCGCCCGAGGATCCCTCAGTCCTCGCGCCGACCGTCTCCGAGGAGCTCAGGGAGCGCATGCGCTACGAGGTCGAGACCATTGAGCAGATGGGCTACGTGGGCTACTTCCTCATCGTCTGGGACTTCGTAAACTACGCCAAGGGCCAGGGCATCATGGTCGGCCCCGGAAGGGGCTCCGCCGCGGGCTCCATAGTCTCCTACTGCATGGAGATCACCGACATCGACCCCATACACTACGGCCTGATATTCGAGCGCTTCCTCAACCGCGAGAGGGTATCCATGCCCGATATCGACATGGACTTCTGCATCGAGAGGCGCGGCGAGGTCATCGACTATGTCAAGCGCCGCTATGGTGTCGACAACGTCTCGCAGATCTCGACCTTCGGAACGCTCAAGGCCCGCGCGGTGTTCAAGGACGTCGCCAAAGTCATGGAGGTGCCCTTCAGCAGGTCGCTCGAGATCTCCAAGATGATCCCCGACGATCTGAAGATCACGCTCGATAAGGCGCTCGAGAAGAGCCCCGACTTCAAGAACGTATACGACAGCGACCCCCTGATCAAAAAGGTCGTCGACACCGCCAAGTCCCTCGAGGGCCTGGCCAGGCACTCCTCGACCCACGCCGCGGGCGTCGTGATCTCCAAGGATCCCGTGGACGTCTACGTTCCTCTGGTGATGGCGCAGACAGGCCTCGCGACCCAGTTCACCATGACCGAGATCGAGCATCTCGGCCTGCTCAAGATGGACTTCCTCGGCCTCAGGAACCTCACCGCCATACGCGAGTGCCTCAGGCTCATCAAGGAGTCCGAGGGCATAGACATAGACCTCCACAGCATCGACATGAACGATCCCGAGGTCTACAAGCTCATAGCGAGCGGCAACACGATCGGCATATTCCAGCTTGAATCCGGCGGGATGACCTCCTTCATTAAGGACCTTCAGCCTGACTGCCTCGAGGACCTCATAGCGGGCATCTCGCTCTACAGACCGGGCCCGATGGACTCCATCCCGACCTACGTCGACTGCAAGAAGCACCCGGAACACATCAAGTACATCACCCCCGAGCTCGAGTCCATACTCTCTCCGACCTACGGCTGCATAGTCTACCAGGAGCAGGTAATGGACATAGTCCGCAAGCTCGGAGGCTTCAGCTACGGCCGCGCCGACGAGGTGCGCCGCGCCATGTCCAAGAAGAAGCTGGAGAAGATGGAGAAGGAAAGGCAGGCCTTCGTCTACGGAGACGAGAAGAACGGCGTCCCCGGCTGCATCAAGCTCGGCATCTCCGAGGAGATAGGAAACAGCATCTACGACCAGCTCATCAGCTTCGCGTCCTACGCCTTCAACAAGTCGCACGCCGCGGCTTACGCGGTAGTCGCGTACCAGACCGCCTGGCTCAAGCGCTATCATCCCGCCGCCTTCATGGCCTCGCTGATGAGCTATCCCGCGGACAACAAGGCCGTAGCGGTGCTGATCAGAAACGCCGCCGAGATGGGGATCAAGACCCTCTCCCCGAGCGTCAATTCCAGCGAGCTCCACTTCTCGGTCGAGAACGGCTGCATACGCTACGGAATGCTCGGCGTCAAGCACGTGGGAGAGGCCGTGGTCCAGGAGATCATAGCCGCGCGCTCCCGCAAGATGCCGGCGGACATCTTCGAGTTCGTCGACGGCCTGGACATCCATAAGGTCAACAAGGGCGCGCTCGAATCCCTGATAAAGGCCGGCGCCATGGACTGCTTCCCCGGCAGCCGCGCGCAGAAGCTCGCCGCGATAGGCGACCTGCTCGACAGCGCCCAGAGCACCATCAAGAACAACCTCGAGGGACAGATCTCGCTGTTCAGCATGGCGGGCGGACCCTCGATAAAGATAGAGAGGGAGCTCCCCCCGGTCGAGGAGTTCCCCAGGAGCGAGCTCCTCTCCATGGAGAAGGAGATGCTCGGAGTCTACATCTCCGGCCATCCCCTCGACGAGTACGCGGAGAGGATAAGGGAGCTGGCGGACATGGACACATCCAGGCTCGCGCCCGCCGACGAGGAGGGCGACGGCATGCAGTCTCTCGAGTCCGAGGAGGAGGACGAACCCGCCGGAGCTTCCGACGAGGACAGCCGCCCCAAGGACGGGACCTCCGTCACCATGGCCGGCATCATAGTCTCCAAGAAGACGATGATCACCAAGAAGGGCACCATGATGGCCTTCGTGGAGCTCGAGGATCTCTACGGAGAGATCGAGGTCGTCGTCTTCCCCAAGGTCTTCGAGCTCGACAGGGTCTGGCTCGAGGAGGACAATATAGTCGTCATCCGAGGCAGGCTCGACATGAAGGAGAACGAGGCGAAGCTCCTGGCCGAGCGCATCGTCCCCATAGAGAACTGCACGGAGAAGCCCGAGGGCGGAAACCGCAGGAACGAGGCGCCGCCTCCTCCGAAGGTGGAGGTCCCGCTGGTGAAGATAGTTATCCCGCGCGAGTACTCCGAGGAGCAGGGCCTCAAGACCTTCAAGAGGCTCGCGAAGAGCTTCCGTGGCGACACCCCGGTCGCGATACTGGTCTCCGCCACCGGAAACAAGTTCAAGCCGGACTACGACCTCTGGATAGATCCCACGCCGGAGTTCATAGAATCCACCCGAAGGGTGTTCGGCACGGATTGTTTCAGAAATTGACACAGTATCTTCGTAAAATTGTTATAAGATCGATAAAAAGACATTCAGGAGAGCGATTTTGATCAAGTTCGAGCATGTCAGCAAGACCTACGACGGCAAGGCAGCCCTCGACGACGTCTCCGTCGAGATCAACGACGGAGAGTTCGTCTTCATCGTCGGCCCATCCGGCGCGGGGAAGTCGACCTTCATCAAGCTGATAACCAAGGAGATCGAGCCCGATTCCGGCTCCATCTTCATAGACGACAAGGATATAACCAAGTTCTCGCAGCGCATGATCCCCGGGCTGAGGAGGAACATAGGCATGGTCTTCCAGGACTTCCGCCTGCTTCCCAACAAGACCGTGTTCGAGAACGTCGCGTTCGCGATGGAGGTCGTGCACTACACGAGGAGGACCATAGAGAGGCAGGTGCCGCAGGCGCTCGCCCTCATGGGCATACCCGACAAGGCCGACCAGTTCCCGGACAGCCTCGCGGGCGGCGAGCAGCAGAGGGTCGCGATCGCGAGGGCGATCATCAACAACCCGAAGTTCCTCATCGCTGACGAGCCCACCGGCAACCTCGACCCCAGCACGGCTCTCGAGATCATGAAGCTCATCGACCAGATCAACCGCCGCGGCACCACCGTCGTGATGGTCACGCACGCCAAGGACATAGTCGACCGCATGGATAAGCGCGTCATCACCATCCAGGACGGAAAGGTCATCAGCGATCTGAAGGGAGGGTACGGCAGATGATAAAGAGCCTTACTTATTCCTTCAAGGAGGGCATCAAGCAGCTCTTCAGGAGCAAGGTCATGACCCTCGTCTCGCTGATCTCCATATCCGCGATGCTGCTCATACTCGGGCTGTTCTTCTTCCTGTCGGTCAACGTCAACTACATGTCCGACAAGATCCAGGACGAGTTCAACACGATCGAGGTCTTCCTCAAGGAGGACGTGAGCGAGACCGAGGCGAGGAACCTCGCCGACGACCTGATGAAGCTGCAGGAGATCCGGAAGATCGACTACATCTCCAAGGACCAGGCCATGGAGGAGTTCCGCGAGGAGTGGGGCGACAACGGCTACCTGCTCGACGGGCTCACCGAGAACCCCCTCCCCAACGCGCTGAGGATAACGCTCGAGGACCTCTCGGGCGGCGACATAGTCGCCGAGCTCTGCAAGACGACCGAGGGCGTCGAGGACGTGCGCTACTACCAGACCGAGGTCAACAAGATACTGAGCATCTCCTCGGCGATCCAGAAGGGCGCTCTGGTCATCATAGTTTTCCTGATAATAGTATCCGTGGTCGTGGTATCCAACACCGTCAAGCTGACTGTGATGGCCCGCGAGGAGGAGATCAAGATAATGAAATACGTGGGCGCGACGAACTGGTTCGTGCGCGGCCCGCTGCTCACCGAGGGCGTGCTGATCGGAGGCATCTCCGCGCTTATAGCCTTCGGGCTGTCCTACCTGATATACGACAGGCTCTGCGACTCGCTCTCGAGCCAGACGGTCATGCTACTCAACATGCAGCTGGTGGAGCCGGGCTTCCTGATGTCGAGCCTGATCTGGATATTCATGTCGCTTGGGATCAGCATCGGAGCGTTCGGAAGCCTCGTTTCGATGAGGCGCTTCCTTAAGGTGTAGGAGATCTAATGAAACAGAAGCTCTTCAAAAGGATCATATGCCTGTTCATGGCGCTGTGCGTCTGCGCGGCGGCCGTGCCTTCGCGCGCCTTCGCGAGCCAGCTCGACAAGGCGCAGAGCAACCTGGATCAAAAGAATCAGGAGATAAAGAATCAGCAGTCCCAGGTCAACGAGACTAAGAACCAGTCCAGCGCGCTTCAGGCGGAGATCAACTCCATGGAGAGGCAGATCTACTCCAAGAACGTCGAGCTGAACAGGCTCAACAAGGAGATCAACAAGACCAAGGAGGAGATCACCGAGGTCCTCGCGCAGATCGAGGTCAAGGAGGCCGAGATCGCCGAGCAGAACTCGGCTCTGAGCGCGAGGCTGCGCGCCATGTACAAGAACGGCAGCGGCGGGCTCCTCACCGTGCTCTTCGGCTCCTCAAGCATGTCGTCCTTCATGACCAACATGGACATGGTCCAGCGCATATACTCCGCGGACGCCGACATGCTCGCGGGCATGCAGGCTCAGTACGACGAGCTCGAAGGGAGCAGGAAGAGGCTCCAGGCCCTAAAGGAGACCCTGCTCACCCAGCAGGCCAACGCCGAGGCCAAGAGGGTGCAGCTCGAGACCGACATCGTAGGCCTCAGCGAGAAGAAAAGGGAAGTCGACAAGAGCCTCGCGGAGCAGCAGGATCAGCTCAAGCAGCTCAAGGCCGAGGCAGACGCCCTCACCGCGACTATAAGGAAGCTCCAGGGAGATAAGAGCTACGCCGGAGGCACCATGCTCTGGCCGTCCGCCGCCAGCAGGTACATCTCCTCGCCCTTCGGAAACCGCGTGCTCTTCGGAGTCAAGGAGTTCCACACCGGAATCGATATCGCGGCCGCGGCGGGGACCAACATACTCGCGGCAAACAGCGGCACTGTCATCAAGGCCGGTTACAACAACAGCTACGGATACATGATAATGATCGACCACGGCGGCGGGATCGTCACGCTCTACGCCCACTCGAGCAAGCTCCTCGTCTCCACCGGAGACGTGGTCGCCAGAGGCCAGGTCATAGCCCTGATAGGAAGCACGGGAAGGTCCACCGGACCGCACCTGCACTTCGAGGTCAGGGTCAACGGAGCCTATCAGAACCCGCTGAACTACGTGTCAAGATAGCGGCGCGCGGCGGCTCTTGCCACGCGTAAGGATCGATATGACATCTAAGTGGATCATAAAAAGCAGAGAGGCTGAGGGGAAGGCTCCCCTCGGGATCCACCCCTCCATATACAGGATCTTGAGCTCAAGAGGCATAGCGGACAGCGCTATGCCGGATTTTCTGTCCACGAGGCCGAAGGTCACCTATGATCCCTTCCTCATGCCTGACATGAGGGAGGCCGCTGAGAAGATACTCGCGGCAGCCCGCGCGGGCAGGCGCATCTGCGTCTACGGCGACTACGACGCCGACGGCGTCACCTCGACGGCTCTGCTCACGCAGGTGCTCAAGCTCATCACGGACAACGTCTTCTACTACATTCCCTCGCGCTTCGTCGACGGCTACGGGCTCAACATCGAAGCCGTGCACACCGTAAAGGAGCGCGGCGCCGAGCTCATAGTGACCGTCGACTGCGGCTCCACCTCGCCCGCCGAGGTCGAGTGCGCCAGGCAGCTTGGCATGGACATCATAGTCACCGACCATCACACCCCGGACGCCGAGAAGACGCCGGACTGCCTCTTCATCAACCCGAAGAGGGAGGGCAGCGAATATCCCTTCAGAGAGCTCTCGGGCTGCGGCGTGGTCTTCAAGCTCGCGCAGGCCCTGCAGAGGCTGCTCTGCGCGGAGGGAAGCAAAGCCTTCCCCAAGGCAGTGCTCGGAGAGCTCACCGACCTCGTCGCGATCTCTTCGGTCGCCGACGTCGTCCCCCTGCTCGGAGAGAACAGGACGCTCGTCAAGTACGGGCTCGAATACATCGCCCGCAGGAGCAGGCCGGGCCTTAAGATACTGCTCGAACACCTCGGCTGCGGGGACAGGCTGATCGACTCCGACACCATAGCCTATCTGCTCGCGCCGAACATCAACGCCCTCGGGCGCATGGACAGCGCCGCGAGCGCCGTGGAGCTCTTCTGCGGCGTCGCGCCGGACGGAAGCCCCGGAAGGGATCCCGGCGAGCTCGCGGACATGATGAAGGAGATGAACGCCGCGCGCAAGGCTGAGCAGGAGAACACCTGGTCGATCTGCATGAAGGCGATGAAGGAGGAGGACTGCGGAGAGCTCTTCCCTATAATAAGGGCTCCCGGAGCCCACGAGGGAGTCGCCGGCATAGTCGCCGGCAACCTCAAGGAGACGCTCCACAGGCCGGTGTGCATAGTCACCCCGAGCGAGGAGGGCCTGCTCAAGGGCACCGGCCGCTCGGTGAGCGGCATCAACATGTACGAGCTCCTCGCCGCGAGGCAGGACCTCTTCGTGCGCTTCGGCGGGCACGCGGGAGCCTGCGGCTTCTCGATGAGGGAGGAGGATCTCCCCGAGCTCAGGCGCTCGATGCAGGAGCTCGTAAAGGACAGGCTGTCGGACGATCCGGAGGCGCTCACCGAGTACCTCGAGATCGAGGGCGAGCTCACCGAGGACGAGAAGAGCGTCGAGTTCGCGGACGCGCTCAGCCTGCTCGAGCCCTTCGGCGAGGGCAACATGCGCCCCGTCTTCTGCATGAGGGGCGCCAGGATCTTCGGCCTCAGGAGGATGGGCTCCGACGGGCAGCACCTGCGCTTCCTGGCGTCCACCGCGGACCAGGTGAGGGTGCCCTGCGTGCTCTTCAGGAAGGCCGATGAGTTCAGCGAGATACTTCAGACCGGCTGCGCCGACATAGCGGGCGAGCTCGGGATCAACGAATACGCGGGCAGCCGCAGGCTGCAGATGCTGATCAGGGATGTGAGAGAGAACAGCTTATGGTAAGGATAAGAAAGAGCGTGCTCGCGCTGATAATAGTGCTTGCGCTCGCCGTGGGCGGGGCAGCCGGCGGCTTCGCGGGCATGCGCGCGAGGAACTACATAGAGACCGAGAACGGCATAGTCATAAGCCGCGAGGAGTTCGACGACTACCAGTACCTGGTCGACACCTACGGCAAGGCCGACTTCATCAGGGACTACATACTCGAGAACTACTACACCGACGTGGACGAGGCAGAGCTCGACGAGGGCCTGTACTACGGGCTCTTCGCGGGGCTCGGGGACGTCTATTCGGGCTACTTCACCGCCGAGGACTACGACTACATGATGAGCAGCCTCACCGGGACCTACTCGGGCGTGGGCATCACCATGGAGCCGACCGAGACCGGCTATGTGCAGATAACCGCGCTCACCGAGGGCGCTCCCGCGCAGAGGGCCGGCCTTAAGACCGGCGACATCATCTACGCCGTCGACGACGTAACCTACAACGCCTCCACCATGGACATCTGCGCCGCGAGCATCAGAGGCGACATAGGCACCACGGTCAAGATCACCGTCCTCCGCGACGGAGAGAGCATCGACTACACCGTGAAGCGCGAGGAGATCCACTCCGTCACTGTCAGCAGCAAGATGCTCGAGGACGGCATAGGCTACATAAGGCTCAGCTCCTTCGACGAGACCTCCGCTCAGGAGTTCAGCAAGGCCCTTGACGGGATCGAGAAGCAGGGCGCGCACAGCTTCGTCCTCGACCTCAGGGGCAACCCGGGCGGGCTTGTGGACGTCTGCGTCGAGATCGCCGACATGCTGATGGACAAGGGCACCGTGGTCTACATCGAGGACCGCGCCGGAAACCGCGAGTACGAGAGCACCGAGAGCGGCCGCACGAAGATGAACTACGTCGTCCTCGTGGACGGCGGCTCCGCCTCCAGCTCCGAGATACTCTCCGCCGGCATCCAGGACAACGGCGAGGGCAAGATAGTCGGCACCGTCACCTTCGGCAAGGGCATCATCCAGGTCATGGACCGCTTCTCCGACGGCAGCGGCGTCAAGATCACGCGCTACCAGTACTTCTCGCCCAATGGCCGCGCCATCCACGGCAACGGAATCACCCCGGACTACATAGTGGAGCTCACAGAGGACTGCTTCGACGAGGAGGGGAACCTCATCAGCGACCCGCAGCTCGACAAGGCGCTGGAGCTGCTGAGGTAGCGAGCACATTAGATGGGCATTTGGATCATTATGGAAGAAAACAAGACTCGTCAATCATTTGTATGATCTATAAAACAGTGGGACCGCTTTGGTCCCGCTTCTTGTATATAAGGCGATGTGATAGCAGCAAAAAAGCCCCGAGACGGGGCTTTTCATATGTTTGGGCTGCGCGGTGCTCTGCGGTTCCCGCGCCTTCGCGGCACTCTCTCCTCTACAGCTTGAACACCCTCTGTATGTTCTTGTAGTCGCTGAGCACGAGCATGGTCATGTCGCTCTCCAGCAGAGTGTCGGGCTCTATCGAGATGTTCAGCTTTCCGTTCTTTTTGACTCCCATGATGTTGATGCCGTAGTTCCTGCGCACGTCGATCTGCGATACGGTCTTTCCGGCCCACTCGGCGGGCATGCTGACCTCGAATATCGTGTGCTCGTCGTCGAGCTTGATGTAGTCGAGTATGCGCTCGGAGGAGTAGGTCATGGCCGCCCACTCGGCGATCTGCTTCTCGGGGTTGATGACCTCGTCGGCGCCGTTTCTGAGGAGGAATTTCTCCTGGACCTCGCTCTCCGCTCTGGACACGACGAGCTTTCCGCCTAGCTCCTTGAGCAGCGAGGTGGTCTCAAGAGAGCTCTGGAA
>JAEEGF010864688.1_pt1 | contig 13778 bp, 10 predicted proteins | sample 9134171 | NCBI WGS metagenome assembly JAEEGF01 (sample SAMN16246542, study PRJNA631951) | gut metagenome | biome: gut microbiome; feature: rumen; material: AP-attached | host: Bos | place: Iran: Karaj | collected 2018-10
CGCATCCGCGTCGTCCACCAGGAGAACCGTGGCCTGGCCGAGGCACGCCGCAGCGGCATCAAGGCCGCCACAGCCGACTACATCTGCCATCTGGATGCTGATGACGAGCTGTTGCCCGATGCCCTCGCTTTCCTTCAGGGCAAGATGGCCGAGCATCAGTTGGATATCGTGTATGGCTCTCTGATTAAGGTGATCGGTGAGAAGTCGTTCGAGGTGGCACACCCCATTGAGGGAGTGCTCACGGGTGACGAGTACCTGCGGTTCCTGTTTGACCAGCGCTGCATGGTCGCCCAGGGCGAATACATCTGCCGTCGTGATGCTTGGACCGACGACATCTTCCCCCCGCACGACAGGACGCTCCCAAGCGAGGATGTGCTGATCAACATCTGCCTAAGCGCACACCTCGACAGGGTAGGGCTCTTCAACAAGCCGGTGATGAAGTATTACTATGTGCCCACGTCGCTGTCATCGACCAACAGGCTGTCAAGCATGGACAACTGGGAGAAGTACTTCGTGTTGTTGGAAAAAAATCTGAGGGAGCGGGGAAAATTCGAGTCGCTCGAGCGCGAAGTGCTGTGCATGAAACTTGACAGGCTGGCCTTCTATGTTTATCCCCTGGACACCAGCCGCCCCTGGGTGAAGGCAGCTCTCCAGGACCACCGCTTCAAGTTGCCGCGTCGTTATGCCGTGCTGCAATGGCTGCTGCACTATCCCCGGTTGTGTCACTGGTGCATCGTCAACAATCGGCGTCTGAAAAAGGTTTTAAGCTGTTAGCTGTTAGCAATTAGCTATTAGCGACTCCTAACTCCTAACTCCTAACTTCTAACTCCTAACTCCTCCTCGCTGCTCTCGTCGGGCAGCCAGGAGCAGGCGACGAATCCGTAGATGATGATGGCGAAGAACGGGTCGCGCAGCGATTCGGCATAGAACAGGTTCATGCCGATGAGCAAGGCCATGAAAATCTGCAGGTTCATGTCCCTAATGGAACAGCCGTCGGGATGACGGAAGAACAGCGAGACGAGATACCCGAGGAACAGGAGCAGTCCCACGACACCCAATTGCAGATAAATATGTATCAGATAGGGCATGGTGCCGATTAGGTACCACTCGTAATGGTCGTAGAACTCTGAGTGGTCCATCTTGGTGCCGCCCTTGAAGTGGCCCACGCCGAATCCCAACGGGATATGCCCGGGGTTGTCCTCTTCAAACATGGGCAGCAGCAGGAACTTGGTGAGTCGTCCGAGGTCGGCAACACCTGTCTCGTCGTTGTCCAGACTCCATTCCACATCCTCCTCGGCCTTCTCGACATCGCTCAATACATATTCTACCAGGTAATCCTCGCTGAAGATGTCAATCTCGTCGGTCGTGCTGCTCACGTCGCCTTTATAGGTAATCTTGTAGGTGGAGTAGCCCAGGGCGAACAGCACCACCAATATGGGCAGCGAGATGATGGCACGCTTGTAGATGCGCTTGTCCAGGGGCATGAGCAGGATGAAGTAGATCACCAGCAGCACGAAGCTGATTTTGGTCTCGTTGAAGAAGGTGGGCGTGAGCAGCAGCACATACTTGAAGTTGTTGATGATGGAGCCCGCAAAATCCCGCTGGTCGATGCGCTTGTGCATCAGGTAGAACGAGATGATGTAAATCAGCATCGAGATGGTGCCCGAGTACCAGTTGCCCAACGAGCCGCCGACATGGTCGTCGGCACCATAGGCGATGAACTGGAAGGCGATGCAAGGCACCTGCAGCCACAAGAAAATCTCCAGATTCTTGTCCAGCGTCTTGATGAAATGCTCACGCCGCTGGGCATCGTCCATGAAGTACCTGAAAATCGGGTAGCAGAACATCAAACCGATGAACACGCGCATACCGTTGGCGGCGAAGAACGGCGACAGGCCGTTGAACACCACGCTGCTGCCAAAACTGATCAGCGCCAGCGCGAAGATGAACAGGATGTTGGTGCGGTGACGCAGGCACAACAGTCCCAGCAGCGCCAGCATGGCGTCACAGGCCAGCATGATGTAGGTGCGCACCGATTCCACCTCTGGGATGAATTCATCACAGATAAAGCCAATGGTGGCCAGTACCCAAAACACACCGAAGAAGGCGCGCTTGATGAGTATGGACTTGGTGACTCGCATCCTAGCCTTGTGTTACCGGTTCTCGACAGTCAGCCAGCGGGTTGAAACCTCACTCCTTGTCCTGGCCGTAACCGTAGCCGTAGCCCTGCGACATCTTGGGATTGGTGTCGTTGAGCACCACTGCCACATTGTTCAGCTGGCGACGGGCCATGGCATTGTTCATGTAGCGGATCAGGCTGCGCTTGGTATAGTTCGAGCGGGTGACATAGACGGTGAGGTTGGCAAACCGCGTCAGCGAATAGGTGTCGCTGACCATAGCGATGGGTGCCGAGTCGATGATGACGTAGTCGTAACGCTCCTTGAGCTGGTTGATGAGGTCCTCGACGCGGGTGGTCAGCAGCAGCTCCGACGGGTTGGGCGGAATGGTTCCGCCGACGATGATGTCAAAGTTCTCCACCTCGCTGCTGTGCTGGATGACGTCATCGACCTGTACGTTGGGCTTGGCTAGGTAGGCCGTGACACCAGGCGTCTCGTTGAGGTTGAGCATCTGGGCCAGCTTGGGGCTACGGATGTCCATGCCCACGAGTACCACACGCTTACCCAGCAGCGAGAACGACGAGGCCAGGTTGGAGCTGATGAACGACTTGCCCTCGCCCGAAATTGAGCTGGTGACCAGGATAACCTTGTCGTCGTCGGTGGGCAGCATGAACTGGATGTTGTTGCGCAGCAGGCGGAACAGCTCGACAATCGACGAGGACTTGCCCTCCTTGACCACGAGTTGTGAACGATGGCGGTTGTGGCAGATTTCGCCCACGACGGGAGCCTTGCTGATGGCCTGCAGGTCCTCCTGCGACGAGAACTTGGTAGTGAACAGGTTCTTGAAGAACAGCAGCACCATAGGCAGTATCAGGCCAGCGATGAGGGCCATGAAGTAGATCTTGAACTTCGCGGGCTTCACCGGCTGGATCGACGCATAGGCGTGGTCCACAACTTTGCCCTTGGGCGTGGTGGCAGCCAGCACCAGGGAGTTCTCCTCGCGTTTCTGCAACAGGAAGGTGTACAGGGAGTTCTGGATGCCCTGCTGGCGGTATAGGTCTTGGGCTTCGCGCTCGATGCCGGGCACCTTGCCCATGTCGTTCTTGGTCGTGCTGGTCTGGCCTTGGGCTTGGCTCAACTGCATGTTGATGCCCTTGATGGACGAGTCAACGCCCTTGATGATATTCTGGTGCATGGACTCGATCTGGTCATCGATGCGCTTGAGGGCCATGTTGTCACCCTTGGCCGATTGCTCCAGGTCTTGGCGCTTGACAAGCAGGTTGTTGTAGGCCTTGATGGCTCCTGATGCCGCACTCGAGTCGACGGCAAAGGGGATGTAGCTGTGCTTGTTGGCGGGGTCGCTGACAAACTCCTTGACCATCGTCAGCAGGCGCTTGTTGGTTTCCAGCTTGATGATGGCACGGTCAGCCATCTCCTGCTTGGCCATGGCGTCCTTCATCTGCAGCTCAACATTGATCATGTTGTTGCGGCGCCTGAAGGCTTCGATATCGGCCTCGCTGCTGGTCAGGCCCTTGTAGATGAGGGCCAGACGTTCGTCGATGAACTTGGCCGTGTTGATGGCCTGTTCGTCCTTTTCCTGCTGTCCACGCTCGTTGTACAGGTTGATGAGGGTGTTGAGCACATCTTTACCACGGCTCTTGACAGTCTCGTTGATGGTCAGGTTGATACCGTTGGCCTTCTTGGTGATCAGTTTGACCTTGATTTTCTTGTTCAGACTCTGGCCGCAATACTGGGTGCCCAGGAGTGTCGCCTTGATGTGGCAGGCCTTCTCGGGTTTGTATTTGTCGGTGGGGCGCACGGTAAAGGTGCCGTAGCTGGTCTTGAACGTCGCGGGCAGCTTTGCGCCCTTGATGTTAGCCAGCTTGTCGCGTCCGCTCTCGGCCTTGATGTTGGCCAATCCTTGCTTGTTCACGTCGATCTTGAACGTTACCGACGACAGCGTGTCGAACATCTCCTCGGGGGCGATGACCTCGATGGGCGTGCTGTTGTAGTGGTCCTTGACGGGTTTGAACCACCCCTTATCCTCGGTGTAGCGGCGGTTGAGCTTGAGCTGCTTGGCCACCTCGGTGCACAGTTCCTGTGACGAGAACACGATCATCTCGTCCTCGACCTTGCCGCCGCCGTTCATGAGTTTCATGCTCTTGAGCAGGTTGGCACCGGCGCTGGAACTGTTGTCCTCCTGTGCGACGAGGACCACCGCCGTGACTTCATAGACGCGGTTGGTGGTCTTCAAGTAGTATAATGCGAGGCAAGCACAGGCGATGAGTGACAACAGGAATAGCCACCAGTATCGTTTGTACTTGCTGAAGAAGGCGCCAAAGTCAAACGATGGCTCCTCTTGCTGTACCGGAATGTTGGTTGTATTGTTTTCTGCCATGACCTAATGTGTGATAATCGGGGGATTATTTGGATGCCGAAACCAGTGCGATGATCAGCGAGACGATGACCGACGCACTGCTCACTACGGTCGAGATGACCGAGAGCTTGAAAGCATTGTTTTGGTTATACTTGGAATTGTCAATCTTGATGGAGTTGGGCTCGACGTAAACAATGTCGTTCTGCTTGAGGTAGAAGTAGGGATTGGCAAAGATGCCCGAATCCGACAGGTCGAGGCGCTGATAATGGCGCTGACCGTTCTCGTCGCGGATGACAAACACGCGGTCGCGCTTGGCAAACTCGGTCAGGTCGCCGCAACTGGCAATCGCATCAAGCACGGTGAAATGCTCGCGGCCGGTGTGCACGCGCTGCGGGGTCTGCACCTCGCCCATCACATCGACGCTGAAGTTGACGATGTCTACTCGCACATGCGGGTCCTTCACGTCCTTGCTGACCATTGCCGAGATGTCATGGGCAATCTGGGCCGTCGTCTTGCCTTTTACAAACAAGCGTCCCAGCACGGGCATGACAACGTAGCCCTCCTCGTCGACGATGTAGGTCTGGGTGCGGGGCTGGCTACTCGAACGGATGGCACCGCGTGTGGCGGGGTTGTCCATCGGCAGGTTGTAGACGGCCGTTGCCTCGGGAGCAGCTGAGGTCACTGCGATAACCAGTTCGTCATCGGGTTGGATGGTCAGTGAGTAATTGCCCGGCGTTGAGGGCAGGGTGCCGCTGGGTGCATCGGGCATGTTCTTGAAGTAGGCGAGGTTGTTATCCTTCGTCGAGGAGCATGACAACAGCAACGCCGCTGCCATCACGGTTATAAGTAATCTTGATTTCATACGTTTGTGACTATAATAGTATTTATACACACTATTAAACGAGTAAGGTCGGGAATTATTTTGTCAAGCCGTGTGTTTTGGTGATTTTTGATACCAGCATGTCGCGAATTTCCTTGCCGCAACTGCATGCAATCACCGCCAGTGCGGCGGCCATATAGGCCAGGTCGATCCATGCCGAATGGCTGAAATAGAAGGGCAGTCCGCTCAACAGCATGACGGCAATGGGTATCAGGGTGCGGGGTGAGAACTTGAGGATGAAATAGCGCTTCATGTCAAACCAGCGGTAGATGACCAGCACCAGGTAGGTCACCAGGATGGTAGTGATGACGCCGTAGATGCCCAACGGCTTGATGAGCAGGAAATTGAGCGTCACATTGACGGCTGCAGCGAGGGTGATGGCGGGCAGGATGCGCTTGGTGTCCTTGGCGCACTGGTAGCCCATGTCAAAGAAGGCCACCACGGCAAACACCACTGCCGACAATCCCAGCGGATAGATGTAGTTGAGACTCTCGCTGTAGGCATCGGCGACCAGCCAGCCGTAATTGACCTTGAGCATGAACACATAGCCCACCAGGATGCCCGACATCAGGAAGATGTAGCTGTTGAACATCTTGGAGAAGAAGCGGTTGCGGTCAGGACTGTTGTACTGCATGATGGCGGTTTCCTGCCATGCCTGGTAGAAGATGATGGAAATCGTGGAGATCACGCCGGTGAAGCGCACCGCAATGGCATACACGCCATTCACGTCAAGTCCCAGAAAATGGCTGATGAAGAAACGGTCGCTGCTGCCGGTGAGCCACCAGCACAACGAACCCGGCAGCAGGGGCAGGGTATAACGCAGGATGTCGTGGGTGACCTCGCCGAAGTCGATGTGCCAGCGGGTGTTGCGGGTAATCAGGTGCACCTTCGCCTCGACGCAGACCAGGGCCAGTATCCTCGCCAGGATGTTGGACAGGAAGATGCCCTTGATGCCCCAGCCCAGCCCGGCTACAAACAGGATGCTGAACACGCCGATGCCTAGCGCCGAGATGATGCCAACGGCGACAAAGGCACGGTTGTTGCCCAGTCCGCGGAACACCTGCGAATAAACCTCCTGCAATGACATGGCCACCAGCAGCATCAGCACATAGCCGAGATACTGGATGTTGGTGAACAGGGCCAGCGCTATGGTCACGAGGACCGACAGCGACAGTGTGCTGAGCAGGGTGTGGGAAACAAAGGTGACGATGCGTTGGCGTTGCGTGTCGTTGTCCGAGTCAAGCAGGAACCTGAACGCGCCGTCGCGCAGCATCAGCGTGACAAAGGGGATGAGCAACAGGCACACCTGCAGGCAGTTCTCGTAGTAGCCGAAGTGGGAGGTGTCGTGCACAAAATAGGTGTACATCGGCGCCATCATGAAGGTGATGAGCTTGGAGCCGATGTTGCCTATAGCATAAATGCCGATGTCCTTGATAAACTTGGAACCTCGGCTGCTTTTTGACCCTGTGTCACTGTTGTTAACGGTCATTGTCCTTTTTTTGCGGGTGCAAAGGTACAAAATTATTGAGTTTTTACATGCTCTTTCGGCAAATGTTTGTAATTTCGCAAGAAAAATGAGGCTGAGTGGGCTTTAGATATTAGGCTTTAGGCTTTAGGTGTTAGGCTTTAGGTGGCATGCGCCATCAATGGATCTATAGCCTAAACGGTATACTAGAATGATAAGGACAATCAATTCATGGCGCGGGCTGATAGCCATCACAGTGGTCCTGTTCCACCTTGGAGAGGAATGGGTCTACAACTATTCCGTGTCGGGAGTGGTGTTCTTTTTTGTATCCAGCACTTTCCTGCTGGCGCTGAGGCATCCGTTCAAGCAGGTGACGGCGCGGGAGTATGGCCGTTTTGTCGTGTCGCATGCCGCGAGGATTTATCCGTTGCATTGGTTGGCGCTGGCCCTGCTCGTGTTGATGGCCCTGGTGTTTCACACAGCCACCGTCAATTGGGGGAGGACGATGTTGACAGCCCTGTTGCTGCACGAGTGGTCGCCTGTGCATGAGGTTCACTACTATCTCAACCCCGTGTCGTGGTTCCTAGGGGCCTTACTGTTCTGCTACCTCGCTTACCCATTTGTCGCTCAATGGATTGGCCCCTGGCGGTTGCGTTACAAGGTGCTGCTCACGGTCCTGTGTGGCCTTGTGCTCGCAGCAGTGTTGCTGCCGCTCAACATTCCACAACGTGAGGCTATCTTTGTCAATCCGTTGTCCCATCTGCTCGACGTGTTCTCGGGCTTGGCGCTGTTCCATATTTACAGGATACTGAAGGACCGTTGGCCCCGCATCAGTTATGGCAAGGCTACGCTCATCGAGGTGGGTGCGCTGCTGCTGCTCGCAGCGTTCATGACGGTCAACATTGTCACCACTTGGGTGAGGCCGTGGGAGGATGACGTCTTGTGGCACATCCCAGTGGGTGCGGTGCTTCTCGCTTTTGCCCTGTTGGCAGGGCAGGAGGGCGCTGTGGGGCGTGTGCTGCTGTGGCGGCCGCTGCAATGGCTGGGGGGCATCAGTTTCGAGGTCTTCGTGCTGCATTTTTGGGTATTCCAGCTGTTCAACTATGTGGTCTCGCCCATTGCGGGACATTTCGGTCTGGCAGTCTACTCTTGGCTATGGCTGTCGATACCGCTGCTGATACTCATCTCGTGGGTTGTAAACCGCTATTTCACAAGACCTTTATTCTCTGCCATTAAACGAAAAGTTCAATACAGACAGGGCGGCTAAGACTTGTCAATATTTCAATCACTGGAAAAAGAAAACATAACTGGATAATGATCAAAACCATCAACGGCTGGCGCGCCGTGTTCGCGCTGATGATAGTGCTCTTTCATGTGGGCGTGGCAGGGCTCGAGGAGATGACTTGGGCCGGAGTGTCATTTTTCTTCATGGCAAGCGGTTTCCTGCTGGCGATGAAATATCCCGTCGAGCGCCTCGACAGTGAGGGGTATGGTCGGTTTGCCTGGCGCCATGCCGCCAAGTTGTTCCCCCTGCACTGGCTCACGCTCGTGTTGTGGCTGGCAGCAATGGCCCTGGTGGGCATGTTGGCCATCAAGCCCTTGGCGCTAGCGCTCAATGCCACGTTGCTGCACACCTGGTCGCTCTCACATTCCATCTACTTCTCCTGCAACCAGTTCTCGTGGTTCCTGGGCACCTTGCTGTTCTGCTACCTGTGCTATCCCTTGTTGGCGCGGTGGCTGTCGCGGTTGCGCCTGCGTGTGCGTGTCATTATTGTTTTGGTGCTCGTGGTGATTGATTTCATCCTGCTGGCCATCAATGGCACCGACGGCTACTTCCGCACTGCCCTCTACGTTTTCCCGCCCGTGCGCATCATCGACTTCATCATCGGCATGCTGCTTGCCGCTGCGTTGCCTCACATCCAGGCACTTCCCGTCATCGGCAAGGGCAAGAACGGAACCGATGCCGAATTGGTCGCCGTGGCGCTGCTTTCTGCAGCGGTGATGTCTTACCAGGCCTATTACGACCTGCTGCTGCGCTGGAGCGATGCCCTCATCTGGTGGCTCCCCGTCGCAGTGATTCTGCTCGTGTGCTACCTCTATGACAAGCGCGAGGGTTTCATCGGCAAGATATTGGCATCCAAGCCGTTGCAGTGGCTAGGCGACATCAGTTTCGAGATTTTCATGCTGCAAGGCCTTGCAGCGCTGGTGTTCAACTACTTGTGTGCGCCTGTGTTGGCCCACCTGGGATTTGGCCACCCGTCGCCCTATGGCAATCCGGGTGACTTCGACCCCATGGGCATGAGTCCTTATTCCCTGATACCAGTGTTCATCCTGCCCATCGACATCCTGCTCGCTTGGGCGGTTAACCGCCTGTTCACGCGCCCCATCTCCCGTCTGCTGTTGAAGTAGGGCGCATCCATTGCTGTAAATTATTGATAATGAATGGACTTATTGCCTTTGCGGCTTGGCGTGAAGGCGCTTGTGACGTGTGGACGGCAGGGAACCAACGTGGGTGCCTGTGGTAACAGTTTTTTGCATTTTGAGCAATAAGCGGGAAAAAGTTGCGTTATTAAGGTTAAATGGACCTGACTAGGCTAAGACATATTGCATGGATAATGCTGCTGGTGATGGGGTGCGCTCACGTGCATGCCCAGGATAATGACATGATTCTCAACCGCCCGTATGCCGACACCAAGCTTGTACACTTCGGTTTCTCGGTGGGCATGAATTTCCAGAATCTGGCCATCACCAACAACGGCTTTGTCACTGATGACGGTGATGAGTGGTACGCCGATGTGCCTGCTCACTCGCCGGGCTTCAGTGTGAACGTGCTGGCCGACTTGCGCCTGCATGAGCACTTCAACGTGAGAATTTCGCCGGGTCTGTACTTCGGCAACAAGGTGGTGCGTTTCCTCAACCATCGCGGCAACCCCGAATGGGTGGAGCAAAGCCACTACAAGCAGAGCCAGAACGTCAAGTCCACCTATATCGTGGTGCCCATCGACGTGAAGATGAGCGCCAAGCGTTACCACAACATGCGCCCCTACTTCACGGGCGGCGTGATGTATGCCCAGGACTTGGCCAAGGAACGCAGCGAGCAACTCAAGCTCAAGCACGGTGACCTGATGCTCACGGTGGGCATGGGATGTGACTTCTACATGCCTTTCTTCAAGCTCTGTCCCGAGGTGAAGTTCTGCTTCGGCCTCAAGAACCTGCTGGACCGCAACCGTCCCGACCTGGAGGACAGCCCTGAGATGTTGCGTTTCACCAAGAGCGTGAGCAAGGTCCAGAGCAACATGGTGGTGGTGACGTTCTACTTTGAGTAATGACAAAAAGAATATGATCTATCGCTTGCATGACATACGCCGCCTGCTTGTCGCAATGACCGTCACTCTGGTCGTTGCGCTTGGCGCTATGGCCCAAGTCGATGCGGCGATGTCCCATTTCTGGACCGCTCAGGGCTACTACAACCCTGCTGCAGCGGGCAACATCAATGCCATCAACCTGCAGTTGGGCAGCCGCATGCAGTGGGTGGATTTCAAGCATGCCCCGATGACGTTCTATCTCACGGCCGACATGCCTTACAAGCTGCTCGAGCAGCGCTTTGGCGTGGGTGTGAAGGCTGAGTTTGAGCGCATCGGTCTGTACACCAATACCCGCATCGGTGCCCAGATTGCTTGGAAGCGCAAGTTCGGCAAGGACATGCTGCTCAGCGTGGGTGTGCAGCCTGGCGTGTTCTCGCAGACTTTCCGCGGCAAGGAGGTCATCATGGCCGAAGACGCTGAACACCAGGAAGGTAATGATGAAGCCATCCCCAAGCAGGACGTGTCGGGAACGGCGTTTGATGCCAACGTGGGCGTGTACTTCTCGCACCCCTATTTCTGGACGGGGCTTTCGGTGACGCACGTCACCTCGCCCAGCATCGAATTGAAGGTTAACCGCGAGTCCATCGACTTCTACGAATTCAAAGCGAGCCGCACCTATTATTTTATGGGTGGCGGCAATATTCCGATTAATAACACGTTATTTGATATACAACCAGCGGTTATGTTCGCCACCGACCTGAAAGCCTGGACGGCCCAGGTGGCGGGACGTGTGCGCTATAACCGCATGCTGAGCATTGGTGCCGGCTATCGCTGGAAGGACGCTGTCACAGCCTTCATCGGCGTGAACCTGAAAGATGCCTACATCGGTTATGCCTACGATTATCCCGTTTCGGCCATCAGCAAGGCCACTTTCGGTAGCCATGAGGTGTTCATTAACTACCGAGTGAAGCTGGACAAGAACGAGAAAAACAAGAACAAACAAAAGAGCGTACGCTTAATGTAGAGAATATGAAGAAACTAATTTTGATACTGTTGGTCGCCGTGGCGACTGTGTCATGCTCATCCATTCGCAAGGGCGGGTCCAATGGCGGTGAGGTCACCGGCGTTGGCGCAACCGTGTTTAACGAGACCACACCTTACGGCATGGTGCTTGTTGAAGTGGGCTCGATGCGTGAGGGTCCCAACGAGCGCGACTCGGTCTGGGGCATCGACTCGACAGCCCATGGCGTGTCGGTTGACGCGTTCTGGATGGACGAGATGGAGGTGAGCAACTCCAAGTACAAGCAGTTTGTGTATTGGGTGCGCGACTCCATTATCCGCGAGCGTCTCGCCGATCCTGCCTACGGTGGCAACGAGGAGTTCAAGATCGAGGAGGACAAGGATGGTAATCCCGTCACTCCCCACCTGGACTGGAGCAAGTCGATTCCCTGGAAGAACCCCAGCGAGGACGAGGAGCGTGCCATCGAGAGCGTTTATCGCATCAACCCCATCACGGGCGTGAAGGAGCTGGATGCCGCTCAGATGAACTACCGCTACGAGATCTATAACCTCACCGAGGCCGCCAAGCGCCGTCACCGCTTTGACCCCGAGCGTCGCGACTACAACACCGACCATGAGGTGGACTACACGGCTCCCACCATCAGCAAGGATACCGCGTATCTCGACGACGAGGGACGCATCGTTCGCCAGACCATCACGCGTGCGCTGCAGAGCGATTACGACTTCCTTAACACCTACATTGTCAATATCTACCCCGACACCACCTGCTGGGTCAACGACTTTGAGAATGCTTACCAGGAGCCCTATGTGCGCATGTACTTCGCCAACGGCAACTACAACAACTATCCCGTTGTCGGCGTGAGCTGGGAGCAGGCCAACGCCTTCTGCCACTGGCGCACCGAGTTCCTGAAGAAGTCGCTGGGCAACCAGGGCATCTATGTGGAGCCCTTCCGCCTGCCCACCGAGGCCGAGTGGGAGTTTGCTGCCCGTGCCGGCCAGAACAAGAACAAGTACCCGTGGGAAGGCGACCTGCCCCTGACGGTGGACGAGGGTTGCTTCTATGCCAACTTCAAGCCCGATGAGGGTAACTACGTCAAGGACGGTTACATCATCTCGGCTCCCGTGGGCACCTATGAGCCCAACGACTACGGCCTGTATGACATGGCCGGTAACGTGAGCGAGTGGACCTCCACGGCCTATACCGAGAGCATCGACCGCATGACCGACGACATCAACCCCGAGTACCGCTACTATGTCGCACAGGAGGATCCCTACAAGATGTCGCGCAAGATCGTGCGTGGCGGCTCCTGGAAAGACGTGGTGCACAACATCCGCGCCGACCTGCGCATGTGGGAATACCAGAACGAGCAGAGGAGCTACATCGGTTTCCGCTGCGTCCGCTCCAAGGTGGGCCTGGTTAAGGGCCGCCGCAAGAACTGCTGCAAGGACTAATCCGCACATTATTTATAGTACACATTATCTAGAATCCTATTCGTCACACTCATTTTTTATAGTTTAAGCCAGTATGGGTAAAATCAAGAGATATAAAAAGAAAGCAGGCCGCTTCTTGAAGAGCGACAGCGGACAGCGCTTTTTCAACTTCGCCTATAGTATCGGTGCCGCAGTCGTTATCTTGGGTGCCTTGTTCAAGATCCTGCACCTGCCTTGGGGTAACACGATTCTGACCATCGGTATGGGTACCGAGGTGTTGATGTTCGTGCTCACGGCATTTGACAAGCCCGAGAAGGAATATCACTGGGAGGAAGTCTTCCCTGTGTTGGCCAGCCAGAATCCCGAGGACCGTCCCGACTTCAATACCGGCGGCGGAATCTTCATTGGCGGCTCCGGCGGCAGCGGCGAGGGCTATGAAGGCGGCGAAATCAACGTCAGTGTCTCTGATGCCAAGAACGCTGTGGGCCTGCCCCAAGGCGTGAACCTGAGCGAGGAGGATACCCTGTCGCTGAGCGAGAGCATCGCTAAGATGGCTGCTGCCAGCGACCAGCTGTCGCGCATGGCCGAGTTGACCGATGCCACCCAGCAGTACCTGAGCCAGATGGCTGCCATCAGCGAGCAGATGCAGAAGCTCCAGGTCACCACCACCGCACTCAACGAGGTGAGCGAGACGCTGCTGGGCAGCTATCGCGCCATTACCGACAACAGCCAGAACATCACCGAGAGTTCTACCGGTTATGTGGACCAGATGCAGGCCCTGAACCAGAACATCAGCGGCTTGAACACCATCTATGAGATCCAGCTGAAGAGCATCTCCTCGCAGCTTGACAACATCGACCGCGTGAACCGCGGCCTGAAGGACATCCGCGACATGTACGAGAAGAGCGCTGCCGAGAGTGCCCACTATTGTGACGAGACCGAGAAGATGGCCCGCTACATGAAGCAGCTGAACAGCGTCTATGAGAAGATGATCAAGGCCATGACCGTCAACATGTACCGTCCCATGCCCGGCATGCCCGGTATTGACCCCGAGAGCCCCGACCAGGACGCATAACCGTGCCGCAACCGAGATTAAACTAACGACGTCATTCCTATTCTAACCGATAGAGATAAACTTATAGATGGCAACCTCAAAAAATAAGAGCGTCAACCGCATGTCGCC
>JAEEGF011822937.1_pt1 | contig 13778 bp, 10 predicted proteins | sample 9134171 | NCBI WGS metagenome assembly JAEEGF01 (sample SAMN16246542, study PRJNA631951) | gut metagenome | biome: gut microbiome; feature: rumen; material: AP-attached | host: Bos | place: Iran: Karaj | collected 2018-10
GAGGTCAAGGCTTCCCTCCTTGATTATGAAGTCGTTGTGGAAGTAGTAGACCTGACCGGTTTTGAGTGATATTCCTCCGTCCGTGCTGAATGAACCGTCCTCTGAGATGACCCTTACGCTCTTGTCCTCCGCAAGGGTGAAGTTGATGAATGAGTTGTCTTTCTCAGGATAATAGAACTCCACATCCTTGCCGGTGGTAAGCCGTACGTCCATGTCCATGGAGAGGTTCCTGTTCTGGTTATAGAACCAGTCAGGCATCTCCTCATCAAAACGGAAGTCAATCAGCATTGACGATGCCTTGATGTCCGTTGTCAGCTTGGATGTCCCGCCTGAGAACTCAAATCCGATATAGCCGGAGATATCGCCCTTGACCTCCAGGTCCGTTCCGATATTCATGGGAAGCCAGAAGAAGATGGGAGTGTTCTCATTGATGTTGATGTCAATGCCGAAGCTCTCTATTCCCATCCCCTGCATGACGATATCAAGAGAGACATCGCCGTAGAAATACCTTCCGTCCGACTCGCTGTAGCCGGAAAGCAACGTCCTGGACAGTGAGAGCTCGTGGTCATGAAGTGACAGTGCCACGTTCTTGACAGAGATCATCTGATCCGGGAGATAGTACAATGACATCTCGAATGACTTGCAGTATGCCATGCCGTAGAAGCTCGGGTTCGATGCCGGACCCTTGATGATCACATCTCCCTCAATCGTGCCGTTGGTGAACTCCATCAGGGTTGAGTTCATCAGCTGGTTCAGTATCGGCAGCGGGAAAAGGATGTCAGAGACAAGAAGGTCGAGCTCAGGACCGAGATAGCCGCGGGCATTGAAGCCGAAGAGAAGCTCCCTGTCGATGCTAATATCAATATATTTCTCTTTGGAGTCGTAACTGCCCCTGACCATGTTCCCGCTGAAGCTCAGGCCATTGTTGCTGAGATTCATGTCTATCGAGAGATCTGCAAGCTCATAGCCGTCCTCCAGGGTCACATCCGAGATACCGACATTGAAGTCGATGCTATAGTCATTTCCGGTGAAGATCTGGATCAGCCTGTCAGAGATTGACTCCCCTCTTGCAGAGACCGTCAGCTTTCCCTTCTGTGTGCTGTACGTCCCATCTGCAGTGAGAACCTGGTTCTTCACATCTACGGATCCGTCTATCAGAAGATCAGCGAAATCAATGACAAGGGCTATGTTGTCAAGACTAAGGCTCCCCATCTGGCCCTTTGAGTCATAGAGGGTCAGAGTACGGTCATCGAACATGGCATTGAGAATCACGCTGTTGGCGTAATCATTTCCCCAGTTGAGAGTGGTCCTGAAATAGAAGGCATTCTCACGCTCACCCAGCATTGAGAACGCTGCCTTCATGGCCCCGTCAGTGCCGTTGACCCTGAAGTCCATATAGATCTGGTTGTCTACAGCTGAGCCAAGCAGGCTGTAGGCCTTGTCCTCTGACACCATGTCCACCTTGCCCTTGAGCCCTGTGGAGTCGAATCTGATGAGATCTCCGATCCTGGGGAATGTGTAATCCAGCGTTCCGTCAAAGCGCACCCTCTTCTCTGAATTCTCAAAGGCCAGGTTCTCGATGAAGACGCTGTGGTCTGTCAGATTCAGGTCAAGCGATGCCCTCAGCCTTTCTCCAAGCTGAACAGAGAAATCCCTGAAAGTTACGCCGAAACCGGAATCTTCCATGCTGTAATAACCGTTCACAGCTGAATCCAGTGTCAGGCGCAATGATTCAGAGGCTATTATAGTGAGATCCTTTATGGCACCTTCCGCGTTCACAAGGCCGTCACTCATCTCCACATCAAAATCAAGCTTGTCGCCTTTGAGGGAGAGAGAAAGCGGGTCGACCTTCAGGATCGCGGTGAAGTTGAAGTCTCCGTCAATGTAAGGTGATACAAAGACTGCATCGGATGAGATCTCTGTTGCATCCGCCCAGTTGACCGACCCGTTGAGCTCGGTTCCGACAAGGACCGGTGAGGACACGTGATAGTCATATGTCTTTGAGCCCTTCTCATGCTCGAAAAGCATGCTCATGTACTCGCTTCCGTCATTTGCGTTCTGCAGCTTCAGACGGCCATAAGGGACCATGTCCTCAAAATCAATGCTCCCGTCAAAGGAAAGCCTCAGGCCTTCCGCCGTCACGGCAAGGGTCGCTATATCAGCTATGCTCCTGTCAACTGTTGCCTCAAATGTCAGGGCACCGTTAAGCATCCTCTCCCCCACCTTTATGTCCCTGGCTGCTGTGTTTATGGAGATTCTGCCGTCGGCAAGGACATCAAAGACCTCCTTGGCCTGAAGGCTCCGGCCATAATCCCCGCCAAGGACAGATGATGCCCAGGCATCAAAGGATTCAGTCAAATCAGATGACATGATGATGCTGCCGTTAAGTGAGGTGGATGAGGATACAGCTCCTGCAGATGCCAGGAACCTGTCATAAATGACTTTGTAGTCAGAGAGCACGAGGTCAGTCAAAAACATGCTAAGGTCAGCTTTGCCTTCCTTATAACTGAATGAACCCGAGACATCATCCTTTACTGCAAGCGAGGCGGATATGCTTCTGTCAGTGTTTATCCTTAATGAGAGGTCCGCATCAGGCAGAGAAGCCATGCTTATGTCATTCAAGTCCACATATGCGAAATCCAGGCTCCTGAAATCGCTTGTCTGAGCTGATACGGAAAGAGACGCATGCATGGCACCTGCAAGATCGTTCTGGTGACGGGCATCAAGGTTTCCATTAAGCAGAAGACCAAGGCCATCCGCAGAATAGGAATACTCCACCGCCAGATCAGATGCCCTGACATCTGACAGCCCCATGCCCTCAAGGCCGGATATGCCTGCAGAGGAGAGACTCAGATCTCCGATGCTGCTCTTGTCCCCAAGATTAAGGCCTAGCCTGGCGCCAAGGCCGGAGGAATCAACCGAATACTGCCCGTAAGATCCCTTCAGGCTTTCAAGCGATATATCTGCGGTAACAGCATCTGAGCCGTCATAAAGGCCGCTCATATTGAATGAGGATAAGCTGAACGATACATCAGAGAACTGTCCTCTGAGATAATCAAGCTCTGCTCCTGCACTGGCCGTGCCGGATCCCATATCATAGCTTATGGTGAATGTGGCACCGTCCACAGAGGCATCGAGCCCTATTCCCATGTCATTCAGGTCTGCGAATGCATCCTGGGCATAGACTGCGGCGGTCACCGTTTTACCGGATATCCTGGCTATGGCTGAAAGATCTGCAAGGGATGCGATCTCTGAAAATGTTGCGGAGGCTATGGACATGCGCATGCTCAAAGATGAGTCCACAGATCCTCTGATATCCCTTACGGTCACTGTCCTTCCACCCGGAAGCCTTCCGGACAGCGTCACCTCCGGAAGGTTGATGTCCGCACCGTTGAATACAAGGCCCTTGCCCATCTCTGCCGTGGCATTAATGCCGTCTGCAACAAGATGCAGGCCGTTATAATCCGCCTCTACACAGAGGTTCCTCAACGTGGCAGACACACCAAGAGAGTCAAGCAGGCTTGAAGAAGGACTGCTGCTTCCGGCAGTGGAAGCTGTGGCTTGAGGCCTGCTCTCCTGAGGCGCGGCAGCCTGAACCTCCGTATAGACCGGATCTGTTGACTCCCCTGCCTCAGGGGCCATCTTTGACAGAAAGCTACTGATTGTGCTGTCATCCACATGGATTCTTGGATCATTCAAGGTTACTGCCACAGTTGATGAGCTCTTCCAGAGGGCAAGCCTCAGGACATCAAAGACCGTCATGGAGATATCCGCGCTGGGAACACTCAGAATCTCATCACCGCTGGCCTTCACGCTTATTCCGTTGATCCGGATGGATCTCATCAGAGTGCTCTCCATGCCCTCTGCAGTGATCTCAATTCCGTTATTCCCCGACGGCAGGAATGACCTGACCATCTCACGTATCCTGTCCATGCCGAATGTCGATACCCTGAAGAAAATGACAGCCAACAGTACTGCAAGCACAAGGAACACTGAGATTAATACTGATGAGGCTGTCCTACGGAATTTCATTCGTAAAGATTATAACAACGCAGGCTGATTAAAGTAACCTGTGTCAATTGAAATAAAATGTATTTTGTGTGTATATTTTGGGTATGTCTGAGATACTGAGGAACTTTTGGGTCCTTGAGGGCCTTGACGGTGCAGGAACAACAACACAGCTCAAGAATCTTGAGGCTTACATGATGGACAAGGGCCTGCCGGTCTTCAGGACAGCCGAGCCCACAATCTACGAGACAGGCAAGTTCATCAGACGCGTTCTCTCAGGAGAGGTCAAGGTGCCCCAATCCACAGTCGCATACCTCTTTGCCGCTGACAGGGACAACCACCTCAACAATCCGGAATACGGGATCAAGGCACATCTTGCAAAGGGAGAGACCGTCATATCTGACAGGTATTTCTTCTCATCATTCGCATATCAGAGCATCGGATTCGACCCTGATGCGGTCATGATGCTCAACAGCAGGTTCCCCTACCCGGAGCTTGTGCTTTACGTTGACACGCCTGTAGAGGACTGCATAAGCAGGATAGACAGCCGTGGCACAGACAAGGAGATCTACGAGAAGCTGGACTACCAGCGCCTCGTGCATGAGAACTATGAGAGCTTTTTCAAAAGGCTCCCCGAGGGTTGCCGCCTGATCCGTGTGGACGGCACGCTCACAAGAGAAGAGATTTTCAAGTTCCTGATCAAGGAGATAGGAGTATGAGACGAGGGTCTGGGCACGCACCAGGCCCTTGCTGTTTTAAGGAGGACGAGGCAATGAGAGTTTGTTGCCGTTTGTTGCATTTTCACAAACTTTTTATTGCGGACTGTTTTTCGGCCATGGTAAAATAGCCATATCTATGAATAAATGCCCGTTCATCTGATCCTACCTTCGGTTCCACTCATGGACGGGAAAAGGAAGTTACAGTGCAAGAGAACTGTGCAATTGAACTGAAGAACATCAGAAAGACATTCGGTTCCGTTGTTGCCAACGATGAGATCAACCTCAAGATCAACAGGGGTGAGATCCTCTGCCTGCTCGGTGAGAACGGAAGCGGAAAGACCACGCTGATGAACATGCTCTCCGGAATATACCAGCCTGACAGCGGCGAGATATTCAAGGACGGCGAGCAGGTCGCGATCAGGTCCCCGAGGGACGCTTACGGCCTGGGAATCGGAATGATCCACCAGCACTACCATCTGGTCGATGTCTTCACCGCCGCCCAGAACATCATCCTGGGCCTTGAGGACGAGAAGATGGACCTGGGCGCGGTCAACGACAAGGTCAAGGACATCTGCGACAGATACGGCTTCCATGTCGATCCCAAGATGAAGGTCTACGACATGTCCGTCTCTCAGAAGCAGACCATCGAGATCGTCAAGGTCCTGTACAGAGGCGCCGAGATCCTGATCCTGGACGAGCCCACCGCAGTCCTCACCCCTCAGGAGACAGACAAGCTCTTTGCCGTCCTGAGGAACATGAAGAAGGACAACAAGGCCATAGTCCTGATCACCCATAAGCTTGCTGAGGTCCTTGATGTCTCGGATAAGGTGGCCATTCTCAGAAAAGGCAAATACATAGGCACTGTGAACACCAAGGAGGCCACGGCCCAGTCGCTCACAGACATGATGGTCGGACGCGCAGTAACCCTCAACATTGACAGACCCGTCTATGACAACCCTAAGGACAGGCTTGAGATAAAAGGCCTGACAGTTGTTGACAATGAGGGCGTAAACAAGCTCACAGACGTGTCCTTCACTGCAAGGACAGGCGAGATTCTCGGAGTTGCGGGAATAGCAGGCTCCGGACAGAAGGAGCTTCTGGAGGCAATCACAGGCCTTTATCCCGTCAAGAGCGGCTCAATTGCCTTCCTCAATGATGACGGAAGCAGGAACGAGCTTGTAGGCAAGACCCCCATGCAGATCAGGCAGGCAGGAGTCGGAATGGGCTTCGTCCCTGAGGACAGGCTTGGAATGGGTCTTGTCGGATCCATGGGAATGACGAACAACATGATGCTCCGCTCCTGGCGCAACGGAAGGAGCATCTTCTTCAACAAAAAGGCCCCGCAGTCCCTAGCGGACAAGGTATGGAAGGACCTTGAGGTCGTCACCCCATCCACTGAATTCCCGGTAAGGCGTATGTCAGGAGGAAACATCCAGAAGGTCCTTGTAGGAAGAGAGATTGCCTCAAGCCCACCCGTGCTTCTCACCGCATATGCGGTCAGAGGCCTTGACATCAACACCTCATACACGATCTACAACCTGCTCACCGAGCAGAAGATGAACGGCGCCGCCGTCATGTATGTCGGAGAGGAGCTGGATGTCCTTCTGCAGCTCTGCGACAGGATCCTGGTCCTCTGCGGCGGCAAGGTCAGCGGCATTGTGGATGCAAGGACAGTCACCAAGGAGCAGATCGGCCTCCTTATGACCTCGATCGGAGGACGCGAAGGAGGTGCGGAGAATGAGTGAGAAAGCCAAGACACCGTTTATCAGGCTTGCGAAACGCGTAAAGAGCGACATGATGAGCCCCAGGAAGGTCTGGGCCATCAGGATCGGATCAATAGTCTTCGCGTTCCTGCTCGGAATGATCCCCATCCTCATGGCGGGAGAGAACCCGTTCGAGAGTTACGGGATAATAATCTCAGGAGCACTCTCAAAGCCCGGATACATCAGGCAGACAGTCAAGAGGGCCGTCCCTCTCCTGGGTGTGGCTCTGGCAATAGCTCCCTGTTTCAAGATGAAGTTCTGGAACATCGGAGCCGAGGGTCAGATTACCATGGGAGCCATCTTCTCATCTGCGATCGCCATCTGGATGCAGGACAAGCTCCCTGCCCTTCCGCTGATCGTGCTGATGATGCTGGCCGGAATCCTCGGAGGTGCCATCTGGGCGTTCATCCCGGGATTCTTCAAGGCCAAGTACAACACGAACGAGACACTCTTCACCCTGATGATGAACTACATAGCCATCGGAATAGTCAGGTGGCTTCAGGGCGGACCGTGGGAAGGCAGGCCCGGAACACAGATCATCCCGATGTTCAAGGACAACGCAAGGCTGCCCAACGTCTTCGGAATCTACTGCGGCTGGATCATAGTGCTTGTCATGGTGGTGATCGTGCATATCTACATGAACTACACCAAACACGGTTATGAGGTTGCGGTCATAGGAGACTCGCTGAACACAGCCCGCTATGCCGGAATGAACGTCGGCTGGGTCATGATGAGGACGATGCTCTTCTCCGGCGCCATCTGCGGATGTGTCGGCTGGATGCTGGTCTCCGGTGCCAACGGAACGCTGAATGCCGATGTCGCAGGCGGTGTGGGATTCACCGCCATCACAGTCGCATGGCTGAGCCAGCTCAACTGCTTCGCGATGATCATAATAGCCTCGCTTCTGGCGATTATCGGAAAGGGATCGGCCACACTGCAGACAAAACTCGGAGTACCTGCATCTGTCTCAGACATCGTCTCCGGAATACTTCTCTTCTGCATGCTCGGTTGTGAGTTCTTCATCAACTACAAGATTGTGTTCAGAGGCAGATCAGAAAAGGGGGTTAAAGCATGAGTTTCCTTAATTCAGTTGTTCTTCTTTTCGCTGCGGCAGGAGCTTACGGAACCGCACTGATGTTCGGAACCCTCGGAGAGATCCTCACCGAGAAATCAGGAAACCTCAACCTGGGCGTTGAGGGAATCATGTACATGGGCGGAATCTTCGGACTGATTGCCCCCAACCTCTATGAGGCCGCCGTGGGTGAAGGCAACGCCAGCCCCATTGTCGCCATTCTGCTTGCGATAATCGCAGCATTCCTCATCGGAGGCCTGGCAGGTGCCCTCTTCTCCTTCATAACAGTCACACTCAGGGCCAACCAGAACGTCACAGGTCTTGCGATGACGACATTCGGAACCGGAGTGGCAAAGTTCGCAGGAGAGCTCAGAAGGCTTCAGATCGGCGGTTACGTGACCCTGTCCAACAGACTCAAGTTCGCCTTTGACAAGCATTTCATGCCGTCATTCCTGAAAAACATCCCTGTCATCGGAAAGATCCTCTTTGACCAGAGCGAGTTCTTCTATCTTGCCATCATCACCGCCATCCTGATGCATCTGTTTTTGACAAAGACAAAGACAGGCCTTTACCTGAGGGCTGTCGGAGAGTCCCCTGTCACAGCTGATGCCGCGGGAATCAACATCACAAAGTACAAGTATCTTGCCACCATAGTCGGAGGCGGAATCTCGGCCATCGGAGGTATGGTATACACCATGACCACAGCCGGCTGTGTCTGGATCGAGGCATCCCTTGCCGGAACCGGATGGCTTGCAGTAGCACTTGTCATCTTCTGCACATGGAGGCCGCTGAAGTCCACATGGAGCTCGGTGCTGTTCGGAGCCCTGATGATCATGTATCTCAGAATCATCATAAAAGGTTTCCCGATAGAGCTTTACAAGATACTGCCATATGTCGTCACCATAATCGTGCTTGTTATCACCAGCATGAGGAACATAAGGGACAAGCAACCGCCGGCATCGCTTGGAAACAACTACTTCCGCGAGGACCGCTGATTATTTGTCCAGTGGAATTATTGGTTTGTTTATGTTAGTCTTGTGACTATCAGATAGAGAAAAAACGGGCAGAGCCCGTAAAGGAGTTATGTATGAAAAAACTAACAGTGGTTCTTTTGATTGCTGTTCTTGCGATCACAGCCGTGTTCGCTCAGGCCGGTGGCGAGAAAGCCGCAACAGGCACAAAGGCAACAAAGATCGGTTTTGTCGTCATCAATGATGAGTCTGACCAGGGCTACACCTGGAACTTCACCAACGGCATGAACGCAGCCATCGAGAAACTCAAGGCTGAGGGCTACAATGTCGAGCTGATGACAAAGAAAAACACAACAGAGTCCGCAATCTGTAAGGACAACAACATCGAGCTTGCTGAGGAAGGCTGTGAGATCATCTTCAACAACAGCTACGGTTTTGAGCCATACATGCTCGAGGCCGCCAAGGATTATCCTAACACCAAGTTCGTCGGAATGACAAACTGCGGCTCACAGGTTGACAACAACCCCAACACATTCAACGCTTTCGCAGCCATCTACGAGGCCCGCTATGTCGCAGGTATCGCAGCCGGCATGAAGCTCCAGCAGGAGATCAACGAGGGCAAGATCAAGCCGGAAGAGGCAGTCATGGGTTATGTCGGAGCTTTCTCATTCGCAGAGGTCATCTCCGGTATGTCAGGCTTCTACCTTGGCGCAAGAAGTGTCTGCCCGAGCGTCACAATGAAGGTCTACTTCGTCGGAACATGGGGCGATGCAACTCTCGAGGAAGCAGCAGCCAACGCTCTCATCGATGCAGGATGTAAGCTCATCTCACAGCACTCCGATACAACCTCCCCTGCTCTTGCTGCCCAGAAGGCAGGAGTCTACCATGTCGGTTACAACACAGACATGACAAAGGTTGCTCCTAACGCTTCACTGCTCTCATCCAGAATCGACTGGACAAGGTACTTCTACACATTCATCAAGAACCACATTGATGGCAAGGAGAACCCGTCAGACTGGACAGGAACATATGCAGAGGGCGATGTCAAGGTCACAGACCTCAACACAGCAATCGCAGCTCCTGGAACACAGGAAGCCATGGACAAGGCAATCAAGGCCTTCCATGAGGGCACACTCAAGGTCTTTGATCTCTCCAAGTTCACAATCGGCGGAGCTCAGGGAACCAACGAGAACATGTATGACAGCTTTGCAGCAGTTCAGGGCAACGCAACATACGATGGATACTTCCACGAGTCAGAGACACAGAGTGCTCCGTACTTCGTCGGTAACATCGATGGAATCGAGTGGCTCAACGCAGCATACTGATTGCATGCGCATGAAAGAAAAGGACTCCGGTTGGAGTCCTTTTCTTTTTATACGACAAAGAATTGCTTTTACTTCAGGGCAGCCTTCATCAGCTCAAAGACCTCTGACGGCTTGACTGAGGCATCGATCTCCTTGATCAGGCCCTTGCCCTTGTAGTAGCTGATCAGAGGCTCGGTCTGCTCGGTGTAGACCTCAAGGCGGTGCATGATCGCATCCTCCTTGTCATCCGGACGCTGGACCAGGTCCTCCCCGGTCTCGTCATCCTTGCCCTCGACCTTGGGCGGGTTGAAGATGATGTGATAGATGCGTCCTGTTGAGGGACACATCCTGCGGCCTGAGAGACGCTTTACTACCTCCTCCTTGGAAATCTGGAAGTCAATCACTGCATCAAGGTCTGTCATCTCGGCCAGGGCATCTGCCTGAGGGATTGTGCGTGGGAATCCGTCAAGGATGAATCCGTTCTTGCAGTCAGGCTCGGCAATGCGGTTGCGGACCATCTCAATTGTCACTGAATCAGGTACCAGTCCGCCTGAAGCGAGAATGGATTTGACCTGGAGGCCCAGCTCAGTCTCGTTCTTGATGTTGCTCCTGAAAAGATCTCCGGTTGAGATGTGCGGAATGCCATAATACTCTTTTGCGGATGCTGCTATTGTTCCCTTTCCTGCTCCCGGGGGGCCAAGAAAAACCATTCTCATCAGATTACCTCCTGACACTAAATATAGGGCTTCGAAACCTCGAGATAATACTAGCATAAAAAACTGTATTGTGCAAATTCACTGTGTGCATTACAATTTTCTGTTGGTGCATGTTACACCGTTTGGAGGTCATGACAATGGACATTGAAGGCAGAAAAGTAATCATTCATGCAGCAGATCTGGACGGATTCCTTCTGGACAGCGACAAGGAGAGAATCGACCATGTCAACAAGCTCTATGAGAGCAGCATTGAGGCATGCACGGAAATCGAGGGCGGAAAGAGATCAGAGGACAAGCTTGTCTCAGCTCAGGGTGCCATAGGAAGCTATCTTGAGAGCATCTGTGAGGTCGAGCCACGCATCCATGTCTATTGTTTCGAGTCACCTAAGGAGCAGCATGCCGCAGCCAGCCGCCTTGTAGCAAAGCTCAGGGATCCAGAGACAGGACATGAGGAGTTCCTCTACTACATCCAGAGAGCATATGAGCTTCTTTTCACACATATATTTACAGATACGGTGATCCAGACAAAGAGATCTATCATCACAAAGACGCCTGTGACAAACCCGTGCAGGAATTATGCCGTGCACAGGATCCCTGATGTCGATGAGATCACAAAGGACTGCGTCATGTGCGTCATGCTCCGCGGTGCCCTGCTCCCAAGCATGATCATCAGCAAGGAGATCCAGGACTACAGCTCTGACGGCAGAGTGACACCATTTGCACTCTTCAAGATCAAGAGGGACGAGACCAAGAAAGAGAGCAACATGGCTTATGTGCTTGACCTGGACAAGTCATTCTTTGACTTCAAGGACCTTGACGGAAAAGACCTCATCTTCGCAGATCCGATGAACGCAACAGGCGGATCATTGATCACAATCGTCAATTACCTCAAGGAAAACGGAGTGAAGCCGAAGAGCATCAAGTTCATCAACGTCATCTCCGCGCTCAAGGGATCCTTGAGGATTGTCAGGGCACTTCCGGAATGCGAGGTCTATACCCTTTGGATGGATCCTGTCCTGAACGATGCCGCCTATATCCTTCCAGGACTTGGAGATGCAGGAGACAGACTCAACGGCTGGGACTATCCGGGAAATCCGAGAAACATGATCCAGCTCATTGCCGATTATGGTTCGAACATCACTAACCTCTACAGGGCTCAGGTCAAGAAGATTGAAGAGACAGTCCTTGGCTGAGAGAAGAGTCTTGCTGGCGGTCATCCTTGTGATGGCCGCACTTTTATTATTCTCCTCCTGCAAGACGACATCCGGCTCGGAGCATGACCAGATTGTCCGCACTGCCATAGACCTGGCAAACACCTACTTGGAGGCGGGTCAGCCGGAGAAGGCCGTTGATGCCTATGACCGGGCCCTTGAGCAGGCGGATGACTACAGGCTGTATTTCAACAAGGCACTTATCCTCTCTGACCTTGGCCTTCATCTTGAGGCTGCTGATCTCTGCAAGATAGGTTTCGGGAAATACCCTTACATCATCGCATTCAAGAAAGCACAGGCTGAGTTCCTTTATCTGGCAGGAAATACAGGAGCCTCTTTTGAGGCTTACAAGGAAATGCTGGATACTAATCCCTATGACAGGGAGACGCGCCTTATCTTCATCGGAAGGCTCATGGAGTCAGGACAGGCCTCAACAGCCTATGAGCAGGCCTTGCTCCTGTGGGACCAGGGCTACAAGGACAAGGAGACCGTCTCTTACCTGCATTCAGTGCGCCCTGACATCTGGCAGAATGTGTACGACTTAATCATCGGACAGGAGTAAGCAGCCTTACAGCGCTATCAGTCCGAATACAGCCCCTGCCCCGATCCAGAATATGGGATGGACCTTCTTCCACTTCAGAAGACAGAAGAGAATTACGGCAAATGCCGCAACCGGAGCCCAGATAATATTCTTCTCAGGACCCAGGAATGTCAGAGGCAGCAGCTGCCAGAGGGCAAAGAGCAGAAGTCCTATGACAGCCGGACGCAAATACTTGAAGACCGTCTTCACCACAGGCTTCTCCGCAAATGCATCTAGGAGCTTCGCGATTATGACTATTATGATTATGGACGGGGCGACAAGACCGAGTGTGGCAATCACACCTCCGATGATACCTGCGGTCTCAAATCCGACATAAGTGGCCATGTTGATGCCGATCGGGCCGGGAGTAGACTCTGAGACAGCAATCATGTTGGCAAGCTCTGAAGCCGTGAACCACCCTGTCCTGGCGCTGATGTCGAAAAGGAACGGAACCGTTGCCATTCCGCCGCCTATCGCGAACAGACCTGTCTTGAAGAACTCCCAGAAAAGCTGAAGGTAAATCATCTCTCACCCTCCCCGCTTTTCTTCCTGACCGTTGCGAAGTACATGATCAGTCCGAAGGAGATGGCGCAGATCACGATTATGACCGGCGAGAAACCGAGGAACACCTCAAGAAGCAGGGCCGAGACAGCCACAATGGCGGTGGGGATGTTTGAGACTGCCTTCCTGACAAGGCCTATCACCGCAGATACCATCAGGGCGCAGACCGCGATGCGGATTCCGGCAAATGCTTTCCTCACATAGACATTGTCCTGGAACATCTTCAGCACCGATGCCAGGGCGGTGATTATCAGAAGAGACGGGAAAACCATTCCCAGAGTCGCCACGATTGCTCCCAGGATGCCGCGTGTCTTGTATCCGATGAATGTCGAGACATTCACAGCTATGATTCCCGGAGTGCACTGGCCTATGGCATAGTAGTCGAGCATCTGCTCGCTGGTCGTCCAGTTGTGGTTTGTAACAACTTCCCTCTCCAGGATTGGAAGCATGGCATAGCCGCCTCCGAAAGTCATCACACCTACTTTCGCGAATGTGAGGAAAAGAGTCCAGAGACTTGTCTTTTTCTCTGATGCAGGAGCTTCACTTATCACTTGAACTTCTCCATTTCCTTGCGTACCAGGGAGTCGCACATCTCGTTGTACTTGATTCCGGCATGGCCTTTGACCCAGTTCCACCTGATGTTGCCGGCGGCATTGAGCCTGTCAAGCTCCTCCCACAGCTCACGGTTCTTCACAGGGTCCTTGGAGGATGTCTTCCAGCCGTTTCTCTTCCATGAGTTGATCCAGGTCGTGATACCGTTCTTGACATACTGGCTGTCGGTGGAGATTGTGATTGAGTTCACGCCGAGAAGAGAGACATCCTCAATGGCATGGATCACGGCATTGAGCTCCATCCTGTTGTTTGTGGTCTGGT
>JAEEGF010551410.1_pt1 | contig 13777 bp, 10 predicted proteins | sample 9134171 | NCBI WGS metagenome assembly JAEEGF01 (sample SAMN16246542, study PRJNA631951) | gut metagenome | biome: gut microbiome; feature: rumen; material: AP-attached | host: Bos | place: Iran: Karaj | collected 2018-10
CTTCTTATCTTTGCATCTGTTGATGTATCAACAGCACTTGTGGAATCATCAAGAATCAGAATCTTTGGTTTTTTAAGCAACGCTCTTGCAATACAAAGTCTCTTCTTCTGTCCACCTGAAACATTATTTCCTCCCTGCTCAATGTGGGTATTATACTTTTCAGGAAATGTTTCAATAAATTCATCTGCACAGGCAAGCTTGCATGCATTAATGCACTCTACTTCTGTAGCATTCCTATTTCCCCAGCGAAGATTATCCAGAATACTTCCGCTGAACAATACATTCTTTTGAAGAACTACTGACACTTCGTCTCTCAAAGTCTTTAAATCGTAATCTCTCACATCGACTCCACCTACTTTAACTGCTCCATCCTTGCTCTTATCAATTTCCTTTTCCGGAACAACGTCATACAGTCTGCTGATAAGATTAACAAGACTGGTCTTTGCGGATCCTGTTCCCCCGATAATTCCAACGGTTTCACCGGATTTTATTTTTAAATTAATATCCTTTAGAACCGGTTCTTCACTGGTTGAATTATATCTGAAATAGACATTTTTAAATTCAATTGAACCGTCCTTAACATTCATTACCGGATTATCCGGATTGACGATATCTGCTTTCTCGTTAAGAACTTCCGCAATTCTCTCTCCTGAAGCAAGGGAAAGCGTAATCATTACAAAAATCATTGAAAGCATCATAAGACTCATCAGAATGTTCATACAGTAAGCCAACAATGCAACAAGATTTCCAGTAGATAATGTACTTGAAACAACCATGTGTGCGCCAATCCAGCTGATAAGAAGAATACATACATATACTGTAAACATCATCAGTGGTGCATTTGTTGCAATAAGGGACTCCGCCTTTACAAACATTTTGTAGATATTATTACTAGCCGTCTGGAATTTATTAATCTCATAATCTTCTCTTATATATGCTTTCACCACACGAATCGCTGATACATTTTCCTGAACACTCTCATTTAACGCATCATATTTTTTAAACACCTGTCCAAAATAGTTCATTGTCTTTCTAATAATAAATGCAAGAACCGTTCCAAGAATAATAACTGCCACAAGGTATATTGATGCAATTCTAACACTTCTTGTGAATGACAAAACAAGAGCAATAATAAGTGTTGCCGGTGCCCGCATAGCCATTCTCAGAATCATCTGATATGAATTCTGAATATTTGTCACATCTGTTGTAAGTCTTGTTACAAGTCCTGCAGTGCTAAACTTATCAATATTAGAAAATGAAAATGTCTGAATGTTGTCATACATCGCTTTTCTGAGATTCTTTGCAAATCCTGTGGATGCCTTTGCTGCAGATACACCTCCTCCAAGTCCTGCAAGCAGTCCTAACACTGCAAAGACAACCATAATTCCACCGACAATATAAACATGAGCAATATTACCTTTGTTTATACCGTCATCAATTATGGAAGCCATCATTAGAGGGATAATCATTTCCATAATTACTTCAAAAATCATGAAGATTGGAGTTAATATTGAAGCTGCCTTATACTCCTTAACATAACTCAATAGTGTCTTAACCATATTATTTACTCCTTTCCTTAAGTTTCTTTTCCATATCTATTATATTTTCTTTAACCTGCGATGTTACTCTGAAAAAGATTGCCAACTCTTCTTTTGAAATATTATTTTCAAGATTCTTTTCAATCTGTTCAATACTCTCCACTACATTTTTGTGGGCTTTTTCACCTTTCGTGGAAATCACAACCTTCTTAAGCCTTGCATCAAAGTCAACTGCTTCCCTGGATATATATCCCTCATCTTCAAGAGATGTAAGAATCTTAGTCACTGCAGCTCTGGACATTTTAAAATCCTGCTCAACGTCTTTTTGATATGTATCAAGACCTTTTTTCTTTCTCTCAACAAGATATCTCAGTACCCATCCGTGAGTAACCTTCGGAAATTCATTGCTTTCGCTGTTTATTGCAGATTCCATATATCTCATAAACATATTATTAAGCTGTCTTATTTGAAATCCTATCTGATTCTTATTTTCCAAAATATCACCTCGTTTCTGATTTTACTATTTGCTTATTGATTAATTTCAAGACTCACTCACCATTTAGCACATATGTGCTTGAAGTGGGAGTCATCTCACATCTGATATAGAATAAAAATGATTATCTTACCGGAAAACAGTTCACCTTTAAATTGTTCACGCATAAACTGTTTACCTGTAAACAAATATACAATAATCAACTCTAAAATTCAAGACATAATTTATTTATTCACAAAAAATACAAAATCAAGCCATGCTTCAGCTCGAATCCGCTCCGCTTCTTCTCGCTGTTTGGCTTCATTGCTTCAAGCCATGCTTCAGCTCGAATCCGCTCCGCTTCTTCTCGCTGTTTGGCTTCGCCAAATACATAAAAACAAAAGAGCGAACAGAATTGAATGCAAGCATTCTTCTGTCGCTCTTTTGTTTTTATATGCATGGCTTGGTTTTACATCTTTTCAGGTGCTGTAAAGCCGAGCATGTCAATACATGTTTCAAGTACTCTCTTTGTTACTTTGAGTAAACTGATATATGATAACTGTTTATTTTCATCTTCTTCAGAAAGTATCTTTGTCTCATGATAGAAGTGATTAAATGCATTTGATAAATCATAGATGAACTGACATAACTTGTGAGGTGCAATTTCATTACATGCCTCCTCAACTGTCTCATTAAACTTAGCTAAACTAAGCATGAGTTCTTTCGAGGCAGCATCTTCCAATGTACCAATTACATCTGCAGCCTCAAGACTCTTCCCACTTTCTTTGTATTTTTCAAGAATTGATTTGATTCGTACTATTGTGTACAGAATATATGGTCCTGTATTTCCCTCGAAAGAAGTAAATCTGTCTATATCAAATATATAGTCCTTTGGTGCCTGATTTGAAAGATCTCCATACTTAAGTGCTGCAAGTCCGACTATCTTAGAAGTAGTTCTTGCTTCTTCCTCCGATACTTCTCTGTTTGCCATGATTTTTTCATAAACAGCATCTTCAATATTCTGTACAAGCATCTCAAGACGCATTACACCGCCATCTCTTGTTTTGAAAGGCTTTCCATCTGTTCCATTCATTGTACCAAAGCCAATCTGAGAAAGCTGTGTTGCATCACTGACAATTCCGGCTTTTCTTGCTACTCTGAATACCTGAATAAAATGAAGTTCCTGTCTCTTATCTGTAAAATAAACTATCTTTGCAGGATTATAATCCTGTACTCGCTGAACAATTGTTGCAAGATCAGTTGTTGCATACAATGACGCACCATCAGACTTTTTGATAATACATGGAGGATATTCTTTCTTATCCGTTTCTTCAGCAATATCTACAACTAATGCTCCCTGACTTTCATGGGCAATACCCTTGTCAATCATATTCTGAACCATATCTTCTATATATGGCTTTGCATCACTCTCGCCTTTCCAAAGTTCAAAGTGAACATTGAGATTGTCATAGTTTTTCTCTAAATCAGGAATAGAAACATTCATAATGTGCTTCCACAAAGCGAGATATGGAGGATATCCCTGCTGAATCTTAACAGTAGCAAGCTGTGCTGCCTCCTTGAAATCTGCATCCTCTTTTGATTTGGCGCTAGCTGCAGGATAAATTTCGCTCAAATCATCAATAGTAAACGGAGCCTCCTCAGGATATGAGCCTTCGAAACTCTCATCAAAATAGCAAAGATCCGGCTGTCTTTCCTTAAGTTCCATTATGATAAGTCCCATCTGAAGACCCCAGTCTCCAAGATGAACATCTCCGATTGTGTTGTATCCCATGTACTTATAGATACGCTTGACACTCTCACCAATAACAGCAGGACGCAAATGACCAACATGAAGTGGCTTTGCTACATTAGCTCCGCCGTAATCAACTACTACCGTTTCGCCTTTTCCGATATTTTCAGCACCAAGCTTGTCATCCGCTGCCATCTCATTAATATACGACGATACAAATGCCGGACTAAGTGTGATATTAATAAATCCCGGCATAACAGCTTCAACTTTCGAAAACTTGTCATTATCTCCAATCTTTTCAAGAACTTCATTTGCAATCATGATTGGTGCTTTCTTGTACATCTTTGCACCTGCCATGGCACCGTTACACTGATATTCACAAAGATCAGGTCTGTTAGAAACAGTAACCTTTCCAAGTTTTTCGTCATATCCGCAATCTACAAATGCTTTTTTAAATTCTTCAGATAAAACATCTATTAATTTTTTCATTATAATTCAACTCCATTCTGCTTAAGTAATTCTCTTGCAGATTCAACCGAATCCACACCTGTTTTATTTTTGATTGGCGCAAATTCGTAACTTCTGTCAACTTCAAAAGCAAGACAGTCATCCATCATATGAATCATATCTAATACCAATGTTTCAAACTTGTATCCGTTCGGCTCTTCCGGTGAAACCTTCTCACCTTCATCATTGATATATGGAATCTTTTTCTCAACGATATGAACTACAAGCTGATTGTTCATAATATCTTCAAGCTTATCAAATCTGAAAAGATAATTGAGAATAACTCCGTCCTTGTAAACAAGGTCACCCTTTTCATTTCTCTCATATCTCATCTCTTCACTGAGTTCATAATATTCAACGATAGAAGGCTTTCCATCTTCATAGCAGAGTACTCCAACCTTCTCTTCCGGTGAAACCTTAGAAACAACTTTTGATCCACTTGGCATACCTGAATCAATAGTTGCACCTACAAAAACAGGATCAGCAATTCTCTGACATACATTGTCTACAGCAAATACGTTAATCCATTCAACGCCTGCCTTCTTTGCTTTCTCACCGATGCCACTCTTCATAAGAGAAATAAACCAACCACCGTTTCCGTTTGGAGAAGTTGCAACTCTTCCTTTCTCTTCAAGGTAAATCTTGCCGTTGTAATCACATGCAGGAGCCATCTCCTGAACAAAAAATTCAACATACTTCTTGTCATATCCGAAATAATTCATTTTCTCGAAGAAATCTATAGTATCATCATTATTCTTTTCACTAGTCATAATGTAGAGAGGAATCCACGCTCCACTCTTTTCAACAACATCCAAAAGATTTCTGACAATTCTCTCAAAAATATAAACGTCTTTTGTAATTCCTATATTATACATGCCCTTTGGCTTATCAGATCCAAGTCTTGTACCCTGACCACCTGCAAGAAGAAGTGCTGCTACTTTTCCTTTTTTGATAGCATCAAGACCAATACTCTCAAAATGTTCTTTATTAGCCTTTGCATCTTCAATACTTACACACTTAGTAATTGGAGAAATAACACCTTTTTTACCAAGTTCATCCTTGTCTCTAAGTAAATCAAGAAGACCATAATCTATTGCAGAAAGCTGCTCTAAGAACTGCTCCTTTTCGCTCTCCTTTAGTTCATCATAAAACCTCAATAAGTGAGTCTGTTCCTCATTCTCAAGTATTTTCTTAACATCCTCTAAAGTCATATATAAATCCTCCTGCTATTTTTAGCCTCAGTGGGCTCATTCTTCATTCGTTACATGACAAAATTATAATATCCGTCTATTATAAAAAAGTTCATATAGAATAGAATAGTTGATTTTGTAATATCTTGCAAGAATTATTTGCAAATTCGTGCCAAAACTATTGCCATACTAATTACATATACTTATTTCATATATTTATTCAAATACTTATTTACAGATGTTTTTCAATTTCTGCACTGTAATACTTCAACGTAACCTTATCAAAGCACACCCACTCTATCAAATCAAAAATGTCCCGTTTATCTTTCACATATTCAAACACTGCATCCACTGCCACTTCAGTCGCTTTGTCTATTGGATACCCAAAAACTCCCGTAGAAATTGATGGAAAGGCAATCCTTCTGACACCATTCTTTTCTGCGAGTTTCAATGACTCTACATAACACGACTTCAATAATTCTGCCTCACTGTCATTACCACCATGCCATCTAGGGCCAACCGTATGTATAACATAATCACATGGAAGCTTATACCCTTTTGTTATCTTTGCCTCTCCAATCCTGCAACCGCCTAGAGTCTTGCACTCTTTGAGTAACTCATATCCCGCAGCAAAGTGTATTGCTCCGTCAACACCTCCACCGCCAAGAAGAGATTCATTCGCCGCATTTACTATTGCTTCAACATCCTGCTGTTTTGTAATATCTCCTAAAATAGCTTTAATTTCCATTTGTATTTTTCCTCCTTGTTTTTGTAATTTTTTATTTTTCATTCTATAATTTAGTTTATATTTTTTCATTCCTTTATAAGTAATGCTCTGCATGGTGCACCATCTGTTTCTCCCAAATTGATAGGTGCTGCGTTCAGTAAATACACTCCTTCTGAAATATCATTAAGCACAATACCTTCTAATAAAACTATATTAGCTCCAAGCATAATTAAATGAACTTCTTTTGGAGCCTCTTCAGGGCCAACGGTTTGAGACTCATTACCAAACAACTTTATTTCGTTTTCAGCAAATACATATGCTGCCTCCTCGGTAACTACTGCCTCACCCTTTACCAAAATCCTTTCGGCTGCCCTTTCATCTGATAATTTAGCTTTTTCTAAAATCTTCTTTGCATCCTCTGCTTTTATCTTTCCAGCAAACTCAGTCACAAAAGCATACCCAACAAAATGATCAAGTGATATCTCATCTATCGCCTTACCGGCATCATAAAAATGCCTTGGTGCATCCACATGAGTACCATTGTGTGCACACATACTAAACTCTGTAAGATTACATACGTCACCTTCACTGATATTCATTATTCTGTTACTCTTAGGACTTGGATCTCCAGGAAAAACTTTGCTTGAAAAAACTTCCTGTGATATATCATATATTTGCATATTTTTTCCTCTCTATTCTTTTTATTCTTTATATTTTTACTTGCAATATTATCAATTCTTTTTTTGTATGTATCAAGAGCAATTCTCTTGGTTATAATGTACCTTTTTTTAATCCGACAATCCAGTCAATCGCTGTACCACATCCATATAAAATATCATGATGACTAAAACATATAAGATAAGAACAACTCAAATCAGTTATATAAAACTCAAATCCACTTGTTTCTGACAGTAAAAAATATAAATCATTTCCATTTTTGATTTTATACATATTTATCTCATCAAATTCGTTAAAGAATAAAATGCAATCATTGTCAGAAACAAATTCCTTTATATATGACCAACCATCCTTATCAGATATTGAATCATAATGACTTAATTTTTCCCACAACCATAATCCTTTTTTCTTTTCATCTGCATATAATTCCGATATTATCTTTCGTATTTTTAAACATATACTATTTTCAATCTCTTCTATTTCTATTGGATTATTCTCGACCAATTCGTTAATCTCTCTTTTTATCATAGACATAATACTTTCTAATTTCTAATTTCTAATTTCTAATTTCTAATTTCTACTTTCTAATTCCTATTTCCTATTTTTTAATTTCCACTTTTTAATATCACGCAAAACTAATCATCATCTCGATTATATTCTGAAACCTGTTCTTTGGACTTTTTTGTGTAGCTTTTATAATTGTTTTTCTATATTTTCTATCAAACACAATTAAATATCTGATTTTTTTTAATGCACTAATATTTCCGATTTTCGTTTCAAGATTAGCCAAATAATAAAGAAGAATTCCCATGGAATATATGTCCGTTCTAATATCCGTGTTATAAAGCCCATTTCCAAATCTGTCGCCAAACTGTTCCGGCGCCGCATATTTAGGACTTCCAACAGCGAATGTATCCGCCGCAGTATCTCTATTAAATCTCTTTGCATTCCCAAAATCAATAAGTTTAATTTTATTTTTTTCCATCAAAATTATATTTTCAGGTTTCAAATCCCTATAAACTATAGGCGGTTCTAATGAATGAAGATAATAAAGTGCAGACATTATTTGCATCGCAATTTTCTTGATATCTTTTCTTCTCAATCTTCCGGTCTCAACTGCTTCCTTTAAAGTTATTCCCTCCACAAATTCCATTACAAGATAAAATAGTTCATTGTCATATATAACGTCATATACTTTTGGCAATCCCGGATGTGTAACATATTTCAATATATTCAATTCCCGTTCAACATCTTTCATGAGCCTTTGTTTATTCAAATTATCTGAAGAACGAAAACTCTTAAGAGCAACTATTTTTCCTGTTTTTATATCTTTTGCTTTATACACACAAGCATTACCGCCCTCACCTATCATTTCTAGGATATCATATCTATTGCAGATTGTATTGCCAATTTTCAATTCAAGATCATTATCCATTCCACCATCTCCTAGTTTTTTATACTTTGTACTCATTCACCCATTTGAAAATCTTTTAACTTTCAAACTATTTCATTTTTTAATTATTAGTCTAGTTTACTATATGTTAATTTACATTTTTGCATCTATATTGTTACTCCATTGGATTGTTAACTGTAGTTTCTTACTCCGTAAATTATATGTTGAATATTTTTTGAAATGTTGAAATTCCAATCGTCATAGTAATGTTGCTATACTAACAAATATTTTTCTGTCAACTCTTTTATAATATTCATATTTATTACAGTTTCCGATGATTCAAATGTCAAAATCAAATTTTCACCTGGATATATGTAATTTTTTTCATATAAATCTATTTTTTTAACAGCTGATCTCGCATATTCAGGGTTATCCATCATTCCCTCGTGCTCCCAATATATCTCCTTTCCCGTTTTTGGTGATAAAAAAGTAAAATCAGGATATATAATTCCGTATGGTTCTAGTTTTAAAGGGCATTCATACTTATATAAAATTCCCATTGAATCAAAATAATCTGCCATTATTTTTTCTGATTTAGATCGAACAATTTTGCCGTTGTTAGTATAAACAACCGGTACATTACTGTTATATTGTTTTGGTATATACTGTTTTTCTAACCATTGCTGTAACCGTTGTTCATATAATTTTTCAACTGGCTCAATCAATATTTTTCTTCCAACATGTTGATTCAAATAAATTTTTGCAATCTCATCATCTTCAAAATCATTAAGAATACTATTAATTTGCTTTAATCGTTTTTCTACACATTTCAGTATTTTTTGATCATAAGATTTTTGGGCAAGTCGCTTTGCAAGATTAATATCTTTTTTCGCTATATATTTTCCATTGCTTGAATTCTTTTCACGATGATAATATTGTACATTATTATTGTTTTTTATAATTCTAAGACAACCTTGTGGTGCATGTTTAAGTCTCTCAACGACCATTTTTCTAATTGCACTTAATCTTTTCTCTTCCTCTACAATATCTTGTTTTAGTATAATAATATCTCCTCCATTTCTAAAATAACTAATCACTTCAATTTAACATTTCAACATCAATCTCAACATGCTATAATAAATAAATTTCTCTTCCTTTGTAGTACAGTTCAATTCACTACAGACTATATTGTTATTTTCTTTTTTTCGTCTGCTCACAAATTTCATTCACCTCAGATGATTTTAATATTTTCTTTGTTTTCGTATGTTATCATGTTTCATTCATATCAGATGATTATGGCATTTTATTTGTTTTCGTATGTTCTCATGTTTCATTCATATCAGATGATTTTGGCATTTTATTTGTTTTCGTATGTTCTCATGCTTTATTCCCATCAGATGATTTTGGCATTTTATTTGTTTTCGTATGTTCTCATGCTTTATTCCCTACAGATGATTTTGGCATTTTATTTGTTTTCGTATGTTCTCATGCTTTATTCCCTACAGATGATTTTGGCATTTTATTTGTTTTCGTATGTTCTCATGTTTCATTCATATCAGATGATTTTGACATTTTATTTGTTTTCGTATGTTCTCATGCTTTATTCCCTACAAATGATTTTGGCATTTTTTTGTTTTCGTATGTTCTCATGCTTTATTCACATCAGATGATTTTGGCATTTTATTTGTTTTCGTATGTTCTCATGTTTTGTTCATATCAGATGATTTTGATGTTTTCTTTAGTTTCGTATGCACAAGAATTATTTTTACTTTTAATTAATTCCATACAGTGCCACACATATATTATGTGGCACATTCTACGGTATAGTATACAACATATTATATATAGTTTCAATATGATTTTATCTCAATTTATCTTCTTTTATCTCAGCTCGCCTTCTTTTGCTATGCTTTCTCAATTATCTTATACCAAAAAGCCCCTCCTTACTGGTTATCCCAGTAAGGAGGGGCTCAATTTATAAATCCCTAAATATTCACAACATTTGTGATATCTGCACTTTAATGTTTTTAATCTTTCCTATCTCTTAGCAATCTTTGCGATATCGACTAATGACAGGTGATTCTTAGCATCGCTCTCTAAACTTGTGAGCAAAGCATCTACAGTATCTAAACTTGTGAAGCAGTTTACGCCTGTTTCGATTGATGTACGTCTGATTAAGAATCCGTCTCTACTCTTGTCTCTACCCTGTGTAGGTGTATCGATTACAATGTCTATCTTATGCTCTAAAAGTAAGTCCATTACTGTTGGTGCTTCCTGATGAATCTTGTTTACTTTGATTGCATCAACACCGTTCTTTCTGAGATGGTCTGCTGTACTTCTTGTAGCATAGATTTCGTATCCAAGTGCTTCGAAACGTTTGATCAATGGTGTAACTTCTTCTTTGTCTGCGTCCTTAACAGTTACGATGAGCTTCTTATGCTTTGGAAGTACTACGCCGGCTCCGAGGAAGGCTTTATACAATGCCTCATGGAAGTCTTTTGAAATACCAAGGCACTCACCTGTCGATTTCATTTCAGGTCCAAGGCTGATATCCGCACCACGAATCTTTTCAAATGAGAATACAGGCATCTTGATTGCAATGTAATCTGCATTCTTCTGAAGTCCGGGCTCGTAACCCATTTCTGTAATCTTCTTTCCAATAATTGCTTTTGTTGCAAGCTTAACAATCGGAATACCTGTTACCTTACTAATATAAGGAACTGTTCTTGAAGAACGTGGGTTAACCTCAATTACATATACTCTTCCATCGCATACAATGAACTGAATGTTAATCATTCCCTTTACATGAAGTGCCATTGCAAGTCTTCTTGTGTACTCTTCGATTGTATCGATAATTTCCTGTGACAATGTCTGTGCAGGATATACTGAAATACTGTCACCAGAGTGAACTCCGGCTCTTTCAATATGCTCCATAACACCAGGAATAAGAATATTCTCTCCGTCACAGATTGCATCAACCTCAACCTCTGTTCCCTGAAGATACTTATCTACAAGAATTGGATGATCCTGTGCAATTCTGTTGATGATTTCCATAAATTCAGCAACTTCTTCATCACATGTTGCAATCTGCATTCCCTGCCCACCAAGAACGTATGAAGGTCTTACAAGAACCGGATATCCAAGTGAGTTTGCAACCTTCTGTGCTTCCTCGCATGTAAATACAGTTCCGCCTGTAGGTCTTGGAATCTGACATTTTTCAAGAATCTCATCAAAGAGTTCTCTGTCTTCTGCAGCGTCAACATCTTCTGCCTTTGTTCCAAGAATTGGAACTCCCATCTTCATAAGAGCTTCTGTAAGTTTAATAGCTGTCTGTCCACCAAACTGTACAACTGCTCCGTCAGGCTTTTCAATATTAACAATATTCTCAACATCTTCAGGAGTGAGCGGCTCAAAGTAAAGCTTATCCGCGATATCAAAGTCAGTTGAAACTGTCTCAGGGTTATTATTTATAATAACTGTCTCATAACCTTCTTCTTTAAATGCCCATGTTGAATGAACCGAACAGTAGTCAAACTCGATACCCTGACCGATTCTGATAGGGCCGGAACCAAGAACGAGAACTTTCTTTTCAGGCTTTGTTTCAACAGCCTCGTTTTCTCCCTTATACACAGAATAATAATATGGTGTTGCTGCCTCAAACTCAGCTGCACAAGTATCAACCATCTTGTAAGCTGCAACTATTCCATTATCTTTTCTCATCTGCTTAATTTCATCAACAGACTTTCCTGAAAGTTTGGAAATAACTGTATCCGGGAACTCAATTCTCTTTGCTTCCGCAAGAAGTTCAGGAGTAATCTCTTCATTTTTGAGAGCATTTTCCATCTCTACAAGAATTGCCAATTTATCAATAAACCATAAATCAATCTTTGTAATTTCATGAATCATCTCATATGAGAATCCTCTTCTCAATGCTTCAGCGATTACCCAGATACGTCTGTCATCAACTTTATGAAGCATATCTTCGAGTTCCTCATCATCAAGTGATGTGAAATCATAATCAAGAAGACTTTCTACATGCTGCTCTAATGAACGAATTGCCTTCATAAGAGCACCTTCGAAGTTATCGCAGATACTCATAACTTCACCTGTAGCCTTCATCTGAGTAGTAAGTTTTCTGCTGGCCATGATAAATTTATCAAATGGAAGTCTAGGCATCTTTACTACACAGTAGTCAAGTGTAGGCTCAAAACTTGCGTAAGTCTTCTGAGTGATTGCGTTTTTGATTTCATCAAGTGTATATCCAAGAGCAATCTTTGCTGCAACCTTGGCTATTGGGTAACCTGTTGCCTTTGAAGCAAGCGCTGAAGAACGGCTCACACGTGGGTTAACCTCGATTACACAATACTCAAAACTTTCCGGATGAAGTGCGTACTGCACGTTACATCCACCTGTAATATTTAACTCGTTAATAATATTTAATGCAGATGTACGAAGCATCTGATACTCTTTATCCCCAAGTGTCTGAGAAGGAGCAACTACGATTGAGTCACCTGTATGAACTCCAACAGGATCGATATTTTCCATGTTACATACGGTGATGCAGTTTCCTGCACCGTCACGCATCACTTCGTACTCAATCTCTTTCCATCCTGCGATACATCTCTCAACCAAAACCTGTCCTACACGGCTGAGTCTCAAACCATTTTCAAGAATCTCAACAAGTTCTGCCTGATTCTTTGCGATACCGCCACCGCTTCCACCTAATGTGTAAGCAGGTCTAAGTACAACCGGATATCCAATCTTGTTTGAGAATGCAATACCATCTTCAACATTTTCAACAACCAAAGATGGTGCACATGGCTCGCCAATCTTCTCCATAGTCTCTTTGAATTCAAGTCTGTCCTCTGCTTTTTTGATAGTCTCACGAGTAGTACCGATAAGTTTTACTCCATGTTCCTCAAGGAAACCTGTCTCTGCAATTTCCATTGCAAGATTAAGTCCTGCCTGTCCTCCAAGAGTTGGAAGAATACTGTCAGGCTTTTCTTCTATTATAATTTTTTCTAATGCTTTAAGTGTAAGTGGCTCAATGTAAACCTTGTCAGCTATGTCGCCGTCTGTCATGATTGTTGCAGGGTTAGAATTTAAAAGTACAACTTCAATTCCTTCTTCTTTGAGGGAACGGCACGCCTGTGTTCCTGCATAATCAAACTCTGCCGCCTGTCCGATAACGATTGGACCTGAACCGATTACTAATACTTTTTTAATACTTTGATTCTTAGGCATTCTTCTTTCCCTCCATCATCTGTATAAATTCGTTAAACAACAGGTTAGAATCCTGTGGTCCCGGACATGCTTCCGGATGGAACTGAACTGTAAAGATATCTTTGTTCTTATATCTAAGGCCCTCTACAGTCTTATCATTTACATTAATAAATGCTACCTTTGCCACCTCAGGATTAACAGTATCTCCATCAACCATATATCCATGATTCTGAGAAGAAATATAAACTCTTCCACTATCTAAATCTTTTACAGGATGATTGCCACCTCTGTGACCATAT
>JAEEGF010612421.1_pt1 | contig 13775 bp, 14 predicted proteins | sample 9134171 | NCBI WGS metagenome assembly JAEEGF01 (sample SAMN16246542, study PRJNA631951) | gut metagenome | biome: gut microbiome; feature: rumen; material: AP-attached | host: Bos | place: Iran: Karaj | collected 2018-10
ATACTCATCGCCTATTTCGTTCTGGACAGAGTCCCTGGTCTCATTATCAGCACTAAACCAAAAGCTACCCCTATCAGATTCAGGAGCCCTTCCTTCGTAAAGCCAAAAGGTCTCATTATTTCTACGGCCCTTCCCAACTATGATCAGGTCAATAATTCCGTCAAATGTATAATCACAGGCCGTAACTTCCTTAATTGTGAGTGGCAAGGTATCATTGATAGTGCAAATTAGTTCTCCGTCCTTTCGGTATTCCATTTTGGCATCTTCTGAAGTCTTAGGTACATACAGCTCATGTTGCCCATCTTCATAAGGGTAATCCAACTTTATTAAAACATCAGACTTTTCATAGGTGCTCCAAATGTATTCAGCCGGTAAAAATTTCTCTTTTTGAGGTTCTTCTTCAGCTGTTTCATCTGTCCATTCAGCTGGTGTTTCTACCGGGGCTTCTTCTTGTTTACTGCATCCTGCAATTATAAAAGTCATGCATAAAGTCAAGGTTATAATTCTTCTTTTCAATTCTCTAAATCTCTTTTTACTGGTTATCATGCTTTTTTCTTTATGTGGTCATAATAGTAATACACCTTTTTAGCACCGCGGCGCTTCATCTTGATAGCAAGATCCTTGGAAGCATCACTTAATGTGGATTGGATAGTCACCTTTTTGACATTTTTAAATGCATTTGCCTGAACATCAACGGGAGGTAATGTGTTTGAAATGTTATTCCAAACAATGGTGTGTAATTTCTTACAGTTTTTAAAGCAATTTTTTCCTATAAAAACAGGCGTTGTATTCAGATCGATCTGAATCAGTTTCTTACATCCCTTAAAAGCATTTTTCCCTATACGAGTTTCAGATGAGGATGTCAGGTTTGTTCCCAATGTAACTTTAGTTAACCCCGTACATCCTGCAAAGCAGTTATCCGGGATATCTAACAGATATTTATCCTTTGAACCATAGCTAATGCGATCCGTTGAAAATGCAGGCACATCAACTGAAACAATTTTTTTGCAATTTTTAAATGCACCGGAAGTGAATCCTGTAATATGGAACTGCTCTCTTGTTCTATCGCAAGTTACATCTAAGGTGATACCTGCTTTATCCGTGCCAACAAGGAACGAAGATGATGACATCGCTATTTTCTTTGCCTTTTTATAAAATGTCGGATTAAAACCTGCGATCAAAACCTGGCCAAAATCACCGCTAGCAGTTTCGGGCTCTATGGTACATGCCTTCGTCACTACATACTTATACTTTTCAGAATAAAATGTAGCACCCTCCGGAAGATGCTCTGAAGCACATACACTAATTTTTGCAACTGAAATTACGCACAAAGCGATTGCCAGCGCGTAGAGAGACTTAAAAACTTTTTTCATAATGATTCCCTTCTCCTTTTGATTTTTGTTGATTGAAAACAATTAGCTCCCCCATTAGTATTCTAATATTTCAATCTGCATAATTCCATCATATTTTCTATATTTATTTTTTTCATAGACTGTCCCACCTGGCAGCCAACACCTGTGTCAATCAAAAAACAAATACCAGCTAATGAATGCCAACCCATACGTGTGATAATTGTGTGACATTCCCTCTTATATGATTCATACATAAGTTTTGATGAAAAAGCAGCCCACGAGGGGGAGGTAAATAACAATGGTAATGAGAAAGAACATCACAAAGATTTTTATTGGTTTTGCAGCAGTAATGACAATGATAACAACATCTATCGTAACCTACGCAGCGTATGGAAACAGATCACAACACATCTCGGTTATGAATACAGCAGCTCCTGAGCGTGCTATGTACATCAGCAAGGATGGTTGGAGAACACAGTATGAAAAGAAACTTTTCGAAGTAAATGAGACACGAGACGGTGCATACTTTGTATATACTGGTGACTGTGCAGGAACCTGCTATGTAGGCTTTAACGTAATTGATGGAAAATCTCCCACTGAAGTTCTTGGTAAAAAGACAGAGAACTGGAACCCTGATGATACGATCAGAAGTGAAGGATTTTTCTATGGAGATAACTGGTCATATATCAGACGTCTTAATCCCGCAGAAGGAAAAGTACCTGTATATGAGATGTATGAAGCAGCAGAATATAATGGAAAGGTTTTCCTTGTTGAGATTTATCAGACCATGGGAAATAATGACCGTATGAATTCCCAAATCAGTTACAACTTATCAATGGTGTACGATACTCTGGACTTTGATCACTACGATCCCCAGACAGAGTTTTCCAACTATCTCGGAACCTACCAACACGTGTATGACGAAGCAGTAGATGGGCAGGTACAGTTAGTTACTGATACAATCACACTTAATCCTGATCACACCGGAAAAATGGAAATGCAGGATGAAGTTGATTTCTATTGGGGCAGTTCCCAGTTTTTCATGGATTCCACCTGGAACAACCGCAGGGAATTCACAATTGAAGGTGACTCCATTTATGTAAATATGGACGATAACAATTGGGTAGAATTCACCAGAGTTGAAGAGGAAGACTTAGAGTAAGAGGCTTTGAAACATTATATCCCGAAATTATTTCCATCTATAACTCTTTTGGGAAACATTCCCGGAAGGTCGATATTTCTTGCTCCAATAGAACAAATTATGTATTTTCCGAACTATCTGATTACACTCTTCATAATACATATCTGCAGCATTTCTCCGGTTATCACTAATGGTCACTGCCACGTCTGTACCCACCAATTTTTTAAGATAGTCGATCATGTTTTGTACGGAGGCATTTTTATTGTAAATCTTCAGATATGAATATCCTTCATATTCGTCAGATGGATATGTGATAAGGTTTAACTCCTCATATATTTCGCTGTTCTCGATCTCTCCTGCTAATTTCTCTATCCTTTCGGTCTTGTCTATGCACATCATGTATACCACCGGATGTCCGTCTGGTCTGTCTTTATTCAGATAATTACGGTATGGCGATTTATGCATCTTTTCATAAATATCTGTCTCTGCATGATTTTTCAGTTCCTTGTAATAGATGATCAAAACATCCTCGAGTATAACTGTCGTAAACACATTAAACCCGCGGCTTTCGATGAACTCCTCAACATTGGAGGCGTGCTTTGCAGATATTACATAAACTCTTGGGTATCTGTTTTCCTTGCAGTCATAAAGTATTGCTCCATTCATCGCTATTACAGGAAGCGATGGTCTGATCTCCGGCATCCCCTCCAAAAAACCTGCCGGAGTTCTCATGGTCATGAAGGTAAGATTGATTCCCTCCTCAAGCATATGCTTAAGTGATACCTTGCTAAACGGCGTTAAGCCTCCTGAATAAACATCCATTGACCTGTCAAGATCTGCCACGAAAAGTGTGTTTTTATCAAGCTTGCCATGAATATGTACTGAATTCAAAAACAGACCTACAAAAATACCAATCAGTGTATCCATCGTCCTATTCAGAACGAAAAGATACGGATTTTCATCCGTAAGATGATTCACAACTATGCTGAGAAATACAACACATGAAAAATATGATGCCTTTTTCTGTTTGATCAAAACCGTTGTATAAATGATTGGTATAAGCATCATGGAAATGATGCTGTAGTGTAAAAAACTATCTCCTATATCAGGAAAGCTCATCTTAAAAAGTATATAAATGAGTCCATATATAGCTCCGATAAATGTTCCAGTTGTACGCTGCACTGCATTTTGTACTGTATTATAGGTCTGATTCTGTATACACCACAGCACTGCAAGCGCTGAATAAAATGGCGTTCCCTGCTTACCTCTGGCAAAATAAATTGCAAAGCAGATCAATACCCCTAGCGCTGATTTGATTATCCTCATGCCTATATGCGGAAGATGTGTAACCACTTGTTTCATCTATTATTTATATTCACTCCTCGTCCTTCAAAATAAAACAGGGGCCATGCATTTAATGCACAGCCCCTTTGCTTGAGCAAGATATTACATCCTCATTTTTAAAAATGCAACACCTTTAAAATATTTATTGGTTTTAATAGCCCATGAACCATGAGAATTGGATATTTTAACTGTATCTCCATCTTCATATCATATTCTTATAATTTAATCTTTGCCTTCTTTAGCATCTTCTTATAAGACTTCTTGCAGCTCTTAGGAAGCTTTAATGTAAAGCCCTTAGCGTTCTTTCCAAATGCCTTCTTGCCAATTGATGTGATTTTTGTAGAATTTACTGTTACCTTCTTAAGCTTTTTGCAATGATAAAATGCTTTGCTTCCGATGGAGGTTACATTTGAACCGATCGTAACCTTCTTAACTTTCTTGTTGCCGTTCATGAAATTCTGAGCAATGTCTGTTACGTTGAGATTTTTTTGAAGGAATGTGTCAATTATTTGAAGTTTATCAAGTGTTTTTTATTCTAAAACTTCAAGATCAGACTCACTGTAGTAATACGGTGTGGGATTCTCGTGGTCTCCATCTATATCAACACCAATATTATGGTCCTCTCTGTTGCGCAGAATACTTTCAACTACTCCTGTATAACCCGCATTAACCTCGCAAGTCTCCTTAATCCTTACTTTCATTCCAAGTTCGATTTTCATATCAAAGCCTCCTTCTTTCTGCTATATTACTGCCATAATTATACTACTTCTCCACAACTAAACTACTGAGTGCCGCAAACAACTCTGGTTGTTCCTGCTTCATTCTTATAGGTCGTCCTTCATGATTTAGAAATGCATGAGAAGATGTACCCTTGCATACCGTCTTCCCGTCCTGATTCTTCATTTCATAAGCAAGATGAAGTTTTACACCTTTAAACTCTTTAACCGAAACGCTGATATAAACACGATCAGAAAATGTCGTACTCAGCTTATAGTCACATGTAACGCTCAAAACAGGGGATATTATTCCCATTTCCTCAAGCTTTGCGTAATCCCACCCAATCTGGGAAAGGAAGTCTATCCTTGCCTCTTCCATCCATCTTATATAGTTTGAATGGTGTGTTATGCCCATCTTGTCAGTCTCATAATACTGAACAGCATGCATATATTCCATATTTTAATCCTCTTCTTTATATTTTTTAAGTGCATTTGTCATTTCATCTGCTTCTCCCTTTGACAGCATATACGAAATCACAGCTGAAATAATATAAACACCGGCCACGCTTAAGGTTACGGCAAGGCCGCCCTGCAATGTGAGCTCAAACCAGTTAAATCGTGTGCCAAGAGTCATTATGATCACGCACAGGATCAGGTAATGTGCGATGGTAAGTAATATTCTGACAGGCACGCTGATCGGCTTTCTGGGATTGTATGAAAAATAAGCAGCCGTTACCAGTGATGTCAAAAAGCTTGCCCCGAAAATCTGCGGAATAATAGCTGTCCAGATAGTATCGTATTTAAAAATATTGATCCAGACTATGACCATTATGCCTGTATTTATGATCAAAAACCATTTTAAAAATTCAGATAAAAATGCTCTCATAATATATTAGTAGTCCTCCGTTTTATTTCCCGATACCAAGCTTTTTCTTAAGCTCGGGGACATAGCCCCTTGAAATGATAATATCTTCGCCGTTTTTTAGGCTTGCGATGAATCTTCCGTTGAATTCAGGGCTTAGGTGATCGATGGATTTTATGTTAACGATGGCATTTTTGGATATTCTCAAAAATGAAGAATTGGCAAGAAGCTCTTCTATTTCAAAGAGCTTCTTCCTAGTCTCAAAGCAGTTATCCCTGGTGTAAGCAAATACGCGGTTATCTGTTGCATCGAAATATAGGATATCCCTGATGGGAACCATAAGAATGCTCTCGTTTGCATAAACAGCCATAGTATCCTTGCTTACGCCGTCCTTGAGACGACGGATTACCTTAAGAACCTCGTCGTCCAATTCTGCCATCTTTATGATGATTTCATCTTCTTCACCGGGTAACGGTGACTCAATAGTAATTTTCATTATCTGTCTTTCTTCTTGCTTATTGTTAGGAAAATAGTGGAAATGATGATAAAGACTACCCCTACAGCAATAAGTATACCCACTTTTCCCGGCTCAGACAATTGATTGTTGTTAATGAAAATGTCCATGCCCATAGTGCGGTCAACTTCCGTGCGTACTATTTCGGGCATTCCGTCGAAGAAGGTGTTTTCAAGAGGAGCCATCATTACCTTTCTGAAAAGTGAAGTTCCGTAAATGAAGGGAAAAAGCTTAACAACATGCTGCATTGTGCTGCTCATGGAACCAATGGGGAAATAAATCCCGCCAAGGAAGCCTGAAAGTGTACCAAGAATAATTCCGATTCCGCTCCATGCACTCTGGCTCTTGATAATTGATGCAAGAAGGAACATTACAGCTGAATATACAAAGTTATTAAGCATTATCAAAAGAAGAAGCTTAACGTGTACCCCAAAAGGAAGAACTTCCATCCCCTTTACTACACCTATAGTCTCGGTAAAAGCAAAGGTTATTATGCTCATGATAACGCCGCTGATCCAGGCACCTGAAATATATCCAAGCACGAATACAGGCCTTTTAACAGGCATAACAAGCAGCGAATTCAGGCGGTTTCCGGTTCTGTCCTTAATCATATTTGAGAAAAATGCGTGAGTGACTGTTGATGCATTTATTGTCAGTATTCCTGCGCAGGTCCAGAGAAAACTGAACTGCTCTATTGTTTTGACATCACTGTCTGTGCCTCTTCCCGGAACCAGCTTTATTGCATCAAGAAGCTCTCCGTTGTTGATATCTCCAAGGAAAAACACCATCAGAACTATGATGATTATCATTGAAAGAAGTGAAAAAAATACAGCTGAGTAATCTCTAAAATATAAACCTATGTTTCTCTTATTTATCGCAAAAAAGCTTCTCATTATACTGCCCTCCCATATTCATTAGTGACATTCAAAAATACGTCGTCCATCTTGCCCTGTATTATTTCAAATCCATCAACGATTCCCTTTAATTTGCCTGCTGTTTCCGCTGCAGCAAAGGGATTTTTCGATTCAACACATCCGCCATAGGATGTTGTGATAAGCCTGTCTTTTCCTATAATATCCAGGACCTTGTCTCTGTTATTCTCGCTGAAATACAGCTTTAAACTGTCTTTTGCAAATCTCTCCTTTAATTCAAAGGGAGTTCCTTCCGCCAGCTTTTTTCCCTTACTGATGATTATGATCTTGTCTGCTGACTGCGCTTCTTCCATGTAGTGAGTCGTCAGGAAAACTGTCATATCAGTATTGGCCCTAAGCTTCTCAACTGCGTCCCAGACATCAACGCGGGTCGCAGGATCAAGGCCGGTTGTGGGTTCATCCAGGAAAAGAATTTTAGGCGAATGCATGAGAGCAAAAGCAATTTCACATCGCCTCTTTTGTCCTCCCGAGAGAACTCTGTATCGCTTATTCATAATATCTGAGAGTTTCAGGATATCTGAAAGATCTGAAAGACGCTTGTTTATTGTACTGTCGTCCAGCCCAAGCATTTTTGAGCGTGTGACAATGTTTTCTTTAACAGTAAACAAGTCATCTAAGACATTTGATTGATAGACAACTCCGATTGACTGGCGGATTTCCATATCTTCCTTGCCAAGCTTGTAGCCACAAAGATATGCATCTCCGCCATCCGGAGTAAGTATGGTTGAAAGCATGTTAACCGTCGTGGATTTTCCTGCTCCGTTTACGCCCAGAAATCCAACGAAATCGCCCTGCTTTATTTCAAAACTGAGATTATCAACCGCAAAGAATTTTCCGTATTTTTTTGTAAGATTTTTTATCTCTATTGAATTCATTTGTGCCTCCCCGATTTATCTGTGGTTATCTGTTAATCGGATAATACGGCACAAACTGAAATTGGAAAACGGATTGTGAGGTAAGTTGTATTTTTTAAGGGGTAAGTTGCAAATTTGATAGTATCATCTCAATCACAGATCAGCATTTATAAGGTCCCTATAATACTCATTATCCTTACTTTTCCTGATCCTGTAGAATTTTCCCTCTGGACAGTCCTCTATAATATCAGCTCCGTCCTGATCAATTTCGATATTACATTTTTCGCAGGTTATTCCATGAATTTCAGCATCCATAAAATTAGCACAAACAAATACAGTAAATGCATCCCAGGAAGGCGTTCCATTTTCAGCGCCTCTGTTCTTTAGCGCCCATGCAAGGTAGTCGGTTTCAGCCATGTCCTGAAGATTGCCACCGCACATAAGCGGGCCGCCAAGGTCGTATGTATATATGAAAAGCGGCACAGCGCTGTCCCAGTTTTCAAATACATATCCGGCACTAACAGGTGCAAATGGCACATAGGCATAATTAAAATCCACGCCCGCGGGGTAAACACCGCCGTTCACGTGTAATTCCTTTACCTTTTCTCTTATAATCTCCATCCCACTAAGAGGGCTGTACTCATCTCCTTGTGAAATCATAAGCTCATAAATATTAGTCAGATAGCCTGTGGTGACAATAGATACCGGTGCATCGGCTTCGGCAAGTGTCCTTCTTAGTAGCTTAACAGCATCTATCTTCTCATTGTTTGATGCGGTTTCAGAAAGCTTATCCCAATATGCCGGGTGACTGGTATCGTTCGGGTACGGACTAACTCCTACAGGAACATCTCCAAAGCCTTCTTTTGTAAGCATCCCGGCTATTGCATCTTCATTACCCATTACATTACTTGTAACGGCTAGAAGCTTCACTTTATTCCGGGCATCATATACTTCAGCAAGGCGGATAGCCATAATATCATCCACATCCTCGCACATATCCACATCAAGTATCATAAGTGTGGCATTATCGTCAGCTTTTGCATCAATACTAAAAAAACTGAGTCCTATCACGAATGACAGCAATAACGCCAGTCTGGTAACAACATACTTCAAACTCTATTCCTCCGGAATACTTCCGTAAGCAGCAACAGCCTCATCCACTGTCATCTCGCCATTTCCAACAGCATAAATAGCAGCTCTGAATTGTCTGACCGCAGGATCCAAAAGACCGGTTTCCTTGTCGCTAAAGCTCCTGTCAGCAGGTATATCAGCCAGGGCAGAATAGATTTCATCAGACGAAAAATCGTCAACAGGTGGAATCAGTCTCTTTAAGCCTGCCATGTTGCCAAGCTCCTTCTTGCTGATAAGAAAGCGCATAAATTCATTGGCCATGTCTATATTTCTGCTGTTTTTATTAACGGAAAAACAAATACTAATTGAATTGATGAAATAACCGCCGTCGTCACCTGCAGGTGCGGTAAAGAATCTATATTTAAAGGGATTCGCGGTAAAGGCATCGGACTTGCTCTCTCTCTTGGCTGTGCCTGAAACCACATCACCTGTAGCGAACATCATCGGCACATCACCCTCGAAAAATCTCATGATTACCGAGTCGTATTCGTCCACGATCTCCTCCTGGCATTTTGCTACATCGATGCAATCAGAGTTCACAAATTCGTTAAGTCTCTCCAAAGCAGGACGCATCAGCTCTCCCGATGACGGCTCGAAGTTATTGAGGGCGCCTATTTTATCGCTGTTCTTTGTGACATTATATGCAAACATCGGATAAACGAAGCAGTTAAACAGACCGGATCCGCTGAACCTGTCCGCACCCATCATAGGAGATTCATAGCCTGCATTTTTTAGCTTTGTGCAGACCTCCATAAGCTCTTTGAAATTTGTCGGAACCTTTAAGCCTTCTTTTTCAAAGATATCCATGTTCACAAGCATTCCATATGAGGTTGTAAAAATCGGAAGCATTACAACATCTCCTGAATCCGTAGTCCTTATCAGTGACTCCCTGATGCAGGAATAATCGATACCTGAAGAAGAATCGGACAAAACCTCGCAGGCATCAAACATAGCATCATACATTTCATTGCCGACCATCCAGCTGCTAGTCGTAAAGATATCCGGCGGCTCGTTATTTACAAGGGCGCTTGAGATGACGTTATTGTAATCATCCATGGTTACATACTCTAAATTGGCATTGGGATAATACTCATAAAAGCGCTCAAACTCTGCTTCAAGCGATTCAAAGTTACCGTAACTGCCCGCAACAGTTAAAGAAAACTCCGTATCCTTGTCATACTTTGGAACAAAGGCAGCTTCCTCTTTTTTCCCATTGCCACAGCCCGGCAAAAGAAGCATAGCAGCCATACTTAAAGACAATAGCGTTTTAAAGGGTTTCCTCATAAGAATTACCTCCAGTCATTATCTGCTAAGACTATCCTATTTATCCGATTCCTCCAGGTCCTTTAATGGTTCAAGATCCTTCGCAAGCTGTCTGTACCTGGAAATTAGTTCGCCAAGTTCTTTTTCCAGTATTTCCTGATCACCGCTGTTTCCGGCCTTCTCAAGCCTTGCGGCGAATTCTCCCAGCTCCAGTGCGCCTATCGATCGTGAAGTGCTCTTAAGCGCATGTACCTTTATTGTTGTATTCTTTATATCTCTTTCGGCCCAGCATTTCTCGATTTCTTCCGCCTTCTTCTCCGCACTGCCAAGGTATGTCTGAAGAGCCATCAAATAATCCTCGCAGTCGCCGCAATAATCCAGCCCTGAGTCTATATCAAGCTCCTTAATATCATGCAGAAAATCCGGAAGCACATACTCGTCAGTACCATTGTTATCGGATGTGGTGTCCTCCTTATCGGATACAATTGTTACCTTATCCTCAGGAAGATACTGCAATAGCATCATCTCAAGACGTTCTGCATCGATCGGCTTGGTGAGATAGTCATCAAATCCGGCTTTCGTATACATCTCACGCATGCCCGATATCGCATTGGCGGTAAGACAGATTACCGGTGTCTCTTTATTCGGAGTATCCGTTATGCCCTTCATCTCATTAAGGGTCTCTATACCATCTTTATCCGGCATCATGTGATCCAGGAAAATGACATCATAACTTTTCTTGGCAAAAAGCGATATGCATTCATCACCACTTTCCGCCGTATCGATCTGTAGTCCTGTTCTCTTAAGCAGATTTACAAACACCGTGAGATTAACAGGAGTATCATCAACCACAAGCACCCTTGCCTCAGGAGCCGTGAACTTCTCATGGTAGTTTGCCCTCTCACTTGTTGAACGTCTGAAGGCCTCCTCGAAATCTCCAATGGGATCCCATTTAACGACCTTCTGCTCAAGTTCAAAGGAAAATACCGAGCCCTTGCCATATTCGCTCTGGACCTCAAGATGACTGCCCATCATGTCAAGAAATCTCTGGACAATAGTCATACCAAGACCTGTGCCCTCGATGTTCCTGTTTCTTTTTTCCTCAATTCGCTCAAAGGCAACGAACAGCTTATCAAGATCCTCAGGTTTTATTCCTATACCGGTGTCTGCAACACTTACTTTAAGCCTGACCCTATCCGGCTTATCCTGCATCTTATCTGCATGTATGGAAAAGGTTATGCCCCCCTGTTTGGTATATTTAACGGCGTTCGAGAGGATATTAATGATTACCTGCTTAATCCTGATCTCATCTCCGTTAAGGACCATGGGGATATTTTTGTCTATATTCAGGTTAAAAGAAAGCCCCTTGTCTTCCGCTTTCTTTTGCACCATATTTACAAGATCATTGAGGAGGGAAGCAAAACTGTAATCAACGTTTATTATTTCCATTTTTCCGGCTTCTATCTTGGAGAAATCCAGAATATCGTTGATGATGCCAAGGAGTGTGCTTCCCGCCGTTTTTATGCTCTCTGCGTGCATTCTGATATTATCGTCCCTGGTCTCACGAAGTATCATCTCGTTCAAGCCCAGTATCGCGTTCATAGGCGTGCGGATATCATGGGACATGGTGGACAGGAAGCTGGATTTGGCCTCATTGGCCTGATTTGCCTGCTTAGCAGCCTCTGACAGCTCGCGATTGTAATTCATCATTACAATCGAATTAAATATCAGAAGAATCAAAAAGCCAACTGTAGCTATTCCAAGAAGCTGCCAGTCTATGGACCTGCTTGCCACCAGATCATTCACAGGTATATAGGCAAGCAGAAACCATGTCGTCATAGTCTCAAGAGGCGTGTAGGATAAAATACAGTCCTCTTTCTTGAAGTTTTTGATCGTCATGGTACCGGTCCCACCGGCTATCTCCTTGATCACGCGCTCATATTCCTCAGACGTAGCCGCATTATAGGACTTGTAGTACTCAAAAAAATTACTGTTCTTAAAGGACTTACCGTGGACAACGTAATTACCTTCCTTGTCCACGAGACTTATCTCGACATTCTCGTATTCACCTTTGAGGAAAACCAGCTTTTGCTCAAGACGGCTCAAAGGAACAACACGCATCAGAAGGCCCTTCTTTTGCTCACCACTTTCTTTGTCAAGCACAGTCACATTGTTTAAGAACGCAATGGACTGCACACCATTCATAGGATTTGTGTAGGCTCTGGTGAGATTAACGACATCGGACGTATCGCTTACACTAATATTGTCAAAAATTTTTAGATTCTTGTAAGAAACCGTATAAACACTGGGGTCAGACACCCTGGCTGTCGTGGAAATGCCTTCCCTGTTAGGACTGTCAAGAAAGATCAGATGTCCCTCAATCTCTGATGAAATCTTGGCCTTTCTGATAAAGGATACAGCGTCCTCTGCCGTCATCGGGGCGCCATCCTCCGCTGAACGATTGATATAATTCGCCCAAATATCACAGAGATGCTGCTCATCCTCAAGGTAATTGGCGATGATCTGATTTGTAGTCATGGTCATCTTTTCAAAGGCGATGATCTCATTTTGGTTACTCTCTTCCGCCTTAGTATTCGCATACCTGATGATGAAGAACAGAATGAACCCCATTATCAAAAGATTTATTGTTATTGTCAGGCTTCTTCTCACCCTCTGCCCTCCGGTTTCCAGCATAGAAAATGGCATGATGCTATTATTATTATAACATGCATTAGTTTCCAAGGAATGCCGCAGCACCAATGTCATAAACACTTATTGTCTGTCCAAACCGTTCTGCCTTCTCAGGAGTAATTTCGCCTTTCTCAACCCGTATTGCACCGTCTATAAGCTTATCAACTATGGAGAAATCAACAGGACATGAACCATGGCAGGGATAGATATTCTTTATATCCCGGTCATACTGCTTAAGCCTCCTAAGACTATGAATATAGGCATTCATATTTCTCATGGGGCCAAACATAAAGATATGTCCGTCCTGGATTGGATCTCCGCTGAAAAACGCTCCGCTCTCTTTATCAAGAAGTCCTGTGCTTCCGGGCGTATGTCCGGGAAGCGCTATCGCCAAAAGTTCCCTTTCCCCGAGATCTATAACATCTCCATCGTAAACAGGTATGATATTCTGCGAAGTACATGGCTTATCATAATTAACAAGCTCAGCAGGATTCATCATAATTTCATCAAACTCATCATTACTTCCTACATGATCGATATCCGTATGTGTATTGAACAGGCCTATCGGGAGATCAGTTATCTCCTGTGCCAGTTCTTTGGCATTTCTGGTCTGCATCCCGCTATCGATCAGAAGTGCTTTTTCCTTCCCAATTACCAGAAAGAACCTTACTCCATCCTCATCATACTGATAAGTATAGTCATCAATCTTTGTCCACCCCATAATCTCCTCCTCACTTAGTTCCATCCATTCCGGTATCGTGATATAGCGCCATCATTTCCAGTTCTTTTACATCTATTTCCGGAGAATAAAGGCCATCGTATGTATTCTGAGTGAAAGCTTCCTCCAGGACACCTGCAGCCTGTACTGACTTATCAAGGGTTTTACCGATGTGTCCGCCATTGATCTCATGGTGTTCCTTATATGTTGAGAAATCCGTTATATTTTCTGCGATTTCTTCACCGTTATCATAGGCG
>JAEEGF012228010.1_pt1 | contig 13774 bp, 11 predicted proteins | sample 9134171 | NCBI WGS metagenome assembly JAEEGF01 (sample SAMN16246542, study PRJNA631951) | gut metagenome | biome: gut microbiome; feature: rumen; material: AP-attached | host: Bos | place: Iran: Karaj | collected 2018-10
CCGTTTTTCACGCCCATCCTGTACAACAACCGTTCCGAAAGCCATCCCTGCTCGTCATACTGCAGGTATTCGCCGTCCAGAGTGTCGCGGCAATAGCTGCACCTGACCTCCGGCTTTCCGTTGCGGTAATAGCGCACGCAAGGCCCCTGCAGTCTTCCCTTCACATATTCCACCTCCATCCTGATGGAGCCGTTTTCGTAATACCAAACCGCCTTTCCGTCCATTTTTCCACCCCAAAATGAGACTTCAGACTCTATGCCCCCGCTCGGATAATAGGTTTTCTCCACATGGGAACATGACATAAATATCAATGATACAATGCCTAAAAAAAGCACTGAATTTTTTTTCACAAAAAGTCTGTTTCGCATTGCGATTTGTTATACTTTTGCAATTGCTGTCTCAGTAGCTCAGTTGGTAGAGCAATTGACTCTTAATCAATGGGTCCAGGGTTCGAGTCCCTGCTGGGACACTCCAACCGTTTGCAGTATTGCTGCAAACGGTTTTTCATTTTTGTCCGTCCGCATCCTCATGGCTGATAAGGATCACAAGCCGGTCCCTGCACAATTCCGGCAAATGTTTCCTGAAATTGGCGCGCCCTCCGGCATCCATCCATGAGTTTGGTTCGTCAAGCACAAGAATGGGAGCCTTCTTGTATAAGGCACGTGCAAGGGCGATACGCTGCCACTGCCCCATACTCAGCTCTTCACCGCCTTCAAACAGTTTTCCCAACAAAGTTTTTTCCCTTAATGGAAGCTGGGAGACCACATCCTCCGCACCGGAAGCGTTGAGCGCCTCCGAAAAACAGGTTTCATCACCATCCTTCCGCCTGCCCATTTTAACATTCTCCTCCGCCGTGAAGGCATAACCGACAAAATCCTGGAAAATCACGGCGATGTTGTCCCGCAATTCCTTCACGTCAAACTGACGGATATCCGTGCCGTCAATGGTGATGGAACCCTCCTTGGCATCATACAGCCTGCATAGCAGCTTCACCAGCGTGGTCTTCCCCATGCCGTTGGCACCGCTAATCCGGTTAATCCGGTGGGGTTCAAAGAAATAATCCGCACTGTCCAGCACATTGGTTTCAGCACCCGGATAGCTGAAACTGACATTATTAAACCGGATACCATCCCTGATTTCAGAGGGGAACGGCACCGGATGTGACGGAGACTGTATGCAATGCTCCAATTCCAGAAACTGGAACAGGTTGGAGAGGAAGAGATGGTTCTCATAAATGCCGGAAACCGCCTTGACAAGCGACTGCATGGCGGAACCGCCTTTCCTGAAGGCCTGGAAATACATCACAAAGCCGCCGACCGTCAGCAGACCGGCCAATGTGTTTCGGAACAACAGGTAAAGGATCAGCAGCAGAGCCACAACATCCCAACATGCCGTGAGAGCTGCAAGAATTGAGGTTTTCCGGGAGATGGCACGGCGCTGGCGATAAAGCCGTTTCCGGATTTCCCAAAAACGTGCCTGGACAAATCCGGAAATACCATAGCTGCGCACCTCCTTGGCAAAGTTGCGGTTGGTGAGCAACGCCGCATGGTAGTTGGCCTCGCGATTGTCCTTAATCCTGCTTTTCCGCCAGGCGTACAGAACCTTCACTCGATGCATGTGCACCAGTATGGCCGGCAGGCCGGCCAGAAGCATCACCGGAACCGTCCATAAAGAGAAGGCGCAAAGGATGCAGACCACCCCGACAAGCGTAATCAGTTCCGAAACCAGCGAGGTCATCTGGTCCAGCAGCACTAACGGCCGGTGGGAGGATTCCTGCTGGGCCATGTACATTGCATCATAATAGGATGGCGTGTCGTAATAGGACATGTCAACCTCCGCCGACTGCTTCTGGATCATCCGCTGGATGTTGTTGACGGTCTTTTCGCCCAACAGTCCTGAAATGTAACCGTCAAATATGGAGCAGAGACGGTTTAAAAGATAAATCAGGCAGAAGGCCGCAACGCAAACCCATACACCCGTGGACAATCCCCCATGAGGAAGACGTACCAGCTGCTCAACTGCATCCACCAGATACTTGACGGCATATAGCAATGCAAGCGGCAGCACACTGGTGCACAGCATCATCAGCACATGCAACAGGAGCAGTCTCCGGTCGCTCCTGAAGATGAGGCCAAACACCTTTCTCAAATTACGGAAAAGGCTTTTCAAACCTTCTTTTTGGGGCATGAAAAATTTTTTTTCAAATTAATGCGCCGCGTATTTATTTTTGTTGTACTTTTGCAGCCACAAAAAATGCCACATTCGTCTAGTGGTCTAGGATATCAGATTCTCATTCTGAGGACCGCGGGTTCGAATCCCGCATGTGGTACGGAGCCGGGAGTTTTCCCGGCTTTTTTTGTGCGATACAGACACCCGTTACTGTCACAACCATACCGGCAAGTTTCTGCCAGGTTATCCCTTCCTGTCCGATCATTACTGCGAAAAAAAGTGTGAACAGAGGGATGATATTATTGAAAACGCTGGCTCTGGCCGCTCCGACCGATCGCACTCCAAAATTGAAAAGCACATAGGCAAGCACCGAGCAGCCTATGCCGAGGCAGAGCAGCGCACCCCACATTCCGGCAGTAACCCGCAAATGCATCAGCGTTGAAAAATGTCCACAGAAAAAGAGGGGCAGAAAAAAAAGAAGTCCGAAAAAATTTGTATACAATGTCAGGGTATAAGGACGGTACTTATTCACCATCTTAACCAATATGACACTGTATATCACTGCGATAACAACTGCACAAACCAGATAAAGGATACCTTGCAACGAAACCTCCATCCCATCGACTTTTCCAATTATCATCAGCATGACACCGCCCAACGAGAGCAGCAGTCCCACCCAGTTTAGCCAATGAAGCTTCTCGCGATAGGCCGCATAGAGTCCGAACGGTACAAAAATCGGGATTGTGGCGATAATTATTGAGGAGAGACCTCCCGGCACACGGCGCAACCCATTGTTTTCACACAGGAAATACAAAAAAGGCTCAAGCAGAGCCAACAGGAGGAAAAAAATGCAATCCTCCTTGCGGATTCTCTCCCATCGTCCCATCCCGCAAACAACCGGACACAAGAACAATGTGGCCAACACCAGCCTCAACGTAATCACCATCACCGGTGTAAGCCGGGGTTCCGTCAAAAACAGATAACGGGTGAAAACGAAAGAGGAACCCCACAGCAGTGATGTCAGCATCAGGCAGACATACACCGCCATGGAGCGTTTGTTTTTTAGCATGGACAACTATTTGTCAGTGTGGGATCGGTGATGATGCTTCTTTTTCCCCGGCAGATATGGACGAACCATCTTGTACAACGGATACCACCACTTGCCTTCCCTTGGATCCATCACTTTGGACTCATCATCCTCACCTTCCCCATAGCCGTAACCATAGCCATAACCGTAACCATAGCCATAACCGTAACCATAGCCATAACCGTAACCATAGCCAAGACCATAGCCACGTCCATAGTAACCATGCTGCTTCTTCAGCTTGACAGCATTCAATACCACACCGATTTGCCTGAACATCATACGTTTGTAGATCTTCTCCAATTCGGAAAGGATACGCTTGTCTGTCACACCAGAACGCAGCACAAAAATGGCCATGTCACACAACCGTTTGCATATTTGGGCATCCGCAACCTGTCCCATCGGCACAGAATCAAGGAAAACAAAATCATACCTTTCCTTCAAGTAGTTCACCAGCTGATCCAGCCGCTGGCTGCTCAACATCTCAGAGGGGTTGGGCGGTATCGAACCGGAAAACAGGAAATCCAGGTTGTCCACATCCCTGGAGGGATTGATCAAGCGGTCAATATCCTCCACCTTCTGGGAAATGTAATGCGTGACACCCTGCTGGTTTTTCGGATAATGCAGTGTCCTGGCCAAAGTGCCCTTACGGATATCCAAATCAACCAATATCACCTTTTTGCCGGCATAAGCATAACTGGCCGCCAGATTCAGGGAGAGGAAGGACTTGCCCGCAGATTCCATAAAGGAAGTCATCATAATCACTTTGCCTTTGGATGTGTTAAGATGCAGGAACTCAATGTTCGAACGGATCAGACGCAATGCCTCTGAAACCGGATCACGGCTGCTTTCCGTAATCACAATCCGGCGTTCCTTCAATTCCTTGTTGAACGGCACCTCACCCAGGAAAGGAACCTCTGTCCTGTCTTCAATCTCTTTCCGATAATGGATGGAGGTGTCCAACCACTGTATCAGGAAAATGACACCTACAGGTATCGCCAATCCGATCAGGAAGCCCAACAGGTATATTTTCTTCTTGTTCGGACTGACCGGCAGATACGAACCCACGGGAGGTTCCACAATTCTGGCAAGGTCCTCAATTGAAGGCTTGGTCATCAGCAGCTCCTCCCGCCTGCTGAGCAAATCCAGATAAAGGGACTCCTTAATCTTCTGAACCCGTTCCACCGACATATAATACCGTTGTTGCAAAGGTACAGACTGCAGCTGTCCGCTGACCAGGGAGCGGTCATTCTCCACCTTGCTGACCTGTTGGTTCAAGGACTGGATCTGACTTATCAGAATGGAAATGATGTTTTCCCGCATGGAGGCAATGGTCTGGTACAGATTCTGCACATACGGATTGTTGACCGTGCCTCCTGCCTCATATCGCTGCAAATCAAGAATATTCTGATTATAGGCCTCAATGGCATTTTCCGTGGCTTGCGAAACACCAGTGTTCAACGCAATCAGATTGTTGCCCTTCATGGAGCGGATCTGCTCCAGCATATACCTTGACGCCACCAATTCGTTTTCCAACGCTGACTTTTCCTGACCATACGTCATGCGCTGACTTTGGTATTCGGAACCGAAGCTGCCAATGTCCAGCATGTTGTGGTTCACTTTGAAGGAATCCAGGGAATTCTCCACCGTCTCCAGTTCCTGGTCGATTGTCATGAGACGGTCATCGATGAACTGGGCTGACATCTCTATCACCTTTTGCTTGTCATTCCGCGCACCCTCATTATATATCGTCAGCAAAGTGGAGAGAATCTCTTCCGCACGGGTAGGAAGCACATCCTGCAATGAAATCCTGATCAAGGTGTTATCATCCGATTCCCGGTACACACTGATGGCATTGCAATAATAATTGATAAGATTTTCCATGCTGAAATGGTGCGCATAGATTTCCTTCCCATAATAGAGCGGGCCATAGGTGAGGGAGGGGGTGATCACCATCCGCCCGACCGGTGTGCGCAGCACCTTCCCCATGGAGACACGGATGGGTTCCGCATTGAGAAAACCAAGCTGCACCGTGTTTTCATCCAAAGGGACCACTGTGAAAGTAAAATCACTATATTCATTGGACTCCAACAATTCAACCCGGACTGGGGACTGCGAATAAAGCTGCATTTTCCGCTTCAATACCCCACTGATATAGTAATACTCTGTCCCCAACCCCAAACGGTTGATCACCTCCCTGATAATCGGACGGGACTTCAGAATGATCATCTCATTGTTCAAATCGGTGTTGACCATCCCCATCCGGCTGGTGTAACGGGAGGAGGCATATTGGAAATCCCGGCCGGACTGCGTGGAACCGCTGGTGTTCAAACGCAACACCACCAACGTGGAACGGGCATAAACCGGAACAGCCTTATGCACCTTGTACACCGCCACCGTCATGCAAACCAACACGGAAAGCACAAACCAATGGACATTCCGCAAAAAAATCACCAACGCATCCTTCAATCCAAAGGAATTATCCTGTTCCTCTTTGAATGAAAGTTCGTTTACATTCTGCAAATCAATCATTTCTATAAATTATTTTTTAATTACTCAAATATAAGTCACGCCACACTTAAAACTTAGCCAACAGAAGCAGGGAGGTGGCGACGGACAACACGGAAGTGAAGGCTGACGCCCAGGAGAGCCAGTATGCCACCTCCTGCCGGTAATACTGGCTTTTGATGGACTGCGTGACCACATAGTCGTTCTGCTGCAACTGGAAATAGGGGTCGTTCAGTACCTTGGATGAACGCAAATCCAATGAGCGACAGGTCATTTTCCCATCCACCTGCCGATATACCATAACCTTATCACGACGGGTATAGGCTCCCAAATCACCGGAAAGCGCCAACGCATCAAACAAGGTGCAACGGTCACCGTCCACATAAAACACCTTTCCGCCGTCCGCACCCAAAAAATTGATCTTAAAGCTCAATTCCACAGAAACAAGCGGCGTTGTCAGATAACCGCCCTCCTTCAGCATCCGTGTAAGGGTGTCCTGCAACTCGACACGTGTCAAACCCGCCACATGCAGCTTGCCCAAAACCGGGAAATAAATGTAACCGTTCACATCCACCAGATAACCGTACCAATTACGTCCGGTAGAACCAGAACTGTTCATCTGCGCGCGATTCTGGTTGAACATCCCCACCAGCTCCTGGTCTTCAAAAGAGGAGATAAAGATACCCAAACGGTCAGACGGAGAAATCTTCGTTTCATACTTGGTCTCCAAATCCACCGAGGAGGAGTCCTTCATATCCTGCAGATACAGCATCTTTCGCGGTGTCATACAGGAAGTGCCGACAACCAGCAATACCATTAAACATTCCAAAACCTTTCTCATTTGCTTTTTAATTTTACGTGATACAATAACGAAATTCCAATTTGTTTATTTTAGGGGATCCTGCAAAGATTCACAAATATGCCACTATTTTTTTTGCAATCCATGTGGAGGCCCTTCCGTCACCGAAAACCGGTTTTATATTTAATTTTCTATTTTTCAATAAATTATATGCATTTACAATCCTGTCGGTATCTGCATCCGCAATGAGGCCTGCTCCCTGCTCCACAATCTCAATCCACTCCGTTTCAGGCCGCATGATGACACACGGGCGGGCGAAGAAAAAAGCCTCCTTCTGCACACCGCCCGAATCAGTAAGCACCATCCGGGCATGCTGTTCCAATGCAGTCATCTCCAAGAAGGAGACGGGCGGGATAATCCGGATTCCTGATTGACGCAATTGCGTATAGACATCTTTTTCCAAATTGGTTTCCAGCAATTTGGCCGTACGCGGATGCAACGGCAGCACCACCGTTTCCTCTGCCGAAAGCTGCAATAGCGCCTTGAAGATGGCCGTCAGCCTTTGCGGACTATCCGTATTGCTGTCCCGGTGGATGGTGGCCAAAAGATATTGCTCATGCTGCAACGAATGATCCCTCAATACCGTAGTCTTTTTTTCAGCCACCGAGGCATAATAGAGGCTGTTGTCAAACATGATGTCCCCGCACTGCCAGACCTCCCGGCGCTTTCCGCCCGCAAAGGTGGCTTTGGAGTCCATGAACCCCTCCTGGCGGAGATTCTCCATGGCAGTTTCTGTCGGGGCGAACAGCAAGCTCGACAGCTGGTCGCACACCATGCGGTTCTGCTCCTCCGGCATGGTCATGTTGAAGGAACGCAAACCCGCCTCAATGTGCACCACAGGCACATGCAGCTTGCAGGCGGCCACCGTACCCGCCAGGGTGGAGTTGGTGTCGCCGAAAACAACCAGTGCATCAAAACGCTCGGACTGCAGCACTTTCTCTATGCCTGTTATCATTTTCGCAGTCTGCTCCCCGTGGCTTCCAAACCCCACATGCAGGTTGTAGTCGGGTTGGGGAATGCCCAGCTCGTCGAAGAAAATCTGCGACATATTGCTGTCATAGTGCTGGCCGGTATGCAGGATCTTTTCCGCAATGCGGCTGGAAAAGCCGTTGCGAATGGCCCGCGACAACGCCGCCGACTTGATAATCTGTGGCCGCGCCCCTATGATTGTGAGTATTTTGAGCATTGTTTGAGCTTGTTGGAAATAAGTATCCGCTTAATAATATTCTTTGTATTTTGCATTACCAGTTCCTTGCTCCAATAAAACAGATTGTCAGTCCAACGCTGCGGATGGGTGGTCATCATCAGCTGATGGGGCAATGCCCCCTCACCTATGGCCCGCATCACATCATCGGTGGAATGATATACAAGTCCCCTTTCAGTCCACAGGTCCTGATAAACCGGTATCCTGTCGCGTACACTCACATTGAACCCGTCCCAACGCCGTCCGGTGTCGGTAAGATAGAACAGTTTTGAAAAATCGGTGTCAAAATATGGTTCCCCGATGATTCCAAAATCGCGATAGCTGTATGTTTTCCACAAATCCCTGCCATCATACGGGCTGCGTGGCGAACCATGCATGCAGACAGTCTTCACAGGATAGAACTTTCGGAAATATTCCAACTGCTCCTTGAAATGGACTATGGCTTTTTCCGCATCGCCTTGGCAAATTGCCATATCTTCATAATGATAGCCGATTTCATGACCCAAGGAGGCGATTTCCCTGATAATTTCAGGCCTGTTGCTCTGAGGTACAACACGGAAATAATAGGATGCATGTATCCCCAACGAAGCCTCTATTTTTGCCGTCGCTAAAGAATTCTCCGCCCTCAGGTCCACATCATGGCGCAGGATGACAAAACGGTCGGAATCCACCTTCCCACCACAATAGTCTTCAAATGTGATGAACTGATATCCTGCCCTTTCAAAGCGTAGAAGCAGCCTTTTATATTTTTTTAATGTGAAATCCATGCTTCAGATGTTGGGCTTTTGCTGAAACAATAAAGGAAGGTATTATTTCAGTTATTGATAAGGGGGAGACGAATCAGACATTCCTATATCTGATAACCTTCGCAGGATTTCCCCCTACAATTGAATAATCCGGCACATCCTTCGTAACCACAGAACCTGCACCAATTATAGATCCATGACCTATCCGTCTGCAACCCGGAAGTATAATGGACCGGCTTCCTATCCAGACATCTCCTCCTATATGCAAAGGCGTTTTCCCTTTTGAACCTTGAAGCCCCATCGGGACATCAGTCCTGTCAAATTCATGACCTCCACCCAAAACCATAACATCCTCTCCCATCATCAAATAATCATCAATGGTCAAAATACAGTTATGCAGTGTGAAATTCTTGCCAAATCCTACACTATTTCCAACCCAGATATTTTTCCCGTTTCCAAAATATGCACCTTTTTCCACGTTCAGTTTTTCACCGCATTCATCAAACATGTGCTTACAACACCAACGGCGGAAACTACGCGAAACCTTTCCAAAAACAGGCATAGTTGACTTGGGCAGATGCTTGGCAAGCCCATAATATAACAAAGAAAAAAACATAATGGCAAGCTATACTTACAAAATTGATAACATTTCAACAATCCTTTCCGCCGCATGTCCATCCCACAACGGTGGAACACCACCTTTTTTCCACTGTCCTGCAAACAGTTTGTCTAAAGCAGGCTTAATATTATCAGGATTTGTTCCTATCAGTTCATTAGTCCCGATTGTGCAGGTTTCAGGACGTTCCGTATTGTCACGCAAAGTGATGCACGGCACACCCATCACCGTTGTCTCCTCGGTGATGCCGCCACTGTCGGTAATGACCGCTTTAGCACGTTCCACCAGATAGTTGAATTCAAGATAACCCATCGGTTCAACAATATGCAGATTGGGTGCTTCTATGCCCAAATCCTTAATTATCTTTGCTGTGCGCGGATGGATGGGGAAAACAACAGGCAAACCATGCACATTTGTAACTATTTCATTCATCAAGCGTTTAAATTTCTCCGCCTCATCAACATTGGCAGGACGGTGCATGGTCAACACAATGTACTGCTGCGGCTGGAGCACCAACGTATCGTAAACCGCCGGTCTTACAAATCTTGGACGATTGGCCAGCAAAGTGTCAATCATTACATTACCGACAAAAAAGAGGTTTTTCTCTTCAACGCCAAAACGGCGTAGATTTGCATTGGCCACCTCGGAGGTGGTAAAGAAATAATCCGTCAGGCTATCAGTCACCATGCGGTTGATTTCCTCAGGCATGGTCAAATCCCATGACCGGATGCCAGCCTCCACATGTGCCACCTTTGTACAAAGTTTCTTAGCCACAATGGAGCAGGCCATTGTTGAGGTCACATCACCAACCACCAGCACAAGGTCAGTGGGATGTTCCATCAAATCCTTTTCAAACGCCACCATGATGGCAGCAGTCTGCTCCGCCTGCGTGCCGCCGCCACAACCCAAATTGACACCCGGCTTGGGAATGTCAAGTTCTTCAAAAAAGGTCTCGCTCATCTGCCGGTCATAATGCTGACCCGTATGAACAAGACGATAATAGATGTTCTTCCCCTTTTTTTCTGCCTTTTGGATTGCATGGATCAAAGGGGCAATCTTCATAAAATTGGGGCGTGCGCCCGCTATCAGAGTAATATGGTGCATATTTATTTAAATCTAAATTGGTAATCAGGATTCTCTTTCATGATTTTCTGACCTTCAGGATAACTTTCGATAAACCAAGTGAGAAAAGCGGCGTAGTCAATTTTCTCGGAAAGCATTACTTGCCTGCGGCGCTGCCATTCGGCTTTGAGGTCAGGCATGGAGAGTAGTTCATCTATTTTTCGAAACATCTCCTCCGACTGTTCGGGACGGAAACCGTAGGTGAGGTTGTACTTATGTTCTTCCTCTTCGAGGTAATGGATGCGACCGACAAAGGTGTTGCAACGGATGGCCGGGGTGCCGAGAACAGCGGCTTCGGATGTCATGGTCTGGCTGTCTCCGACAAACATGGTGGCGTAGTACATCAGCGAGTGGGCCTTTTCGGGTGAGACCGTGAACTGGTAGGGTTTGAACTCATCGTCGATGTTGCGCTCGGTGGTGATAAACACCTTGCCCTTTGAGCTGAGATACTGTACCAGACGACGTTTGTTTTCGATGGTAAGTCCCACAACACCAACATCGTGATGGGCTTTGAAAGCATTGAACCTGAGCATGAAGTAAGGCTCACCCTCTTTAACTCCTGCATCGGCAAGAACGCTGGGATCGGGAGTGAAACGGTTGGGGTGCAGATAGGCAAGCTCATGGTATGAGTTAACGTAAATCTTGCGTTTCGACTTGCGCGGGGTGTCGGCGGGACTGAGGATTGTGTCGGCAAAGGGATGGCCGAACTTGACAAAGAGCGGTTCCACTTCATCATCGTCGTCATCAAGGACAATGCTTTTCATCCCACTCAACTTGCTGACATGCGGGATATTGATAGACGAACCTATGCCTATGTTGATTTTATATTTTGAGACCAGCTTGCGCAGACGCCAATCGTAAACAAGCTGGTCAAGACCTTTCTTGCCAAGTGAGTCGTTTTTTTTGCCAATGTTTATGTATGGAATGCCATAAAGGTCAAGTAACTTTTTAGCCGAGGGAATATCCTTCACGGTAACAGTTACGTTGTTGCCGTTGGCTACAAGCATTGAATATGTGTTACGCAACAGGTGCACATGTGCCGGATGGTTTATATCTATAAGGATATTCATAGTTTTTTTAGTATTTTTACACCCAACTTGCCAATATTATACAAAAATCGGTTGCAGATATAATCGTATCTGCCAAATTCCACCAGTTTCCCACCAAATTTAAGTTTGAAATCACGAACTCCATAGCCACCATCGTCCGGCTTGCCAGCACCCATCATATCAAAAACAGGGTATCCCTTATTTACAGCCTGCTGTATTCCAGAAAAGGTTGCTAATTCGGAAGGGAAAATATTTTTATAAACGCCATCTTGACCGCAAGCATACATTTCGTATAACGCTTTGCCTTTCAAACCCACACAAACAGTACCCCCTACAATTTCCTCGTTATACTCCACTAATAAAAAAAGTGAATCTGACAATTGAAACAGTCTCTCAAAAAATTCAAACGGAAACAAAGGAGTTTTTACCTTATTCTTGTATAATTCGCTTAAAATTAGATAATAGTCTTTTATCTGTTTATTAGTAGGCTTTTCTACAATTGAAGCGCCATCCCTCAATGAAACGCGAACATCACGTTTGCGACTCTTTCCAATATTACTGTTTACGACATCTATTGCTGTTGTATCTACTTGAATGTCATAATGTTGTTCGTATTTAAACCCACACTTTTCAAACACTGACCGCCATCGGCTGTAATCGTTGAAATTTCGGGTTTCGATAAAAATTGCTTTACGTTTGAGAAGGTCTTTTACCGCCGTAAATAAAAATGTCAACTCATCATCTTCAATATCTTCAGAAAGAAGAGGTCCTCCATTGATAATAGCTCTGCGGGAGAGGTATTGTTTTAACCTTCCCCCGTCTCTTTGAATAAAACCAACAACCACACCCTTCAACACGCCACAGCTTTCAACAGCGACACAAAATGCCTCAAGAAAAGACAGACTGTCGAAAAATCTGTATGCCTCTGTGGTTTGAAACCAAGAAGCCACGGTAGACGATTGGACTAAATCAGACCAAGTTTTAATATCAATATCGTTGGCTGATGTGTATATTTTTATTTTTTCTGACATACTTTTTCGTAAATAGATAATAGTTTTTGTGCCACCTGACTATTATCCAAACCATCGGCAATTATCTTTTCCCTACCATCTGTTTTCTTGCCAAAGGCCAACGCTTTTTTTAGCAACTCCGCCAATTCCTCAGGATTACGAGTGGTTGCCACATAACAGCCTTCGACTCCCTCAGTTCTTTCCCGAACATCGCCGACATCAACACTCACTATTGGGCAGCCACAGGCCATTGCCTCTTTAATTACCTGTGGAGAACCTTCTGTGAAAGAGGTCATAAGGAAGGCATCGGCGGCACACATTAACAAAGTAACCTCTTCGCGAGAATAGCCTTTCAACTCTAGCAATTCTAAACTTTTATCGTTTAACAAAGCCACAGATTCTTTGGCCAAAGGTGCGCTTTTCACTTGATTATCGAAAGCCCCGGCAAAAAGAATGATTTTTTTTTCATTATCCAGTCCCATTCTTCGTTTTGCCTCAGTTTTATCTGTCTTTTGCAGATCCGACAAATCAATACCGCAAGGCAAAAGCGTGTATTTTTTTAATTGCCTAGCTGTTTCTAAGGTCTTTTGTGAAACAAAAATGTTCCAAGCCGACAAACGCATAGCCAGCTTGGAAAAACGCAATACCTTTCTTTCATTGATATCGGAACCATGGTAGGTGGTTACAACAGGAACCTTGCTCTGTAGGTTGGCAAAAAGTCCAGAAAGACCATAGTGTGCATGGATAATGTCAGGATTGAATTCTTTGATTTTTCGTTTCAGTGCAGGAATATTCTTGATATAACCCTTTATACCTCTGCCTTGCAAACCGAACAAATCCACCTCGCAGCCAGCCCGCTTCAGTGCTTCGGCCTGCTCCAGGATAAATGGTGCAAAACGACCTTTATTGTATGATGCAACAATGAGAACCTTCATTCCAACCATCAACCCAAATAAAGTTATTTGCTAAAAATCCCATCCACGGCTTCCTATTTTGAAGTAGGCCCATCCGACCTCCATCAGAACAACCACTACAGACCAGTAGTTCACGAATTTATAGTTTTTCGCATTCAATTCAGAAATCCCATATGCCCACATTATAATAAGGCATGGCAATCCAGGCAAAAGAAACCGTTCCGAATTCGCAAAACCACTCATGGATACAACACCCAAATATCCTATCACAAAAGAACCTATCAAGGAAAAGTCACGCCAATTCTTTTTTACAAATAATACCGTGAACAAAAAGATCAGCACAAAAATTCCCATATAATTTCGCACATAATTACCCGCATGCAAAACCAACTGGTTTTGTTGGTCCGTATCCACCATGGTGGAAAAGGGGATAACAAATGCCATGGGTGCCATCACAGTGCCGGTGGCATATTTTGCCCATTGGTTTCCCTGT
>JAEEGF012415475.1_pt1 | contig 13773 bp, 18 predicted proteins | sample 9134171 | NCBI WGS metagenome assembly JAEEGF01 (sample SAMN16246542, study PRJNA631951) | gut metagenome | biome: gut microbiome; feature: rumen; material: AP-attached | host: Bos | place: Iran: Karaj | collected 2018-10
GATGACAACACACCAGCCAACGACCGCAATGCCGTGGAGTTGACACTGATGTCGGATGTCGTCATAGACTATGAGAAGGAGCACTATTAAGTTGCAAACTTTTCTGCATGAGAGCAGAGGCAAACTTGTATGAAATAAGTTTCAGACTTTTACCCTCGGCATCCGAATTATGGGTTCGCCGAGGTTTTTTCGTATGACTTTTTGTAACTTCGCTGTTGCAACCAATAATGAATTTCATAAAAAATATACTCGTAAAGTGTAATAATCCGTCTTGTCGTGGGTCTTTATTTAAGAACAGACAGAATGACGGGACAAGGAAACCACGATATAATGACAGACAGAGAACTTTCAAAGCTGGTCTTACAAGGCAATCACAGTGCTTTTGCTGAAATAGTCCACCGCTATTCGGGGATGGTATTCTCAAAAGCGTTGGGCGTGATGCACACGGAGGAAGGTGCGGCTGAGGTCACACAGCAGACTTTCGTTCGTGCCTACGAGAGCATTGATGCCTGGCGTGGCAAAGATCTGGCACCTTGGCTCTCAGCCATCGCCGTACATACTGCCTTGAAACTACTCGACAAAGAACGTCGACGACGCACGTCATCGCTCGAAGACCTCCCACATAGTGTTTCCGACAGTATCGCAAACGAGTCCACTTACTCCGAGGAACACGAAACTCGCCTTCAACAGATGGAAACAGCCATTGCAGGACTATCAGAACAAGACCAACAGCTTCTGCGCCTACAATACTACGAACAGATGAAAACTGCTGATATTGCCCACCAAACGGGACTCTCGCAGAGCAATGTGCTCGTAAAACTACACAGAATACGTGAACGATTAAAAGATATTCTCACTCATGAACGAAATGACTGACAACAACATAGACACTCTTATCCGAGAAACGTTAGAGCGCAGGGAACTGCTGGCAGACCTCGACCGTCTCATCATTGCCGACGTACGCCGTCAAGTACGACGTGAATGGATTCGCCGTTGGGCACGCGTCGCCGCGTTCAGCTTTGGACTGCCGATAGTGCTGCTTGTATTTGCCACATGTATGTATCTTTACATAGAACAGTACGGTACTTCAACCTTCACCCTTTACATCATGGCACTTCCTACTCTCGCCATCATTTTCTCAACCCATCGTTTTCTTAAGAATTTTTCGCTCAAAGAGGTGTAATAATCGTATCATTAACGGGTCTTATAAATGAAAGCGCTCTCACATTAATTAATAGTAATCATTTAATTTACAACTGATATGGAACATCTTAAAGAATTAATTATCGTATTGTCGCTCATCATTCCCATCGTCGCTATCGTGATGACGTTCATTGCCGATATTAAGAAGAAGCGGCGAGACACCGAATTACGTCTTACCATCATTCAACAGGGAATAGATGCCGAAACCGCGAAAGTTCTCACTGAGAAAGAACCTGAAGACAAATACAGTGGTCTTCGATGGGGCTGTATCCTCGTAGGTCTGGGTATCGGCGCTCTTTGCGACGTTCTCCTCGGCTTGTCCAGGGACAATATCTTCTTTTGGATTCTTATCGCTGCAGGCATTGGCATAGGCCTCCTCGTATCCTTCGTCATCGAATATAAGCTCACAAAAAAGGAACAGCAAGAAAAGATGAAGAACGAGGGATGTGGCGAATAACTGTTGACTTTCACCACATTGTGGAATGGTGAGGGCGATTAAGACGTCAATCCTAACCCACCATCTTCCCTAAAATGAATTGCACCCCGAAGTAAAACATCATACTTCGCGGTGCAATTCTTTCCTATATCGACATGGGGGAGTGGCGATAAATAATCAAAAAACTGCCGATTATGATAATCTGAGAAATAATTGCTATCTTTGAGGCAAGCCTCGAAGATAGGCTGCATCGAGTTCCTTGGCCTTTGGGAGAGTCTCCATAACCCGTCCTTTAACCGTGTGCAATTCGACACGTTTAAAACTGAGGCCGGCCTTAACCGTTTCATCATGACTCCCTCCAAGTGGATTGAACAAGCGGGAGCCATCGGTATCACCTCAAAGGCTGGACGCTACGGAGGTGGCACATACGCCCACAGCGACATTGCGATGGAGTTTGCCTCTTGGATTTTTGCAGAGTTTAAACTCTACCTGATGAAGGATTATCGCCGACTGAAGTACGACGAGGTTACTATGTAAAAACGGGAGTATCGGGAAACAGTGGGAAGAACGTGGAGGAAACGGAAGTAAACGGAAATCGACAGTTGCGAATGTCGTACCTTTGCCATTGCAAACAGGTTGCGATGGCAACTACGAGTTGTCCAGATAGTCCCTACGAGGTGTTCAGACGTCATCTGCGACTCGTCCGGATAATCCTTTGGGGGGTATAGGAGATACTGGAACGAGCGGTAAAGACCATCAGAACGAGCGATAGGAGATATCGGAACGACCCGAAGATGCCCCGCCCAATAGTTTAAAGTTTAATGTTTAAAGTTTAATTTAAAATGAGTCAGAAGTACATTAAGACACAGAACAAGAATGACCAGTCGGCCGCCTACGGCAAGTACTACGCCCAGGCCGTGTATGACACCAAGTTCATCGGCACCAGCGAGCTGGCCGACTTCATCCAGACGCAGGCCACGGTGAAGCGCAGCGACATCAAGGCCGTGCTCGACGAGCTGGGTGCCGCCCTGAAGCACTATTTCGAACTGGGACAGAAGGTGAAGCTCGACGGCATCGGCATCTTCAAGGTGGGCTTCAGCAGCATCGGTGTGAACACGAAGGACGAGTGTACGGCCGCCACGATCACCACGCGCCGCGTGCTGTTCCAGCCCGAGATCGAACGCATCGTGGTCGGTCAGGATAAGAAGGAGGACGGCAGTGTGAAGCTGAAGTATGTCAACGCCAAGACGCTGGTGAAGGACGTGGTGTTCGAGGAGACTCACGACAATGCGATGAACGTGGAGGATGACGAGGAGAATCCGTCTTCGACTGGCGGCGGTGCAAGCGGCGGCGGCTCGACTGGCGGTGACAACACCGGTGGCGGCAGCAACGACAATCCGGGCAGTAATGACAACCCAGGCAGCGACGACAATCCCTAATCCCTAAAAGTGACAAGCTATGTTGAAGTTTTTGAAGTCAAAGCGTCAGACGATCGGTAAGATCCTGAAGTTCACCGGGTCGCTCATCACCCTCGTGATTACGACCTTCTTTGTGCAGAGTTGTATGAAGTGAGTTAAGAATTAAGAGTTAAGAGTGATGAGAACGATCACATTGATTATTATTCATTGTTCGGCAGTGAGGCCCGACCAGATGAGTTCGGCGGCTCAGATCGACAGTTGGCATCGCCAGCGGGGTTTCCACCTCGGCATCGGCTACCACTACGTCGTCCGTCGTAACGGAGCGATTGAGCCGGGAAGACCAGAATGGATGGTCGGTGCTCACTGCAAGAACCACAACGCCCACTCGATCGGCGTTTGCTACGAGGGCGGGCTCGACATCCGCGGTCAACCCGCCGATACGCGTACTCCAGCGCAGAAGACTGCGATGCGACAGTTGCTCGAAGACCTGCACCGGCGTTACTCCCGCGCCGTGATCGTAGGGCATCACGACCTGAACCCCCTAAAGGACTGTCCCTGCATCAAGGATGTCGCCCGCGAGTATGCCGACATAGAGCCTAAATAAGAGACCTCCCCGCCGATTGAAAAGCGGGGAGGTCTCTTTTTAACGAAGGATCTGCAAGTGCACGGGCCCCATCAGGCCGGCGGGGATGAGGGTACCCATATTCTGTGAGAGGCTCTTGACTCCATAGAAGGGAACGGGGGTAAAGCTGTGGCCCTCTACGCCTGGTTGTCCATCACCGATCAGGCGGTTCACCCAGGTATTCACTACCTTCACTTCGATCGTATTCTTACCGGGTTTCAACTTGCCTTCGAAGTTCACTTTGTATGGGGCTTTCCATAGGAAATCCACGTGCTCGCCGTTGATGAAGACATCGGCCATCTGACCTACTTCTCCCAGATCAATAGACAGACCTGCGGGCAGGTTCTTCTTGGGCAGGGTAAAAGTATTCATATAGGTAGCGGTGCCAGAGAAATACTTCACGGCTTCCTCGTCAGACTCCGTGAGGGAGGAGAGTGTCTGCCATTCCCGGATGCCTTGGGGGGCGTCCTGACCTTCGAAGGAAACCATCCAGGGGCCGTTGAGAGTCACTTCGCCTGCGGGCTTCAGAGGCATTGGCTCTGCTGCTGGGGCGGCATGCGGATCGGCTACCACAAAGAGGGCGTCGTCAGCCCCCAGATGTAGCCGTCCATCCTTGAGTGCACCGTAAACGGGCTTGCCTGTGACGGGATTCATCACGGTAAGGGTGCCCTTGGCATCGCGGAGCACAATGTCCGCATCCACTTCCTTTCCACTAAAATTGCGCACCCAGTAAATATTCCGTTCACCATCCACGCGGTGCACGAAACGTATACCGGGAACAGAGGATTGGAAATCTGGAGCCACACCAGAACGCTGCAGACCCTCGGCAACGGAGCCGGTCCACACATTTTGTCGGGCGGCGTGCCAGATGTCGGACTTCAGACGCTCGAATTCTGCATCATTGTCACCCTGTCCTGCCATCTGCTGGGGCTCCTTTCCGATAAGGAAGACGCCTTCGGTAACTAGTTTGTGCAGTTTCCGAAGCACTTCTATGCTCATATTCTGCGTGTGTTCCCCCAGAGCAATCACCTTATAATCCTGAGCCGAAATGCAATGGAGCAGGGCGTGCGGACTACAGAAATCATAGGCATAGCTGTCTGGCACATCTGGCAGGGTATGAGCATAAGCTGATGCAATATTCGTATCCTCGCCATAATACCAGAGTACATCGGCCACATTGCGGCCTGCCTGCAGATAATAGCTGCTGCGGGCCAGGTAGTCCATCCAGTACTTGGCATATTCCGCCCACGTTTCATGACGACTGAACCATTGTCCGAAGATCAAGAGACCCAGACCTGGACGGAATTCGTCGGAAGGCTGGTGGGGGCTTTCGTGGATAAAGAAACGGTTGAGACCACTCATCATGGCTACGTCGGCCACTTCCTTCAGATTCCCGGGATACCAGCTGTAGGCACCGCCTAACATCCCGTTGGTGGTAAAGCTTTCGCCTGCCACGATATTCTGTCCGTAGATATGTGCGGTCGATGCCGATTCGCGAATGTCGGCCTGGTAGGCGACGCTTTCCGCAGCACCTACCGTCCAGATGGCAGCCATCGGCACGGTGGCCGTGCGCTTGGGATCCATTCCGTCGCCCACGAAAGTGCGGGCGTTCTCGTGGCTTTCCGTGTACCGGCCCTTCATCCCGTATTCATGGAGAATATCGTTCACGCGGTCGTTATTGGCGGCAAAGAGTTCGCCGATGGTTTCCCGCCAGTCGAAAAGGAAACCCTCAGTAGCCTTGGAAGAACCAATGATCTCACCAGTGAGGGCGGGCAGCCAGGGGCGCAAATCATAGCCTCTGGCGTTCTTGAAGGCCTGTTCCATCTTAGGTGTCCAGGTCATCTGTTCGGCCTCATAACTGTCGATCATCAGATACTGGATGCCTCGTGCTCCCAACAAGCCTCCAGCAGCATCCTTATACATATCCAGATAGGTATGGAAATAGCGGTTCCAGGCATCTGCATCCAGTTTGTCCACTTCCAAGCCTGTGGCTTCTGGTGGAGCAGGGTGATTCTGCTTGCCGGTGAGGGAAGCGCCAAAGCGGTAGATACGCCATTTGCCGGCAGGAGCCTTCCAGATAAGCACACCGTCCTTTACCTTGTCGGTGAGGTCTATGGTTTCCTGCACTGGGGCATCCGTGGTTGGCGTGGGGAGTGTCAGCAGGTCTCCGGGCGAAGTGAAGCCTGCCTTTTCCTCGGCGTGGTTCACCTTATAGACCGTATTCAGCTTCCACTCGTGGATGGCGGTACCTGTGGGTATCACTACCTGAGCGCCATAGTAGATCAGGCTGTAGTCTGGCTGAGGATTCACAACCATCAGACGGAAGTGCTTGGCGGTGGTTTCCGGGATATCCACGGTGATCTGTGCCAGATTGGAAGAAGGCACGCGGACGACTTCCGTCCAGGTCTTACCATCCTGGCTGCACAGAAGCGTATTGTCGTAGGTCCGGTTGTGGTCGAATTGTCCCTGTACCTGTCCGCCCACCAGTGTGAAGGAGCGGATGGTCACGGACTCCGGGAAGGAGTATTGAATCCAGGCGTGGGTACCTTCTTTGTTGATGGCCAGTTCGCTTCCGTCATTGATATCTCCGTTGGTGAGCTGCTCCACGGTGAAATCTCCACCGCTGGTAGTAATAGTGGCGCCGAGTTCCTTCATACTCTTTTCTGCATCCGGCACCCGTACGGCCACGACAGCAATGTCCTGGTACCACTGAGGTATCCGTTCAAACACGGGAGCATATATGCCAGCACTCACGTTCTGGAAACGGCCGATGGTCTTGTATGGCTCCGGCAACCTTAGTGTCTGACTCTTACCGTTACCATTCATCTCCAGTGAGCGCCAGGTGAGCTTCTTCATTGCATCTTCCGGTTGAACCCAAGGGCCGCCAGTGCTGCTCCATCCTGGTGCAGAGGCTATGCCCACCTCCATTCCTAACGAATCGGCCAGATGGATGGCGTAAGCGAAGTTCTCCTTCCAAGCCTCACTCAGATAAGGTGTCTGCGGCACTATGGGGGGCAGACCTTGCATCATTGCACCGCCAGCGTCAAACTGATGAAAACCGACAATGCCGATGCGGTTCATCCATTCCAAGTCTTTCTGAATACCATCCTTGGATGTATTGCCATTAATCCAGTGCCACCACACGTAAGGGTGAGCCTCTTGCGGCGGATTCTCGAAACGCTGGTCTTGTGCACCAGCACTGCTGCACAGAAATATGCAAGCTACCATCAATACCTTACAACAATCCATATCACAATACATTCTTTTCATATTTTCGCATATTTTATTTGCAAAGATAGTGATAATTGCTGAATTATCGCTATATTTGCACCAAAATTAACAATAGTTGAATCAGAAAACCAAATTGTTTTGGACAAGAAATTCCCATACGGCTACGATGTGAATGCCTATATCGACAAGGCATTCGAGCAGATCGATTTGGTTTCTCCTGGCCCCTTCTACGTAGGCAGGAATGACCTCGAAAATTGCCTTGGCCTGAAAGAGTTCTTGGGCTACAAATAACACCTAAACATGATATCGTTATGAGAAAAAGCATTTTGATAATCTCCGCTCTGATGATGCTAATGGCATGCGGAGGTAAGAAGGCACAGGGTGAGAGCGTTATCGCTGACTCTGACAGCATAACCGAGTGCCAACAGTACCGTTTCGAATGTCAGTTCATCAAAGCCGACAATGAAGAGTGTGATAGTATCGTCGTGATGGGATATAAGAACGGTAAAGTCGCCTTTGAATGTCACCACGAACTCGTGGACTATGTGAGTCCTGAAACAGCGGCACATATGACATGGATAAACGATACGACGGATATCAACTTCGACGGCATCCCAGACCTGCAGGTTTTCCGTGGGTACTATACCAGAGGACAGGTTGCAGAATTGTATGCTGGTTATGTCTGGACTCCCCAGCAGAAGTTTGAGGAGGTGGAAGAGTGGAAGGACTTGTTCAACCCCGAGATCCACCCAGAAGACAAAACCGTCACAACCAACTATCGCAGCGATGCCAACGAAAGAACGTACGATACCTACAAGTGGACTGATGGGAACAAACTTGAACTTGTCAACACCCGTAAAGGACCCTTCTTTGGTGACGATCCCCAGGAACAGGAGTGACGTGATGGGGCAGTTCGACATTCTCAGTTTCTATCGCTACGACAATGCCACGAATAAGATGAACTGGTGTGGAATGGACACGGATTCAACTATTGATCATTCCAAAATAATAGGGAACAACACCCACTGTGGATGCTGCTCCCTGCTGTTTTATAATCTTCTCCCGAAAATCTCACATACTAACTTCCTCTCGCCATCACTATAAAGTCTTACGTTTTCGCTGATGGTGAGTGGCAGACCTACATCCAGCATCCAGTTCTTCAGGGCTTCAAGTCCAGCCTCGGCTATCTGCTCGTCGGTCATGCCGTCGCAGAGGGCGAGAATCCAATCCACGTTGTTCTCGCGGGCTATCTTGATACCCTCTCGCAGTTTCTCAAGTGTGGGATTGTGGTACGAAAAGTTTCCTTGCATAATATCATTTTTCTAAACTAAACCATTTCTTTTTCAGCCACTCACGCACAGGCAGATCGTAGAGTTTGTAGGCACCGTAGGCTACAAGGATTGCGAGCACAAAGATGCAGACGGCAACAAAGATATAGATGAAGATACAGACGGCCTCGTAGAGTCCGTTCGTCCAACGGGCCTCGTCCTCGGTGCCAAGTCCCATCCATGGCATACAGAACAATACGATTATCATCAGTGAACACCACCAGAATCCATCACGTACCTTTATTAATTTACCTATGCGCGAGATAAGCAGTCCGCAGAAGAAGGGATAGAGCAGACGGGTAAGACCCACCTGAAGCTGGTCGGGCGTGGTGCTCCAACCGCCGACAACGGTATACGATGCATAACTGCGCTCTTCAAGGAATCCAGTTACATCGATATTCAGGCAGAGGATGATGGTCATCACAGCGAATATAGCCACACAGATGCCTAATGCCACTATCGATAATCTGCGGATAACGAGTGCATAGAGGATGTTGGCGATGTACTCCCATTGCAGCGACCATGCAGGGCCGTTGTTTGAAAATATTGTCGTATATTTGCAGCCGTGAAGAATTCTATCCAATTCGACCACGTCAGACTGAAGCCTTCAGAGCAGATTGGAAGTCATCAGCAGCCGACATGGGAACTCTCGTTGGTAATTGAGGGCGAGGGCATCAGCGATGACAGGCTGATAGCCCTGGAACGTGGCTTTGTGAATCCACTTCAATCCTTTGCGCTCCTCCTGCGGAACGCCTGTGCCAGTCATTAGGAACCGATAATCGTCTGCTTTGTTTCGCTCTTTTGGCATAAATACATTTAAATATGTGCACAAAAGTAACAAGAATTGGCTGAAAATCACTATATTTGCAAAAAGTTTTGGGAATTATTAAGGTATGCTGGGTCAACAACGGACATATATCGCCATCGATCTGAAGTCGTTCTACGCTTCAGTGGAATGTGTTGACAGGGGACTTGACCCGCTGACCACAAATCTCGTTGTGGCAGATGTGTCGAGGACAGAGAAAACCATCTGTCTGGCTGTCTCTCCGTCGCTGAAAGCATACGGCATCGGTGGTCGTGCGCGATTGTTTGAGGTGGTTCAGAGAGTGCGCGATGTCAATAACGAGCGCAAAAGAGCTGCTGGCTGGAGGATGACAGGCAAATCATATAATGACCTGGAACTAAAGGCACATCCAGACCTCGAAATCGACTATATCGCAGCACCGCCACGTATGGCTCACTATATCGAGGTGAGCACCAAGATCTATCAGACTTACCTGAAATATATTGCTCCTGAAGATATACACGTCTATAGCATCGACGAGGTGTTCATGGATGTAACGTCCTATCTGGGTACATACAAGATGACAGCACATGAGTTGGCGATGAAGGTGATTCGTGACGTGCTGGCCACGACAGGCATCACGGCAACGGCTGGCATCGGCACAAACATGTATCTGGCTAAGGTGGCAATGGATATTGTGGCCAAGAAGATGATGGTGAGCACCAATCATCTGCCTGCCGACAAGAACGGTGTGCGTATAGCCGAATTGGATGAAATGTCGTATCGGCGTGAGCTTTGGGACTACCGGCCTCTGACCAAGTTCTGGCGCGTAGGGCATGGTATAGCTGAGAAACTGGCCGTCTATGGCATCGATACGATGGGCAAACTGGCCAGAATGTCCGTACAGAACGAAGGATTGCTGTATAGGCTGTTTGGCGTGAACGCAGAACTGTTGATAGACCATGCCTGGGGCTGGGAACCGTGTACGATGGAGGCCGTAAAGGCATACCGTCCAGAGACCAACTCCTTCAGCAGCGGACAGGTGCTGCAGGAACCATACACGTTTAAGAAAGCCCGTGTGGTGATACGTGAAATGGCTGAGGGAATGGCACTCGACCTCGTATCGAAGCGTCTGGTGACTGACCAGTTGGTATTGACCGTAGGTTATGATGCGGAGAGTCTGACACGTCCGGAAATCCGTGAGAAGTATCATGGCGAGATTACCACCAACTACTACGGAAAAGCCGTACCCAAACATGCCCACAGCACTTTTAACTTTGAGAGGCCTACATCATCCTCACGGCTTATCATGGAAGGGACAACAGAATTGTTTGACCACTGCGTGAATCCAGATTTGTTGATTCGCAGGCTTAACCTGACAACGAACCATGTGGTTTCAGAGGAATCGGTAGCAGCACAGGACAATGCTCCCCAGCAGCTTGACCTCTTCACTGATTACGAGGCTTTGGAGAAGCAACGTCAGGAAGAACAGGCCAAACTTGACAAGGAGCGTCGTATGCAGGAGGCACAGTTGAAAATCAAAAAGCGTTTCGGCAAGAATGCCATCCTTCGTGGTCTGAACTTCGAGGAAGGTGCCACAGCCAAGGAGCGCAACAAACAGATAGGAGGACACAAGGCATGAACCGATGGAACAGCGAGAGCCATCAAGCTCGCTTGAATGGCCGAGTCGTGACAGAGGAAGACGAAGTCAATCACGATTACGACGATATTATCAATCTGCCGCATTACGAGCCAAAGCATCATCCGAGGATGTCGATGTGGAACCGTGCTGCCCAGTTTGCGCCCTTTGCAGCTTTGACAGGCTATGAAGATGCCATCAAAAAAGCGGCACAAGAGGAATAACTATCCCATCACCACGTCAAGCACCATCATCAGTACGAATCCAATAGCGAAACCGATGGTACTGAGATTGGAGTGCTCTCCCTCGTTAGCTTCTGGAATCAGTTCCTCGACAACGACGTAGAACATGGCTCCTGCTGCAAAGGCCAGCATGTAGGGCAAAACGGGTGTCATGAGCGAAGCCAACAACACTACTGCCAACCCGCCAAGGGGTTCCACGGCTCCACTCAAAGAACCGATGAAGAATGACTTCCTTTTGGAATTGCCTGCCGCCCGCATAGGCATGGAGATGATGGCACCCTCAGGTATATTCTGGATTGCAATACCAATGCTTACAGCCAAGGCACTGGCCAGCGACAGTCCTGCTGCACCATTCTCTGCTCCCGCAAACACCACACCCACTGCCATACCTTCAGGCAGATTGTGGATGGTGACAGCCAATGCCAGCATAGCCGTTCGAGAGAGTCTTGAACGGGGACCCTCTGGCTTGTCTGTGCCGATATGCAGGTGGGGCGTCATCTCGTCAATCATCAGCAGGAATCCCATACCCAACAGAAAACCGACGGCAGCGGGCAAAACCGACCACCGTCCGCTGTCTGCTACCATCTCCATGGATGGAATCAACAGTGACCACACTGATGCCGCCACCATCACACCCGAAGCGAAACCCAACAATGTCTTTTGCAAACGGGCCGACATTTCGTCTCGCATGAAGAACACGAAGGCAGAGCCAAGCATTGTGCCCAGCAGAGGAATCAAAAGACCTATAGTGATGCTCATTTTATATTCCCTATTTTATGATGCAAAGATTCTAAATATCCAATTTGTAATCCACACAATCCTCATCGCGATAAAACTCCTTCGCACCCCAACGTTGCCAGTATTGATGAGTCTTGAGGCGATGCAGCACAGGAATGAAGATGAAATCGTATTGGGTTTTCAACTCGGGCATGATTGACATCAGCATGTCGTAGTTCAATCGGGTACCGCGATATTCTTCAGCAACAATGAACGAAAAGACTGCGATATAACGTTGGGCGTTTAGACTTTTTATCAGCTCCGGCTTGTCTTTCAGGATCTGCGGTGTCTCCTCCTCAATCCGATAGTCACTCATATTGAGCAGCCCTATGACATGACCGTTTTCATCTAATGCTTTGACACTCAAGGCCCAGTTGAAATGCAGGTCTTGCATCCACGACTCCACCTCAGCGCGGTCAAAACCGTATTGTCGCACCATCCAGCGGGCGGTCAACGGCGCGTCATCTTCAGTCATTCTCTGTAATATGTACGGCATTGTATGTCAATAGTATTTCAGGGTGATACGACAATTTCGCTCGGCGAAGACCTTGGATTCCCATATCTTCTTCGCGGTTCATATAGATATATTGCTCAGGCAGGTGCTCGGCGAACTGCTGGTTGATGATGGCGAAGGCACCCTCCACATGACGATCGGCTTTCTCCACACAGACGTCGAAGGTGTCGGTGGTGACAGCGGAGCCGTATGTGAAAGCCACCATACGTCCGTCCACTATGATGCTTCCACCTATCATGCCGAGAGCCTCCCAATTCGAGAATATGGTCTCCATCACGCGAAGCTCGGCATCGATAGTATCGCTCTCATCCTTGAACTCCGTTCGAGTCTGCTCACGCTCGGCAGAGTCGATGCAAGCATCACTCTGCTCTCGCTTAATCGCAGCCTTGTCCTCCTGCCATATCGCGGTAAGTCGGCGACATTCGTCAAAGAATTCTGGCGTAAGAGGCCGATATTCAAAATCGGGATGTTCCGCACGGAAACGATGGATGTGATTGCGCTTGGCATCCAGATGTCTGCCATGAAGCGTTGCGAGATCAGTGCGACGATAGATGTAATCGTATTGGTCACGTAGCGGCTCTGTTGTAATTGATAATTGACAATTGATAATTGATAATTGTGCAACTTGCGAGTCTTCAAGCCCAATCAAGGTCAAATTACCATTGCTATCATCAAATAATGCCTTAATAAGTTCCAGCGACAACGCTTCTGACGCACAAACCATATACGCTCGCTGACCATCGAAGGTATAGCGTAGCACAACGGCGTTTTCAAGTACGCACACCTCGGTGTAGTACCAAAACTGCCATCCCACAAGGTTGGCAAAGGTGTAGTTGCAGTTACGCCGCCCAGAGGGTAGCGTAACTGCCTGCATTGACTCGCGGTCAGAAAGTGTTAACTGATGAAATGTCATTTATTGTCGTGATTATTCTTCTACGGGTACGAATTTCTCCTTCTTCCGCTTGCAGCGGGGGCAACGCCACGTATCGGGCAGGTCTTCAAACTGTGTTCCGGGAGGTATTCCTTGCTTGGGGTCACCCTTCTCTGGGTCGTAAGTATACTTACAGGGGCATTTCATCTTTGCCATAATCGTAAATGTTTTAGGTGATTTGATAATGAAGGGACGGCTTTGCGTGGTGTCTGAATCCGTAGAACAGTCACTCCGGCTACACCGTCCCGTTTTGAAGAAAAAATTTATTTGCAACGTTCGTTGCGAATACAGGCTACGTCATGGCATAGCTCAAGCAAGCTTGGCTCTGCTCATTTGACTTGCACTGTATTTGGGTCGAGGTGCAGAAGCACCATGCGATGCCGCGAGAAACAACTTACAGTTGCAGCAACAGCCAGTTCTGCGTGCCAATCTTCTCGATGAGCTCCACTGCGCCCTGGCTCCAGTAGAGGTCTTCCTCCTCGTCCTTCAGGTAGTCCTTCAGCAGGTCGTAGGTGGTGGGATCGTCCTTCACACCCTCCATGCACTTCATCAGCAACTCAACGCCTGGCGTCTGGATAGCCAGGTCAGCCTTGACATACTCGATGGGATCTGCGATGAGTTCGCGGCTTTTCATACCCTCGAATTTAA
>JAEEGF010159493.1_pt1 | contig 13772 bp, 6 predicted proteins | sample 9134171 | NCBI WGS metagenome assembly JAEEGF01 (sample SAMN16246542, study PRJNA631951) | gut metagenome | biome: gut microbiome; feature: rumen; material: AP-attached | host: Bos | place: Iran: Karaj | collected 2018-10
AAAACTACAACCCGCGTGCTCCGTACACATCGTTCACGATGCCGGACGCCGCCGTCACGTTCACGGCCAACTACGTGGCCGCGCCTGGATACGTGGAGGTGACAGCATACGAGATGAACGGTACCCTAAACGAGGACGGCGAACCGCAGGGCATCGAGTGGTCGGACGACGGCAAGGTGTGGACGCCCGTCGGTGGCGGCAGTGCCTATCCCGTGAAGACCGGCAAGGTGGCGCTCCAGTTCCGTTCGACGGATCCGCGCTGGACGGTCCCGGCCAAGGCGACGTACCAGATCGTCGAGGACGAGACGTCCCCGATCAAGGTCGTCGCCACGCGCGTGACCATTGTCGAAGTGGCTGCGGAATGCGAGCAGTTCGGTGCGTCCGGCACGGTGTCGATGAGCCCGAAGAACGGGCAGGTGCTGCCCGGCAAGCCCGTCACGCTCACTGCCAAGCCAGGCAAGGACACGGTGTTCGCGTACTGGCTGTCGGACGGCGAGAAGGTGGGCTACACGGCGACGTTCAAGTACGCGCCGGATGCCGATTGCACGGTCACGGCGGTGTTTCGCCTGAAGTCGGCGGTGGAGGATCCGGTTCTCGATCAGGATGACGTCGTGCCGTCCGCCAATGCGATGGTGGGCGTGGCGTTCGAGGCGCAGGTGCCGTTGGCGGATGCCGCCTATCCGGCGAAGTTCTCGGCGAAGGGGCTGCCGGCCGGCCTCAAGATCGACGCGGCGAGCGGCGTCATCAGCGGCGTGCCGACGAAGGTGGGGGACTACACGGCGACGATCTCTGTTGCAGGGGGCGTGAACACCAAGGCGAAATCTTCAATCACGCTCCCGATCTCGATCAAGCCGCTGCCGGCATGGGCGCAGGGGACGTTCACGGGCTACGTGCTGAGCGTTTTCGAGGAAGATGAGGAGGACATGGGGTACACGGTCTACGGTTCCGTCTCAATGACCGTCTCGGCGGCCGGAAAGATCACGGGCAAGATGTTGCTCAACGGCACCAGCTACTCGTTCAGCGCGGCAAGCTATGGCGTGACGAGCGTGACGGACGAGGAGGTGGAGGAGGCAATGTCCTTTGCCGTCCTCGCGGACGCCAAGGCGGGCAAGGTGGTGTTCCCCGTGAGCCTTGAAGTCTCGAAAGCCGAAGCCCCCGAGGGTGAGGGCGAGGATATGCTGAACGGAAGCGCGTACGGCGAATTTGACGCCTTGGACGAAGGTGGCGCATTCGTGTATCTCTTCCGTACCATCTGGAAGGACAAGGCGACGGCCGCCGCCGCGAAGTCCGTGCTTGCAGAATACATGGGAGTCTATACCGTTTCGCTCGCGGCGGACGAGGACGGAGAATACGGCAGCGGCTATCTTTCGCTGACGGTCGGCAAGGACGGCAACGTGAAGGCGACGGGCAAGCTGGCGGACGGCACGAGCGTCTCGATGACGTCGCCGCTCATGTACGATGCGGGGTGCGGATACTTCGCCTACTTCCATGCGGCGCCGTCCGCGTACAAGGGCGGTGCGTTCGCGCTGACGGTTTCCTTTGAATTCGACGAAGACCTGAAGGTGCTTGGCAATGCGCCGGGGATTGCGCAATGGACGAGCCGCAATCCTCAGGCGACAGGCGATTACGGCGAGGGCTTCGACTATTTGCTCGAATTTACCGGCGCATATTACAACAAGTTGGAGACCCTGAATGAGTATTACAAATCCCTGCAGTTCGAGACGGCAGATCCGCTCTTGCGGTACACCTACAAAGAAACCTACGAGGACGAAGATACCGGCAAGAAGGTGACAGAGACCGATCTGCTGGACGCCAATGCAGCGGGGGTCGCTGGAGAACTGACCGTGACGGTGAACGAGAAGGGGACGGCGTTCGTCGTGCCGAAGGCGACGAAGCCCGTCAAGGACAGCGAATCGGGCGAATGGCAGTACGACGGCGCGAACGACGGCGCCCTGTCGCTCTCGTTCACGCAGGCGACGGGCATCTTCAAGGGCTCGTACACGTTCTGGTACGACTACGTGTCGGCGTATGACGCGACGACGGACAAGGAAACCTTGACGCACACGTCGAAGAAGGTGTCCTTCGAGGGCATCCTCGTTCAGGGGGCGGATTCCATGGACGGCTTCTACCTTTGGGACGTGACAGGCGCCTACGACGACCCGAAGACGGACAAGCCGAAGACCTACAAGTACAAGGAGTCCCACCCGGTGTCGCTCGTTGCGGAGTGATTTTGCTGAGAGGATACCATGAACGGCAGAAGTTCATCTCGGCTTTTCAGAACTTTGGCGGTCATGCTGGTCGTGACGGTCTTAGTTGGTCGTCCCGTGCTGGCCGGGCTTGTCCGCGAGGCTCGGATCCCTGCCGAAGGGGTTCTTGCGCATCCCGTCGTGGGCACGACGTTCTCGGTGCCGTCCTTTGACGGCGGAACCGTCTCCATCGAGGTCGCCTCGCGGAATATCTCGACCACAGGGGTCGTGACATACGGCGGGCGGACGCCGGGTTCGTGGCTGAACAACGCGACCGTCGTGATGGTCAAGGGCGGCGTGGTCGCCACCGTCACGGACGCGGCGACGGGGCACGTGTTCACTTTTCGCCATGAAAAGGGCGGCTGGACCGTCCGCGAGACGGAGCCTTCCGGCAAGGGGCGTTGCGGGACGGTCAAGAGCCTGCTGCCCGAGCCGGCGCCGTCGGACGGAAGCACCGTGCGCCTGATGGCCGGTACGGTCCTGACGGGCAATCCGCTGGTGGACGGCGCGAAGATCATGAAGCATGGCGAAACGGTGACGAACGTCATCGACGTGCTGGTCGGCGTGGACCGTTCCGCCGGCGACTGGATCCGCGAGCAATCGCAGTTTGCCGGGATGGAGGACGCCGTCAACCTATTTGCCGCCGACGCGATCGCGCGCTGCAACGGCATGTATGCGAACACGGACCTCGACAAGCTGTTCACGTTCAATCTCGTGGGGGTGATCGAGATCGGCGTCGATTGCTCGCAGTTCCGCGACTGGTGGGGGGACGTCGACATCGAGCAGATACTTGACGACATGGCGCGCGGGTGGGCGACCGGCGCGTATGCGGCCGCTTACAAGAAGGTCCGCGAGAAGCGCGAGGCCGTCTGCGCCGACATCGTGTCTTTTCTCGTCTCTTGCGGGGAAGAGGAGTTGGAGGGGACGGTCGGCATCAGTTTCTCGCTTGAAGACCGGACGATCAAGTACGAGGAGACCTCCGACGTCGCCTACAACGTCTGCATCGTCGAGGCGGTGGCGACCGACTCCACCATGGCGCATGAGATCGGGCATATCATGGGCGCGGGGCACGCGGACATGAAATACAAGGACATCAGCGGACCCCAGCTGTACGGCTATTCCTCCGGCTACTACTTCACCGTGACGAATGCGGACATTTCCATTCACGGCGCGACCGTGATGGCCTACGGGACCGACGGGTTCGAATCCGATTATGCGTGGCAGGAAAGGTGGGGGCCTCCGCCGGAAAACGTCGATCCCGCTTCCACCGAGGCGTGGCTCTGGAATAACGGGTGGTATACGGAGACGGAGTTCTTCTCCTCGCCGAACCACACGTACAAGTACACGCGTGCCGACGGCTTGGTGGTCGACTCCGGCGTCCCGCTCGGCGACGCGACGCACGACAACACGCGCCTCCTTTCGCTTACGTATCCCCTCGCGGCGAACTACCGCGCTCGGAAATGCAGCCTCGCCGTCGTCGCTCCCGCCGGAGGGGAGAAGTCCCTTCTCGGCTCCGGCATGTACGCCTTCGGCGCGACGGCGACGCTCGCAGCCACGCCCGACGCCGACCATGTGTTTGCCGGCTGGTATCGCGCATACGACGAGGCGACGGGCACGTTCTCCGAGCCTGTTGTCTCTTCCGACGGGACAGACTATCGCAGCCCGACTGTCAAGCTTGCGCTTTCGTCCGTGCAGACAACGGATACAAGCGGCGGGCAACTTGTCTTCTACGCCCGCTTCGTGGATCGCGCGAGTGACTTGTCTTGTCTCTCTGTCGAGCTGGGACAAGACTATCAGACCGGGAGAGACGGATCGTTCTCGCTGGACCTCGGCGCGTGCGTGAACTCGCTGTCGCTCCCGAGCCTTGCCGTCTCCGGACTGCCGGTCGGCGTCCAGTACGACGCGAAGACGCTCTCCATCGGCGGCACGGCGACGAAGCCAGGCGTCTATACGGTGAAGGTGACGGTGACGAACGCCTCCACGGGAAAGAACGGTATTGTCCGGGTGTTCACGCTTGCCGTGCCGAACCTTGTGTCCGAGATGTTGTCCTTGGCGGGACTGCATTCGGCGGAGAACTATGTCCTGCAGGGAGGCGTGCCCCCCGATCTCTCGCAGCTGATCGAGACGGTGACGGGCAATGGCTGGAAGCTTGACATCTCCGGCCTGCCTGCCGGACTCAAGTACGACGCGAAGAAGGGTGAGATCGCCGGCGTCGGCACGAAGGAAGGGTTCTCGACGGTCTACTTCACGGCGACGCGCGGCAGCGGAACGGATGCGCAGAAGGAGGTTGCGACCGCGACGTTCGAGGTGAAGTTCCCGACGCTGGCGATCAAGACGGAGGCATGGGAGGACGCGACCGCGACCGGCTCGGCGACCGGCGGCGGGAAATATCCGTCCGGCAAGAAGGTGACCTTGAAGGCGACTCCTAGCAAAGCCAGCGTGTTCATGGGTTGGTTCCAGGGCGGAGAACTGGTTTCGCAGAATGCGTCGTATGCATACGTGACGACAGGCGAAGACGTGACGTTCACGGCAATGTTCATCACGAAGGAGGAGGACGAGAGGAATATCAAGCTCGCGTTCAACGGCGCGGACATGTCCGGTGCATCGGCGGCAACGCCGATGTCCACCAACATCACGTGCGGGGTGGCGCTGGCATGGCCGGTGGCGGTGAGCGCGCTCTCCGAGCCGAAGGTGAAGGTGGCGGGCCTGCCGGCGGGACTCAAGTTCACGGACAAGCCAATCCTCAAGAAGGGGTCGAAGACCGAGGTGGAGGTGCCGGCGAACACGATCTACGGCGCGCCGAGCGCGGCGTCGAAGGTGGACAAGAACAAGGGCGTCGTCCCCTCCGAGGTGAAGGTCACGGTGACGACGGCGGGCAAATCGAGCGTCACGTACATCATGAAGCTCACGGTCGACCCGCTCCCCGCCTGGACCGTGGGCAATTTCGGGGGAGTGGTCGGCAACGGCTCGGCGACGATGAGCGTCGCCGCGAGCGGCAAGGTCAGCGGCAAGGTCTCTCTCGATGGCGTCAGCTGGACCTTCAAGGCTGATTCGCTGGCGAACATGGACTGTCGCTTCACGGGCACCGCGACGACGACGGCGGCGGCTTTCTCGACGAACTTCTCCGTCGTCGCCACGGCAACGGCGGGCAAGGAATCGCGCATCGTCGATCTCGTCGTCGCCGACAATCCGATCGGCTATCTGCCGGTCTCCGCGACGGCGCTTGCCAAAGGTTCGTTCGGCGACACCGCCGACGCCGAGCTCTGCCGCCTGCCGTGGGCGGACAAGGGGGATGCGGCCGCCGCGCAACATGTCGCGACGTACGCCGGCGCGTACTCCTGCGAGGTCGCTTGCGGCGAGGTTATGGGAACCGCTACGTTCACGCTTGACGAGAAAGGCGCGATCAAGGGCACGGCCGTCATTCCCGCCGGCGCGAAGGCGCGCGCGGCGTCCTTCGCCGGGTCCGCGCTTCCGCATGGGAGCGGGCTGTACGTGGCGATCGTCGTGCCGCCGGACGCAAAGAAGGGGTATCCGTCCATCTTCGAGTATCGCCAGCTCGTCGCGCATGCGCGTTCCGCCACGGAGGCGGCGGACGGGTTCGCCTACCGCGATCCGGGCGTGCTCGCGACGGTGACGCCGCTCACCGCCGGCTCGGGCGCGTCGGGGACGGTCTCGGTGTCCCCGAAGTACGGTCAGGTGCCTGCCGGCAAGGACATTTCGCTCGCTGCGAAAGCGGACAAGAATTCGGTATTCAGCTCGTGGATCGTCGACGGTGCCGATACGACGGGAATCGACCTTGCGTCCCCCGCCGTCAAGTTCAACGCAAGCGGAGGCGATATCCACGTGACGGCGCGGTTCCTGACGCTCCAGGAGGATCAGGAGTCGATCGGCCTGTTCGTCGACAATGTGCAGCTCGCGGGCGAGGTGAACGCGCCAGGAAGGATCAACGAACAGAAGTTGGTTCCGTGCGGCGTGGTCGTGGACTGGCCGGTGCACGTCCGCGCCTATTCTCAGGCGACCGTCAAGGCAGAGAAGCTTCCCGACGGGCTCAAGCTCGTGCAGGACAAGGCGACGAAGGCCTATTCGATCGTCGGCGTCCCGACGAAGGCGGCGGAGTTTCTCGCGAAGTTCACCGTGACGACGGCGGGCAAGTCGAAGGAGACCGTCCTGCTGCCGATCAAGGTCGAGCCGGTGCCGCCTGACGTCGTGGGATCCTATGTCGGCTTGGTCAGGGAGCATGCCACCGAGACCGCCGCCGCATGCCAGGCGCTTGGAATGGTTGCGATTTCTGTCGCCGCCAACGGCAAGCTCTCGGCGAAGGCGACGCTGCCGTCCGGATCCTATTCGTTCGCGTCGAACGGATGGGAATCGGCCGTGGGAGGCGTCTACAAGGTGACGATGGAGACGAAGGCGGGCGATCGGCTGTACCTTGAGCTTGACGCCCGGAGCGGATGCGACTGGCGTTCTCCGCGCATCACCTCCGCGAGCGCGCTTGAGATCGCGGGCAAGCAGCCGCGCGTCGTCGTCGCCTGGCGCAACGAGCACGGCAAGGACGGCAAGATCGCCTCGGACCCGATGGCGGCGGACTTCATCGCCCGCATCGTCGCGCTCAAGAAGCTGTGCTACAAGGTGACGAGCGACCCGGCGTCCGGCTATGCCGTCGAGGAGGTGCCTGCGACGGACAAGTCGGCGAACCTGACGGTGGCGCTCGACGCCAAGGGCAACGTGAAGTTCTCGGGGAAGATCGACGGCACGTCGATCAGCGGCTCGTCGGTGCTGAACGTCTGCGACCAGAGCTGCTACACGATCGGCGATGTCGTCGTGCCCCTCGGCAAGACGGAGGCCCTCTGCCTTGCGCTTGGCTTCAGCCGCAATGCGGACGGCACGCCCGTACCTTCCCTTGAGATCGGCAGGGCGTTTGACAGTCCGCCGGTCGTTTGGTAAACTATTGCCGCCTTCGGGAAAAAAGATGAGCAAAGAAAGACAGTTCGGATATTGGTTTGGCTATTACTTCGCGTACTTTACGCGCGGAGCGGGTGCGTTTTCCTGAAAGCGAGCTTAACACAAGTCAACGATTTCACCAACGGCCCCGCTCCAACAGGAAGCGAGGCCGTTAATGCTTGAAAAGGACACCATATGATCATACTGCTAAAGAAGGATGCGGAACAGTCGCAGGTGGAGAACCTGCTGACGCTCCTGCGCATGAAGAACATCACGCCGAGCGTGTCGGTGGGCCAGATGCAGACTCTCATCGGCTGCGTCGGCGACGTGGCGCACATCGACCCCGGCCTCATCGAGGCGCTCGACGTGGTCGAGAGCGTCCAGCGCATCCAGGAGCCGTACAAGGCGGCGAATCGCAAGTTCCATCCCGAGCCGTCGGTGATCGACTGCAGCGGCGTGAAGGTGGGCGGCGGCCACTTCGGCGTCATCGCCGGCCCCTGCAGCGTGGAGAGCGAGGAGCAGGTGGTGACGATCGCCCGCGCCGTGAAGGCCGCCGGGGCGGACATGCTGCGCGGCGGCGCGTTCAAGCCGCGCACCTCGCCCTACGCCTTCCAGGGCCTCGGCAAGCAGGGCATCGAGTTCCTGATGACGGCGAAGAAGGAGACGGGCCTCCCAGTGGTGACCGAGCTGATGAACTTCGACGTGATTGACCTCTTCAACGACGTGGACGTAATCCAGATCGGCGCGCGCAACATGCAGAACTTCGACCTCCTGAAGGAGGTGGGCGCGCACACGCAGAAGCCGGTCCTCCTGAAGCGCGGGATGTCAGCCACCCTCCAGGAGCTGCTGATGAGCGCCGAGTACGTGATGGCCTCCGGCAACCCGAACGTGATCCTCTGCGAGCGCGGCATCCGCACGTACGAGACGGCGATGCGCAACACGCTCGACCTCGCGGTGGTGCCGATGATCCACAAGCTCTCGCACCTGCCGATCATCGTGGATCCCTCGCACGCGACGGGCTACGCGCACCTGGTGGACCCCGTCTCCGTGGCGGCGGCGGCCATCGGCGCGGACGGCCTCATCATCGAGGTCCACAACGACCCGCCGCACGCGAAGTGCGACGGCGCGCAGTCCCAGACGCCCGAGATGTTCGCGGCGACGATGGGCAAGGTAAGGGCAGTGCGTGGATTGATTATTGAAGATTGAAGATTGAAGATTGAGGAATGAAGATTGAGGATTGGAGATTGAAGATTGAGATTGAAGATTGAAGATTGAAGATTGAGGGGATCAAATCTTAAATCTACAATCTTAAATCTACAATCTTAAATGTCAAATGCTGGCCACGTGTTTTGACAAAGGAGAAGCGCATGAAGGACATCAAGGAGATTCGCAAGGAGATAAACGGCATCGACGAGGAGCTGGTGAAGCTCTTCCGTCGCAGGCTTGAGATCGTCGAGGACGTGGCGAAGTCGAAGCGCGAGCGGCGCGCGCCCGTGCTCGATCCCGCGCGCGAGCGCGAGATCCTCTACCGCGTGGCGGGCGAGGTCGGCCCCGAGTACGAGAACGGCGCGCGGCTGCTCTTCTCCACGCTATTCGGCATCTCCCGAGCGCGGCAGCGCGCGGCCCTTGGCGGCCCGTCCAAGCTGGTGGACTCCATCCGCACCGCCGCCGACGCGGGCGGCACGTTCCCCACTCGCACGCTCGTGGCGTGTCCTGGCACCGAGGGCGCGTACGCGCAGCAGGCGACGTCGCTCGTCTTCCCGCTGCCCACCATCCTATACTTCGACGGATTCGAGAACGTGTTCTCCGCCGTCGAGAAGGATCTCTGCCCGTACGGCATCCTGCCGATCGAGAACTCTGCCGCCGGATCCGTCGCGCCCGTCTACGACGCGATGGTGCGCCATCACTTCCACATCGTCAAGGCCCTGCGCCTGCGCATCAACCACGTGCTCCTCGCCGTGCCCGGCGTGAAGATCGAGGACATCAAGGAGATATCCAGCCACCCGCACGCCCTCGCGCAGTGCGGCGAGTTCCTGCGCGCGCATCCGGGATGGCAGCAGATTCCGCAGACGAACACGGCCGTGGCCGCGAAGTCGCTCGGGAAGATGCGCCAGAAGAACCGCGCGGTGATCGCGTCGCGCGCCTGCGCCGAGCTTTACGGACTCGACGTCCTGCAGGAGAACATCTCCAACACGGCCGTCAACTACACGCGCTTCATCTGCATCTCGAAGAACCTGGAGATCTATCCCGACGCGAACAAGTTCAGCATCATGATGAGCCTGCCGCACCGTCCGGGCTCGCTCAACACCATCATCTCCAAGTTCGCCGCCATCAACGTGAACCTCACTAAGCTCGAGTCGCGCCCCGTGCCGGGCATGGACTTCGAGTTCCGCTTCACGTTCGACTTCGAGGCGTCGCCGCGCGATCCGAACGTCCTGGCGCTCCTCGCCGAGCTGGCGGCCGATCCCGAGATCGAGCACTTCACCTTCCTCGGCGCGTACGCCGAGACGTAAGTCAGGGCTTGGCGAAGAGGGTGAGGACGGAAGCGTCCGCACGGACGGAGTTGCGCGCCACCTTCGGCTCGCGCACCGCGGCCTGAAGTCCCTTCACGTTTCCGTGCGGCGCGAACTGGCTGCAGCCGCTCGCCACGTCCACGCGCAGGACGTCTCCCTTCTCCAGCCTGAACGCATGGTCCGCGAAGCGGAAGGAGACGACCTTCTCCGAGCCGGGCGTGTAGTCGGCACCGTCCGCGCAGAGCGACGTGATGTCGTCGCGCAGCAGATACCATCTCCCGTCGCTCTTCTTCACGCTCACGCGCGCGTAGAAGCACGTGTCCTCGCAGTCGCTCGTCACGGTGAGGCGCGCGCGCATGCGCCCGCGCACGTCGAGCCGTTCCGCGACCGGAGGCAGGATGTACGAGACTACGTCGTCGCGGAAGTCGGGCGGCGGCTGGAGACGCATGCCGCCGAAGCAGATGCCGCCCGAGCCTGGGAAGTTGGGAAGGGGGCGCTTGGGGTCGTACGTCCAGGAGCGCGAGCCTTTGCCGAGCGGGAGGTCGATGCGGCGGCTGCCGTCGTCGATGGCGGCCTCCTCGATCCAGCGGTTCTCCCAGAGAGCGTAGTAGCGCACGTGTCCCGGAGTTGCGTTCGTGCAGGGACGTCCCGTGCGGCAGTAGTCGAACCAGTCGGTCGGCGAGACGCCTTCGTCGGATAGCGCGCCGCCGGGGAACTCGCCAAGCGTGCCCTTCATTTCCTCGGCCGGCTTGCTGCTGTGGGCGTAGGCGTCGATGAGCAAGGCGCAGTTCGCGCGACGCGCGGCAGGGGTTTCGCGCCACATGTCGTTGATGCCCTCGGTGTAGATGTCGTAGAAGGCGGTTCGCAGGAGGATGGGCATTGTGGAGTCCAGGAACCCGCGGCGGTAGTCAGCGCCGCTGCCTGCCGCGCGCGCGCGCCAGAAGGGATCGTCGCGGTTCGGGTGGGCGAGCTTGTTGTCGAGCGCAGGTACGGCCTCGCCCCAGTAGCGCTTCGAGAAGTCGAGCAGCGGGAAGTCGGAGAACGAGACGGACTTGTCGCGCTGGAGGGAATGGTTCTTCTTCTTGTACCCCCTCGCGAACCAGCCGCCATGAAGGCCCGCCTTGAAGAATCCGTTGCGGTAGGCGATGTTGTAGCGGTCGACCTCCTGGATGGAGAGACACGCGCCCTTGATGTCCGGCGGGTTCGTGTCGAGGTACGACCAGTGGACGCTGGAGAGGTAGCTGCCGCCCTCGAGGAATATCTCGCCGCTGTACCACGGGAGCTTGCGCACCCACTCGAGGAGCGCAAGGCCGTCTGCGCGTTCGCTCTCGTACGGTATCCAGTCGCCCTCGCTCATGCCGCAGCCGCGGCAGTGCTGCATGAGGTAGGCGTATCCGCGCGCCAGGTTGCCGGACTGTTTGCGCGCGAAGGCCGCCAGGTCGACCGGCTTTTCCGGCACGTACGGGTTGCGCATGATCACGATGGGACATTTCGTGCCAGGCGCGGGGCGTATGCCGTACGTGTATAGCTTCACGCCATCCGGCATCGGCACCATCTCCTCGAAGGTGTCCGGCGGCGGTTCTGCGGCAATGGCCGCGATAGATGCGAAGACAAGGCAAGCGAGTGCGTTTTTCATGCCCCTATTTTACCACATTGCGGCGATGTGGGCTTTTTGGAGCAAGCTCACAGGCGGCATGCCGAATCGGCTGGTTTTGATAACCTCTCAAATCTTCTCAAAGAAATATCATATTTTCTCGCTTGCGGGGCTTGCGCGGCGAGGGGGTGCGGGAGTAAAATACCCGTATCCGATTTCTCAACAAAGGAAACACGAATGAAAATCAAGCCTGACAGCTACATGTTCGAAATGATTCGGACAGAGCTCACGGACGCCGTGGGCGACGCGAACGTCGACGTGAAGTTCGCCGACAAGTTCGGCCACTCCATCGACTACTACTGGATTCCCGAGATGTGGCACGACCGCGGCAAGGAGTGCCCGAAGGCCGACTTCATCGTCCACCCCGGCTCGACCGAGGAGGTCGCCAAGGTGATGAAGATCGCGAACCAGTACAAGATCCCGGTCGTCCCGTGGGGCGGCGGCTCCGGTTCGCAGGGCGGCGCGCTCCCGATCTACGGCGGCATCGTGCTCGACATGAAGCGGATGAACAAGTTCTACGGCGTGGACAAGGAGTCGTACACGGTCCGCTGCCAGACGGGCATCATCGCGCGCCACCTCGAGTGGAACTGCAACAAGGAGGGCTTCTCGACCATGCACCTGCCCGCCTCGATCGCCTGCGCGACGATCGGCGGCTTCCTCGCGCACCGCGGCACGGGCGTCCTCTCCACGAAGTACGGCAAGATCGAGGACATGGTGATGTCGCTCGAGGTGGTCACGCCCACGGGCGAGATCATCCGCACGCTCCCCGTGCCGCGCCACGCCTCCGGCCCCGACCTCACGATGCTCTTCCTCGGCAGCGAGGGCACGCTCGGCGTGATCACCGAGGTGACGCTGAAGGTCCACCCGCAGCCCGAGGCCCGCGAGTTCCGCGCCTACATCTTCAAGGACTTCCACACGGCGATGCAGGCCGGCGCCACGCTCATGCGCTCGCGCCTCGGCCCGTGCGCGATGCGCCTCTACGACGAGACGGAGACGAAGACGCACGTCTCGAAGGTGTTCGGCATCAACCTCGACAAGGGCGCGTACCTCGTGTTCGGCTTCGACGGCCGCAAGGACATCGTCGCCAACCAGATGAAGTACGCCCGCGAGATCATGGAGAAGCAGTTCAAGGGCAAGGACCTCGGCGCGAAGGGCGGCGAGTGGTGGTGGGAGAACAAGTACAAGTTCTTCTACCCGGGCTACATGTTCCACGTGCCGCAGGCGTTCGGCACGCTCGACACGGTGGCCGACTTCTCCCACATCGAGAAGGTGTACTGGGCGATGAAGAACGTCGTGAACAAGGAGTTCCCCGACGCGCGCTTCATCGGACACTTCTCGCACTGGTACGAGTGGGGCTGCATGCTCTACGCGCGCTTCATCTTCCCCGGCGACAAGGTGCCGCCGAACGAACGCGAGGCCGCGGCGCTCTACAACGCCGTCTGGGACAAGGCCATCCGCGCCGCGATCGCGAACGGCGGCGTGATCAACGAGCACCACGGCGTGGGCCTCAAGCTCGGCCGCTACGTGAAGGATCTCTACGGCACGGCCATGCCCGTCCTCGAGGGCCTCAAGAAGCAGCTCGACCCCAACGGCATCATGAACCCTGGTAAACTTGGTTTCGCAGGATGCTAAGAAATTAAATGGTTAAATCGCCGCTTCGCGGCTTTAAATGGTTAAATTGTTTAAATGGTTAAATCGCCGCTTCGCGGCTTTAAATTGCTGAGAGTACATGAACGAGACGGCAAAGGTCCTTCGCGAGAAAAGTTTTGCGTTCGCCCTGCGAATCGTGAAACTCACGCAGTGTCTTGAAGACGCGCAGAGGAACTGGGTGTTGTCGCGTCAGTTACTCAAAAGCGGAACGAGTATCGGTGCAAACATCAGGGAATCCAAGTTTGCGCAATCCAATTCCGATTTCATTTCAAAGCTTAGCATTGCATTGAAAGAGGCTGAGGAGAGTGCTTACTGGATTGATCTGCTGTTTGCCGCAGGTCTCATATCCCGTGGCGATTTTTCCACTCTTACAGCTGAATTGAAGTGGCTCATTGGGACTTTGGTCAATGTTGTGAAATCCTGCAAACTTAAAGATCAAAAGTTGCATGTCACCAGAAAAACCTCCTCTCCGGCTATTTAACCATTTAACCATTTAACCATTTAACCATTTAACTATTTAACCATTTAACCATTTAAAGGAGTCAAAGGTATGCATATCGATAACTATGGTGAAGCCATCATGAACTGCCGGTTCTGCTTCATGTGCCGGCACCTCTCCGCCATCGGGAACGTGCGGTTCACCGAGGTGGATACGCCCCGCATCCGCGCGGCGATGCTCTACGGCCTCCGGACGGGCACCAACTCGTTCGACGACGAGGACTTCGTGGACGCCCTCTACCGCCAGGACCTCTCGGCCTGCTGCGTGCA
>JAEEGF010831557.1_pt1 | contig 13771 bp, 12 predicted proteins | sample 9134171 | NCBI WGS metagenome assembly JAEEGF01 (sample SAMN16246542, study PRJNA631951) | gut metagenome | biome: gut microbiome; feature: rumen; material: AP-attached | host: Bos | place: Iran: Karaj | collected 2018-10
TTAAATACCAGAAGGAGCAGTGTAACGATGACAAGTCTCGGGATACCGTTGGCAATCTCAAGTATTCTCTGCATCACCATATCCACCTTCCCGCCAAAGTAGCCGGAGATAAGGCCGTAACTCATGCCTATGATCATGTCGATGATGGCTGCTGCCACGGCAATGATGAGTGATACCTGCGCTCCGGACCAGGTTCTTGTCCAGATATCTCTTCCGAAATTGTCACTTCCAAACCAGTAAAACACGTCAGTGAGCTTGTTTTCAAAGTAATAGTTCACCACCTTGGTTCCTGAGGTGGTGGAAATATTCTCATGACCGTCAAAAAGTCCTGTGTACTCGATAATAGGAATTCTAGGTGCCAGGTTCTTCTGAGCCAGGTTCTGCCCTGAGTAGGTGTACTCATTCATCATGGGGCCCACAAAGGCAAAGAAGGAAATAACGATAACAAATACCAACCCCAGTACCGCGCTCTTTTTCCTTAAGAATCTGGCGATGACTTCTTTCCAAAAGCTCTGGGATGCGAAGTTTGAGTCAACTTCTATGTCGCTGTTGTTTCCCTTGAGGACGAAATCCGCATCAGTAGGGACATATGGTGTTTTTTCTTTTAATACTGCTTCTGCTGCCATATCAATCTCCCTCCTTGGCCACACGAATTCTCGGATCAATGATTCCGTACAGGATATCCACAACCAGCATGATCGCTATGTACATTGCCGAATAAATGAAGCTCAGGGCAATGACCACGTTGTAATCATTTGACTGGATCGCATTTACAAGAAGTGATCCGACTCCGGGTATGGAGAAGATCTTCTCAACAACCAGCGATCCTGTCATCAGATCAACAACAAGAGGCGCAAGGACTGTAATGATGGGGATAAGCGCGTTTCTAAGGGCATGACTGAAGATAAGCTTATTCCCGGACAGGCCCTTGGATTCTGCCAGCAGCATATAATCGGATCCTAAAACCTCTATCATCTCAGACCTTGTGAATCTGGCGATGGAAGCCATGGTGAACATGGAAAGAGAAACCGACGGAAGTACCGTTGATCCCAGGATATCCTTGGCTGTAAAGAGCATCGGAAACCACTTTAGCTTAAAGCCAAACTGATAAGACAGCGCAAGCGCAAAGACATAGGAGGGAACCGACACACCTATTACCGAAATGATGGTAGCCAATGTATCCCAGATTGTGTCATGCTTGAAGGCTGCAATAAGTCCCAGCAAAAGACCTACCAAAGCCCCGATAAACACTGCTGCAAATCCGACCCCTATGGAGATCGGAAGCCTTGATGCTATCAGCTGGGTTATGGGTGTATTCTTGGAAATTTTGTAGCTGACTCCAAGGTCTCCCTTGAACATATTTATAACGTATTTGAAAAACTGAACCACTATGGGCTGGTCAAGGCCGTACTTGGCGTACAGAGAAGCCCTTTGGGTATCGTTTAATTTTTCGTCGTTAAATGGTGAACCGGGCATAAGCTGCATCAGGATAAACAAGATAAGCGTTATGGCCAGTAGTGTGAAAAATGCTGTGATTACTCTTTTTAAAATGTATTTTCTCATTATGACCCCGATTTAAGAAAGAAATACGCGAGAGTAAACAATTTGCTCACCCTCGCGCATCATTCTACAGATTTAGTATTATTTCTTTACTGCATCCTTATATACTCTGTTAAGAGCAACTGGGTGGAATTCAATTCCGGTAACGTTTGTTGAAAGAAGCTCTGCGTTGCACTGTGTGTAAAGCGGGAAGATAACTGCTTCATCCATTACGATCTGCTCTGCATCATAGAGTGCTGCCCAGCGAGCTGCAGGATCCATTGCTGTCTCACCTGTTGTGCAGTCAGCGATGATCTTGTCATACTCAGCGTTGCTCCAGAGACCATAGTTATTGGAGTTGTTAGTGATCCACATTCCAAGGTATGTCATAGGATCTGCATAGTCAGGGCCCCAACGTGTAAGAGCGATCTCGAAGTCGCCGTCCTGCATACGCTCAACACGCTCTTTCTTGGGCATCTGCTGAAGTTCAACTGTGATGCCGGGAAGTGTGGTCTCAAGCTGTTCCTTAACAACCTGTGCTACCTTAATGGGAGCATCATCTGCATCATGGATCATTGTAAGTGTGAGCTCTGTGATACCAAGCTCTTCAAGTCCCTTGTTCCAGTTCTCTACAGCTGCCTCAGCGTCATATCTGCATACATCTGTGAACTTGCTCTGATCACCTGAGAAGTCTGATCCGTCAGGACCTGCTGCGAACTGAGGAGGAACTGCTGTATAGGTAGGAGCTGAACCATCCTTAAGTACGTCTGTTGTGATTGCCTCTCTGTTGAGAGCCATTGTGATTGCAAGTCTGATGTTGAGGTTATCAAGTTCCTTAACTGCTGAAAGGTTAGGGCTGATGTACCAGAGGTATCCGGCACCGATTGCCTGGAATGCGGGATCATCCTTAACCTGGTCAACCTGCTCACCGTTTACAAGTGTTGTGTCAAGGTCGCCGTTCTGGTAGCTCATAAGAGCCTGCTGTGAATCCTGGATTACCTGGTAGTTAAGGCCTGCCAGCTGAACTCTTGCTGCATCATAGTAATCAGCGTTCTTGGTAAGGTGGATAGTTGTTGCTGCGGGCTGATATTCATCAAGAACAAAAGCTCCGTTTGAAAGAGTTGTCTCAGGGCTTGTTGCAAATGTATCTGCGCATGAGTTAAAGAACTCTTCGTTTACAGGATAGAATGTCGGGAAATACATAAGGCTGAGGAAATAGCTGACGGGAACATTAAGCTTAACCTCAAGTGTCTTGTCGTCAACTGCTGTTACGCCAAGCTCGCTCTTGTCCTTGGTTCCGTCAATGATTTCCTGTGCGTTTACGATCTGTCCGATATCGCTGAGCATGTATGAATACTCGGAAGCGATTTCAGGATCAACTGCTCTCTGCCATGCAAATACGAAATCTGCTGCAGTTACAGGTGTGCCATTGCTCCAATTTGCATCCTGGCGAATGTGGAATGTGTAGGTGAGACCGTCATCAGAAACCTCATAGCTCTCTGCCAGAGCGTTTACTGCCTGTCCGTCTGCATCCATCTGCATAAGGCCGTCTGTGTAATCAGCGATAACCTCAAATGAAGTTCCGTCTGTGGCCTGCTGTGGATCAAGTGACTCAACAGGGGTCTCAAGCATAACGTTAAGATCCTCTGTAGATGCTTCCCCTGCATCTGCGGTGGTCTGATCTGCGGTAGCCTGGTCCGCGGGAGCCTGTGTGTCAGCTGTCTGGGTGTCAGTTCCTGTCTCTGAAACACCGCTTACTGCTGAGCTTCCGCATCCGACAGCGCTAAGTGTCAGAACTGAAGCCAAAGCGATAGACAATAACTTTTTCTTCATACTATATTTCCTCCTCCGAAATGTTTGTTATATACATGTATACAATTGATGTATATTAATCATACTAAGGGCACGCCCAATTATATGTCAACAAGAAATTTTAACACTTTAAAGCATTTATGCTTCAACGCGCCTACCCGCAAAAGCGGAAACCCGCAAAAATAGGGCATTCGCGTAGTCCGCGCATGCCCTAATATTTTCAAAAACTTTTTTAGAGGTACTTCATCAAGGTCTCTATATTCTCTTCTGTTGTGGCCCAATCTGTGGCAAGTCTGATGACTGTATGTGTGTCATCATACTTCTCCCAGAAGCTGTAGCCCACATTTGGCTCTATCTCTTTTAACTTGCTGTCTTCAACGATTATGAACTGCTGATTGGTAGGTGAATCCAGGAAGAACTTATAGCCCTTGGCCCTTAGCTGCTCCCTTAAAAGCTCCGCCATATCAATGGCATTCTTGCTGATCTTAAAATACAGATCATCTGTAAAGAGAGTATCAAACTGCACTCCCAGAAGCCATCCCTTGGCAAGAAGAGCACCGTGCTGCTTGATGATGGGCACATGATGCCTGGGCTTGCCGCCCTTCGTGAACACAACTGCCTCACCAAACATTGCTCCAACCTTGGTTCCTCCGATGTAGAAAACATCTGCCAGTTCTGCAATGTCTTTAAGGGTGACATCGGTTCTTTTGCTCATAAGACCGTAGCCGAGTCTTGCCCCGTCAAGGAAAAGAGGGATCTCATATTCCCTGCATACAGCGGATATATCCTGAAGCTCTTTCTTGGTGTACAGAGTTCCGTACTCTGTGGGGTGTGAAATATAAACAGCCCCCGGGAAAACCATGTGCTCGTAGCTGTCATCGCCGTAGAATTTAACCAGAAGGTTTTTAAGGTCTTTAGCAGAGATCTTGCCTACGTTTGAGCCGTACTTGTCAGTATCGGTCTCCTCTCCCTCAGCAGGAAGAGTCAGAACCTTGTGGCCCGAAAACTCAACTGCTCCGGCCTCATGAACCGCAATATGTCCGGTCTGAGCCGCAACAACTCCCTCGTAAGGCTTAAGGAGCATGTCGATTATAGTCTGGTTGGTCTGGGTTCCTCCCACCAGGAAGAACACCTCTGCATCGGGACAGCCACAGGCAGCCTTGATCTTATCAGCCGCACTCTCGCAGTATCCGTCTGTGCCATAGCCCACATTCTGCTCCATCCCCATATCTGTAAGCCTCTTTAAGATATTGGGGTGTGCAACCCTTGTATAGTCACTTGAAAAGGATATTTTATCGCTCATTTTTATTCCCCTTTTTATCAGATTTCAATTACCTTTTCCAACTATACTATCATGCGTTTTTCTTGCACACAATCTATTTTACTGTTTCTCTGCTTTTAACATGAACATGGGAGTATTGCCATAGATAAGCTTTTCCTTGTCATCCCAGAGGTCTTCTATGATATTCCTGTCATAATCTACATTGACAAAGCCCATTCCATGCAAAAGACCTGCATCCCAGTCAGGACGGATCTTGTCCTTAAGGACGTTGTCCCATACGTCATTTTCATCAGGAGAGTGCTTTTTAAATCTCTCCAAAAGAGCTTGTTCATTGCCGTCATAGACGTTTCCGGAAAAGTCAGAGCCAAATTTCTTCATGCATTCTACGTATCTGCGAACAGATTCCTCGTGCTCTGAATAGCCGAATCTGCTAAGATGCCAGTTTGCATCAAAGATCAGAAGCACTCCGCCGGGCTTAAGAACTCTCATCCACTGGCCGTATACCGCCTTGTGGTCTCTGAGGGTGTGAGTCACATTTCTGCTGATAATAAGGTCAAAGGTGTTGTCCTCAAAATCAAGTTCATGACAATCCATAAGCTTAAAGTCCACTGAAAGGCCAAGCTCTTTTGCCCTTTTTCCTGCAAAAGAAAGCATCAGCTCACTTCCGTCGATTCCGGTAACATGATGGCCTTCCTGTGCCATGATGCAAGAGAAAAACCCCGGGCCGCAGCCGCAGTCCAGTATCTGAAGCTCGCCCTCAGTCTTAACCTGGCTCAGGATCTGCTTTTTCCATCCTGCTGCCCTGAAGCTGTTTATTTCATCATCAATGATCCTGTTGTAGTTCTCCGCCCCACGGGTCCACATTTCATTGATTTTTTCCTGATCCTTATTCATACCTTCTCTCCTTTACCCTGTTGTTTAGCCAATAATAGATCACCATCTCTACAGCCGTCAGACACCATGTTACAGGATATGATATAGCTACCGTCCTGACATCCCGGTAAATCGGAACCAGGCTCAAAAGGATGATGCTCCTTATGATTGTAATGTTGATCAAAATGATCACTGTGGGAGGCAGTGCCTTTCCTGCCCCTTTAATACTGTCCCCGTATACCTGCAGGATCACATAAAGCCAGTAGAGCGGGAAGGTTGTGCGTATTATCCGGTTTCCAAGGCTGACTACATCAGTATCTTTAACAAAGAGCCAGAATACGAAATCTCCTCCCAATATCAAAAGAGTGCTGGTGATCACTGTAAGTATGCATCCCATTATCAGGCAGATCCTTGTGCCTCGGCGGGCTCTCTCCGGCTTATTCGCTCCGAGATTCTGCCCCACAAAGGTAGTTACCGCCTGTCCTATAGCCACAATTGGAAGATATATAGGCAATTCCACCTTGAAATATGCGGTAAATGCCGCTATGGAATTGGTGCCCAGGGAATTGATGCAGTACTGCGCCACAACATTTGAAAGGGCTATAACCAGTGTCTGGCACCCCGATGGAATTCCAACCTTAAGGATAGCTGCAAGAATGTCCCTGTGAATAGCTATTTGGCTCAGATGGATGCGATACTCTTCGCTTATACGGGAAAAGAGATAAATAACCGTACAAACCGCTGCCGCTCCCTGGGAAAAGAACGTGGCCCAGGCAACTCCGTTTATCCCCATGTCAAAGACCTTGAGGAATACGGCGTCCATAACAACATTGGTCACGCCGCCCACAATCTGGAATATCAGAGGCATTAAGGCTTCTCCCATGCCTCGCATGACTCCGGCTCCCATGTTGTAGCTGACTATGAATAATGCGCTGAAAAAATATATTCTCAGATAGCCGACTGCACTTCCGGCTATTTCTATCGGGGTTCCTATAACACTAATAAAAGCAGGCGCAAAAACGTAGCCTGCTATAAATACTATGATCCCGCTTATAATACTCAAGGCCGCCGATGTATGAAGTATTTGCTTGACTTTTTCCAGGTTCTTGGCTCCAAATGCATTGGCAATTGCAACCGTCGCACCGACAGAAAGGCCTCCGAACAGCCCCACAAGACAGGTAACCATCATGGTGCTGGCTCCTACTGCGGCGGATTCATTCTTCCCCAGAAATTGCCCTATAAACAAAAGGTCTGCCGTATTATAAAGCTGCTGTATAAGGCTTGACCCCAGGAGCGGTAATGCAAACAGAATGATCTGTTTGACTATTGCCCCCTCTGTCAAATCTACTTTTTTTTGTTTTCTCATTCGATCAAGTTTAAAATTGCTGCGTTGACAAGTCTCTTGGTATATTCGTTTTCGGGGTGGTCGTATAACTGCTCCACTCCTCCCTGTTCCACTATTTCTCCGTCCTGCAAAACAAAGGCACGGTCGCAGAAACTGCGGACCAGTTTAATATCATGGCTGATAAACAAAAAAGCCATGTTCATTTCTTTTTTAAGTTTCTGTAAAAGCTCGATGAGCTGGTCCTGAACTTCGGCGTCCAGGGCGCTGGTTATTTCGTCGCACAAAAGAAGCTTGGGCTTTATGAGAATTGCTCTGGCAATAGCTGCTCTCTGAGCCTCTCCTCCGCTCACCTCAAAAACATATTTGTTCTTGTAGCTAAGTGGCAATCCTACCATTTCCATGGCTTCGTCCACTCTCTTTTCCTGTTCCTGCTTTGGCATGGAGGAAAGGTAACGAAGGCCCTCGCGAATGCCTCTTCCCAGCTTCATTCTCGGGCTGAAGGAATTCATGGGATTCTGAAATACCATCTGCATGGTGTTTCTTGCATCTTTTCCGCAGCGGCGTGCTGTCAGGTCATGGCCGTCATACACCACAACTCCCGAGGTTGATGGAACAAATCCTGCCACAATGTTGGCGATGGTTGTCTTTCCGCTGCCACTCTCACCGATAAGCCCGACGCTTTCTCCCGCTTCTACGGAAAAGCTCACATCATTAAGTGCCTGAAATGACTGAGCATTATTACCATGAAAGGTTTTATTTAATTTCTCAACTTGCAGTAACGGCAAAGACATTTCCTCCATCTTCCGCTAATTCCCCATTCTGCAGATAGCCTGTCCTGTCGGCCAGAGCCTTGGCTACCGCCATGTTATGAGTTACCAAAAGAACTGCCAGATTGTCATGATCCACAATTTCCTGAAGCTGCTTTATAAACTCAGCCTGGCTTGTGACATCCAATGCACTGGTGGGTTCATCGGCCAAAAGAAGTGTGGCTTTGTTGGAAAGAGCCATGGCAACCGCCACGCGCTGGCACATACCTCCGCTAAGTTCATGGGGATATGAATTCCAGACTCTTTCAGGATCTGAAAAATGCAGCCTTGAGAGGAGCTTTAAGCCCTTTTCCTTAGCATCCTTTTTGCTTATACGCTCATTTACCCTCATAACTTCTGTCATCTGGTTTCCGATAGTAAACAAGGGATCAAATGAGCTGTCGGGATGCTGCGAAATAGTGGCCAGCTGTTTTCCCAAAACTTTTTTCAGATATGGCGTATACTTGCCATTTTCAAAGATCATATTTCCGGAAAGACTGATGGTCCCGCCGGTGATCCTTCCGTTTCTCCCCAGCATTCCGCTGATGGCATTAAGGATTGTGCTTTTTCCGCACCCGCTCTTACCTATAATGCTGTAAATCTCACCACTTTCAACCGTAAAGGAAATATCCCTTACGGTTGCGGTGTTTTCATATTCTATTGTCAGATTGTTTACTTCTAACATATTTACCTGTCTTTAATCTAAATCTACATTTGCATCAAGATAGTAGTAGTTTGAAGGGCAAGGCTTATATCCGCTGACACGGCTGTTTGTGATATAGGTGTTGGTTCCATTGCAATATACGATGTAGCTGTTGTCATCAAGAAGCATCTGCTCCATCTTAAATACAAGCTCGTTACGCTTGTCATCGCCGAAAGTCTGATGAAGTTCCTCAGCAAGCTTGTCAATCTCAGGATTGGAGTATCCGCCGTAGTTGGCGCTTCCGCCTGTAATAACGTCCTGATCAAAGAAGTAGCTGGCATCACCTGTAGGAGTCATATACTTTCCGCTGAGTGACATATCCCAGTTAACACCGTTGTAGGTCTCAAAAGAATCAAGATTTAAGTAGCTCTCGGTTCTCATCTCAATACCGATTGAACGAAGATCTGATGAAAGTACATCACAGAAATCTGTGCTTGAGTTCTCGGTAACAGCCATTACAAGAGAAATGGGCTTACCGTTCATCTCACGAATACCGTCGTTATCTGAATCTACATATCCTGCGTTATCAAGTGCCTCTGCTGCCTTCTCAAGGTTCTGCTCACTGATGTGGATATCAAGCTTGGAGTTATCTCCATATGAAAGGGTTGCGGGATAGATTCCCCAGTTAGCTCTCTTGGTTCCGTTGCTTATCTTCTCATATCCTTCACGATCAACTGCCCATGCAATTGCCTCACGGATTGCGCCGTCCTTGGCAAAATCACTGGAGTTGAAGTTGAAAATGATCTTCTCTGCACGGGATGTGTCGATTGAAAGTACGTTGTAGCCTGTGGTCTCATTGCATACAAGAACAGCGCTGCTTGTTCCGTCGCAGATATCAAGCTCTCCGTTCTGCATTGCCATTACCATGGCATCGTCATCACCGAAGGTAATAAGGTGAGCTTCGTCGATCTTAACTTCTCCGCCCCAGTAGTTCTCGTTCTTTAAAACAACCATCTCTACTTCAGGTGTGAACTGATCTACAACGAAAGGTCCTGTGCAGTGAGAAGCATTCTCATAATCCTCTGATTCGCCTACATAGTAGACTGAAAGAAGCGGATCGCACAGTGAGTATATGAATGTGGGATCGGGATAGGGTGTAACAAGAGTCAGATCCTGTCCGTCGGCAGACATGCTGTCAACTACCAGTGTTGACTCACTGCGGTTGTTGATTGAAAGAGTACGCTCAAAGCAGTCAACAACTGACTGAGCTGTCATCTTTTCTCCATTTGAAAAATAAACATCATCGCGAAGATGGAATACCCATGTAACTCCGTCTGCGGGCTCTTCATAGCTCTCTACCAGTGTAGGAATGGCATCGTAAGCATCATCCAGCTTAAAGAGTGTCTCCGATACACCTGCAAAAGATAAAAACCATCCGTTCCAATCTGAAGCCGGATCCAGGTTGGTTGCTCCGAACATACCGGCTGATGATCCGGCATGAAGAACCTTCTTTTCTCCTGTTTCTGCTGTAGCGGCAGCATCAGTAGCAGTCTCCCCTGCTGCTTCTGTAGCCCCTGTTGTAGCAGCTCCTGTCTCTTCCTTGGCTGTCTGTCCGCATCCTGCCAACAGGCATGCAGTCATGGCCAACGCAATTCCCCTTTTAAGTACACTAAACTTTCTCATTTCTTCTCCTTTATTATTCATGGAATGATCCACGTTTATCATAATAATTTCGCGCACTGTCGCTGCAGATATTGAATAAAAAGACAACTGCAAACAGCGCAATACCCGGAATGACTATCAGCGAAGGGTTGGTCTGCAAAAAGCGCCTTGATTCACTCATCATCGCTCCCCACTCGGCGGTAGGGCGTGCCCCACCAAGTCCCAGATATGACAGACCTGCCATACTCAGTACGACATTTCCTATATCCAGCGCCGCTGTGACCAAAAGCGGCGGTACCATATTCGGAAGTATATATTTGATCAAAATGCTCATGCGTCCTGCCCCGCACATTCTGGCAGCCCGCACAAAAGTATTATTCTTAAGATTAAGTACAAGGGATCTGGAATATCTGGCATAGGTTGTCCAATACACCAGTATCAGAGCCAGCATTCCGTTACCTTTTCCCGGTCCCAGGATACCTGCGATGGCAACCGCCAATACAAATCCCGGAAAAGCCTGAAATACGGTTGTGATCTTGGTTATCACTGAATCAACGGCTCCTCCGCTGTATCCGGCAATCATTCCCATAGTGGAACCAAAGGCCAGTACCACGGCCACAACAGCCATGGAAGAATATATGGTCTGCTGCCCTCCTGCAATGATCCTGCACGCAATGCAGCGGCCCAGCTGATCCGTTCCCAAAAGGTATCCCTCTTCCCCGGCAGGGATAAATGCATCCGACAGATTGGTCGCATAAGGATCATGCTTTAGGAAAAAGCCTGCCACAAACAGGAACAGCAGTAAAACAATCAGAAACGCCAGCGATATAAAATAGGCGATTTTAGTTTTCTTTTTTTGCATTCTCAATCTTCTCCTCAGGATATTCTGGGATCCAGTTTCCGTCCGATAACATCAACCAGAAAATTAACCAACAGGTACAGGGCCGCCATCCACGCGGCATAGGCCTGTATAAATGGATAGTCTTTCGATGTGACCGCAGATACTGCAAGGGCTCCGACGCCCTTAACCGAAAAGATGGATTCTGTAATGGCCGCTCCACCAAGCATTCCGCCGATAGAAACTCCCAGGAGAGTAATGACAGGGATCATACAATTTTTAAGGACATGCTTCCAAAGGATCCTCTGTCTGCTGATACCTCTGCTGTACAGAGAATAAACATAAGGCGAGCTAAGCTGCTCAAGCGCAATCGCTCGTATTTGTCTGATATACCATGAAGAAAGGGTTACTCCGGTAACCAGCGCCGGAAGTATGAAGCCTCTGATTCCGGGCTCTGCCATTACTTTGAAAAGATTCCACCTGATACATGCGTAGTACAGTACTATCAATGAAATAAAGAATGATGGCAGCGACGAAAAGAAATACGAGAACAGACGCATCACTGAATCAAGCAGTCCGTTGGGATGATATGCACACAATATTCCTATGGGAAGGGATATCAGAAGCGTTATCATCAGCGACATAAGCGTCAAAAGTAATGTGTTCGGCAATGCCGCAAGCATCATATCCGTAATGTTTTCGCTTGTTCTGTAGGATTTTCCAAAATCCAGACGGATCACGTTTTTCATCCAGACAAGATACTGTTCCAGGAATGAACGATTAAGGCCCATTTCCTCGCGGGTCTTATCCAGCATTTCCTGTGTATATCCCGTACCCATAGATGACAGCTTAACTACCGCTGCGTCATCCGGAGAAAGATAAGATAAAAGAAATGTAAGAAATGTTACTCCCAGAACTATTACCAGTGCTGATACAAATTTTTTCCCCCACTTTTTAAAACTGTCTTTTTTCACCACAAAAGTTCACTCCTCCGATGCCGATGTATCTTTTATAAATCTATCAAAGAGGCCTTCACAAGCCCCCTAGGGGGTTCTTTTTTCATATTTATTAAAAAAAGAGCACTTCCTTCAATGCATCGATTCATTGAAAGAAATGCTCCTGTCAGCTGATTATTAACTTTTTTCAGAATTCAATTATCTGTTCCAGCTCTTTTACAAAGTCCTCAAGTCCCGCCTTGTCATTCTCATCGAACCTTGAAAGACTGGGGCTGTCGATATCAAGAACCGCAACAACTTCCCCGTTTTTATGGATTGGAACAACTATCTCTGAATTGGAGGCGCTGTCGCAGGCAATGTGACCCGGAAATTCATGGACATCTTTTACCAGCTGTGTGGCGTCCTCAGCCACCGCAGTGCCGCAAACTCCCTTTCCCACTTCAATTCTGATGCAGGCAACCTTTCCCTGGAAGGGTCCCAGCATAAGAGAGCCCTTGTTCATCAGGTAAAAACCTGCCCAGTTGAGGTCCTCCATATTTTCATAAAGAAGCGCCGATGCATTACTCATAACGGGAATGAAATTTGGTTCATCCTCCGCAAGTGCTTTTATTTGTGCTGCAAGCATTCTGTAATCTGTCATATTAATTCTCCTCTGCAGAAGTCTGCTCTACTCCTGCCCGTAAATGTTGATGATGGCTCTTTTGCCGATACCCACTATACTAACACGTCTTTATCTTGCGCACAATCTATCCTTGTTGACGGGTCACTCTACGTTTCGTAGAGGGCGAAGTAGAGCGAAAGTATACCCGTTCTTCACAAAGTAGGGTTACAATAATAATGAGATGCTGTACGTTTTAAGTGTAACAGGAATTTCTTTGGATAGGAGGCAGGATGCTGGATCAGAAGAAGACCGGAATGTTCATAAGTGATATGAGAAAAGAAAAAGGCCTGACCCAAAAGCAGCTGGCCCAGGAAGTGGGTGTCAGTGACAAGGCTATCTCTAAGTGGGAAAACGGCAGAGGAATGCCGGATACTTCTCTTATGCCGGATCTGTGCAGAGTTCTTGGGATAAATGTCAATGAGCTGTTATCCGGTGAACGCCTGTCCGAAGACGCTTATAACGGAAAGGCAGAAGATAATATGGTAAAACTTATAAAAGATAGTGAAAATGTGAGAAAAGAAGCCCGCGGCTCTGCGGTAGGCACCATTATAGGTGTGCTCCTGATGTGTTTGTTCATCTATGTGATCACAATAATGTCAGGCGGAATGACGCAGATCCTGTGGTTTATCGATGCTCCGTCCCTCATCTCGGTTCTGGGGCTTCAGTTTATAGCCCTTGGAGCTTCCGGACAGTTCTACAATTTCTTTAGGGGCTTTAAGCTTGCCTTTGCCCCAAGGAGCTTCTCTGAAGAGGACCTTCAGGCCATGGCTGAGAAATCCGAATATGCAGTGGGTCTTGGGATTAAGGTTACTCTGCTTGCAGGGCTCATATCAAGCATCATCGGTCTGGTTATGTTGATGGGGCATATGGATACCCCGGAGACAATCGGTCCAAATCTTGCGGTAGCCATGCTGACCATCTTCTATGCGGCTCTGCTCTCGCTGTTTTTGCTTGTTATAAAAGGCAAGGTCCATAAGCTGATCGAGAACTAAAAAGATTCCCCTGTCACTTCAAGTGGCAGGGGATTTTATTTTTCTTTTTGTTGTTGCAGGCCATTTGTTCCTTTGGCAATTCGGATTGTTCCTTTACAATCTCGTCGTATTTCCCATATCGCATTATTCTCCCGACGACTCTTTTTCGATAATATTATATCACAAATGCGTACGGTACTATTTCACAGAAGAATGCACCCCGGGTCGTCACACCTCATCACAGACCTGGAAGATTACGAATTTCAGATAGTAGGAGGCTGCTCCGCCCCAGAGGATCGGGTGGTCAGCGGCCTGCTGCCTGAACTCCACCTGCTTAAGGCGCTTGTGAGCATCTCTTGCGGCATCTGCAATGGTCTTAAGGA
>JAEEGF010930790.1_pt1 | contig 13771 bp, 12 predicted proteins | sample 9134171 | NCBI WGS metagenome assembly JAEEGF01 (sample SAMN16246542, study PRJNA631951) | gut metagenome | biome: gut microbiome; feature: rumen; material: AP-attached | host: Bos | place: Iran: Karaj | collected 2018-10
ACCGCTTTCTTTCATAAATCAAATGTCTCGTATGTATGTTTCTACAGCGCGTACAGTGACGCCGCGCGGTACTCAGTATCCTATCGGGTCCGGAACGTTATTTGCCCCAGAAGCCAAAAGTCAGAATGAAAGCGATGACGACGAATCCGATCGCGGCAATTCTGGAAAGCTTCTCGAGGATGCCTTCGCGGGAATGCGCTTTGTTCTTCTCCCAATAGGTATCCGCCATACCGCCAATCGTGCCAAGACCTGCGGACTTGCCTTCCTGCAGAATGACCAGGATGATGAGCGCAAGCGCCATAAGACCGAAAAGCGAGGTCAGGATGTATTTCACAACTGTCATTTTCTTGCTCCTTCTATCAATAGGATATGCCGGTGGCGGGACTTGAACCCGCACGCAGTTGCCTGCAGCAGATTTTGAGTCTGTCTCGTCTGCCGATTCCGACACACCGGCCGAATGCCGTACCGAAGAACAATAGCATAAATCAAATCGTTTTGCAAGGATTTTTTACACGTCGTTTACGGCCTGCTTTCCAGGTCTTTCTGGAGTGCGTCCAGGTACCAGATATAGAGCCCGTTCCGGATCTGAAGTTCGTATCCGGTATCCAGTTCTTCGATGCGGAAACTCTTCCGTCCGCCTTTCTGCATCCGCTCCCAGAAGACCATGAAATCTCTGAAAGGCAGGTAAAAAGCACGACCGTGTCTGACAAAATAGAGAAGCAGGAATGAAATGCCGTCCTGCTCTTCCATCTGCCGCATGAATTCGACCTGATGCTCGTGAACGTTTCGAAGCGGAAACGCGTCCAGCTCGCATTCCTTGGCATCAAAACAGACCGGCACGCCCTGGACAGCGCCGATATAGTCCACGGTAGACTGCTGGTCAAAATAGGCCAGCGTGATGTGACGCGTCGTATTGTCGAACTCCACCGGCGTGATCGGGGTAGGGATCTTCTGGATCAAGGCCAGCCGGGTCTTCCGGTATTCCTCATTCGTATAATTGATCATTTCCTCCAGAGCGGAGCCGGAAAGCCCTCTGGACGCCCATTTGGTCATGATTCATCTCCTTCCGGCCGTAAAGGCCACTCCAATGGGGCAGGAACGGAAAACGATTTCCCGCTGATTCCTTTAAGTTCGCATTCCGGGAACTCGACCCGGAAGCAGTAAAGACATTGGTACGAAAGGCCGAAACGGCGGTTTCTTACGGGATCTCCGTATTTGGGATCTCCAAGGACCGGATAGCCCAGCGCGCTCAGGTGGGCGCGGATCTGATGGCGCTTTCCGGTCACAAGATCGACTTTCAGAAGGGACAGATCTCTCACAGGATCATATATGAGCCGGACCCAGTCCGTTTCGATGGGCTGACTCCCCGGCACTTCATCCTGGCTGACAATGCTGAGGTTTTCTCCGGAAGCCTTGCGGATCCAGCCGAAGGCCTGCATGGACTCCGGTGCTTCACCGGAGACGATCGTGTAATAATACTTCCGAAGTGCACGGCTTCGGAATAGTTCCGACAGCACACGGAGGCCCTTTGCCGACATGCCTGCAGCCATGATGCCGCCGGTATTCCGGTCCAGCCGGTTCACGACTGAAGGCCGAAAACGGTCAACGGATTCAGACTTGCGCTTCGCATAGTGCGAAAGCACCCAGTCGTTTGCGGAATAGTCGTTCGCGGAGGATTTCTGGGACTTCAGCCCGAAAGGCTTCACGAACAGAAGCACGTCATCGTCTTCATAGAGCACGACGGGCAGCGCCGTGCCTTTTGGCGGCCTGGATGCGGATACGTCCGTTTTCTGCGATGTGTCTACTGTCCCTTCAGCGTCGAGAGGCCCGCCCATTTTCCGGTAGGTCTCGTCTGAAAAATAGAATCGGATGACGTCGCCTTCTTTGGTACGGTCGGAACCTTCCGCGCGCTTCTTGTTCAATGTGATGTTCTTCTCACGAAGCATTCTGTACACAAAAGAATCCGGCGCCTCTCGAAGGAGCTTTCTAAGGACCTTGTCGAGGCGCTGTTCTGACAGATTCTCTGTGACAACGAATTCAATCATGCATTCATCGGGTCCGGATGAGCGGATCACATGGAAATGGCAATGAGCGTGCCTTCCTCGCGAAGATATTTTTCATCACAGGTATCGCGGTCCAGCCGGTTAAGGCTCCGGATCTTATCCTGAAAAGCATCCAGATCCGTGTAGATCCAAAGCTCGGCGTCGCACTCGTTCAGGCGGAGGAAGTTCCGGATATAAGGAACCGCGACATCGGTCTTCATTTTCGGATCAGGCGTATATGCGAAAATTCCTTCACTCAGAATGACCGCATACCGGAGAAAGTATGAACGCCCGTCCTTGTTGGCGATGACCAGTTCGGAATCCAGGATGCCAGGGTCCACAAGGGCCTTGACCTCCCGGTATTCCTCTTCGCTTCCGCATTTGAAAGGCAAAAGTGAAATTAAGTTCGTAAAGCAGATCGCGAAGGGGATCGCAGTCAGAAGCGCGAAAAGGGTCATGAGGTTTACAGAGCGTCCGCTGGTAAAGTAACCAATGAGGTACATACCGGCCACGCCAAGCGCAAGCACGATCGAAATCACAAGAAGAAGAATCTTCTTACGCCGGAGATATCCGTATTTCCCTTTTCTGAGCGTTCTGTTCATTTTACCTGCTCCGAGAAGACTTCTCTGGCCTTAAGGAAAGCTGCATCGATGCCCGAAGGATCTTTGCCGCCTGCCTGCGCCATGTTGGGCCGTCCGCCGCCTCCGCCTTTCACAAGCGGGGCGATGTTCTTGATGATGTTGCCCGCATGCGCGCCGCGCTTTACGGCTCCGTCCGTGGCTGCCGCAAGAAGGGTCACCGCACCGTTCTGTACGGAGGCGAGAACGATGAGTCCGTCGCCCAGTTTGTCCTTCAGCGTATCGGCGAGCGTACGCATCTCGTCCGCGGTCATTCCCTGAACCGCCTTCGTGAGAATACGGAAATCTCCGACTGTCTCGGCGGAACCAAGGACGTCTTTGGCTTCCTTCGCGGCGATCTTGGCTTTCAGCTCTTCATTTTCAGCCTGTGTGCGTTTGAGTTCTTCCTGAAGCGAGCGGATACGGTTCGGAAGTTCCGCAGGGGAAGTTTTCAGGCTGGCCGCGGTTTCTTTCAGTTCATTCTCGAGCCGTCTGTAATAATGCAGCACGCGGTCGCCGGTAATGGCTTCGATCCTGCGGACACCGGCGGAAATGCCGCTCTCCGAAAGGATCTTGAAGGTGCCGATATCACGGGTGTTCGATACATGCGTACCGCCGCACAGTTCGATGGAGAAATCTCCCATGGATACCACGCGGACGACACTGCCGTATTTTTCGCCAAAGAGCGCCATGGCGCCCATCTTGCGGGCTTCGTCCACGGACATTTCTTTTGTAACGACCGGAAGCGCGGCTTTGATCTCTTCGTTGACCAGTTCTTCGACCCTGCGGATCTCGTCGGCGCTCATCGCCTGGAAATGCGTGAAGTCAAAACGCAGTCTGTCCGCGTTGTTCAGAGAACCGGCCTGCTCGACGTGCGTCCCGAGGACCACGCGGAGCGCCTTCTGAAGCAGATGCGTCGCAGAATGGTTCTCACAGGTGTTTTCGCGGTTTTCACGGTCTGCCTTGAGTCGGACTCTGTCGCCTCTGGTAAATGAGCCGGATTCCACGGTACCGATATGGGCAACCGTTCCGCCCGTCAGATGCAATGCCTCACGGACCCTGAACAGACCTTCGGGTCCTTCGATCAGACCGCGGTCGGATTCCTGTCCGCCCATGGTTGCGTAAAACACGCTTTCCGGAACAATGATCGCGCCGCTCTCGCCCTCTTCCAGGGTTTCCGAGATGGCGCCGTAATCCGAGGCGTCTTCAAGGGACTTGGAGATCAGAACCGAGATCACGGATTCATTTTCCGTGGCACCGTAACCCGTAAACACGGTCTTCATTGCAGGATCGACCTCGTCATAGATCGTCTGGTCCTTGCCCATGTAGTTGGTGGTCTTCCGTGCGCTCCTGGCTGTTTCACGCTGGTTCTTCATGGCCAGGTCAAAGCCCTCTGAATCCATGGAAAGTCCGCTCTCCCGAAGGATCTCTTCCGTGAGGTCTCTCGGGAAACCGTAGGTGTCATAAAGACGGAATGCATTGGCGCCCGAAAGCATCGTGCTGCCCTGGGCCTTCACTTCATCGATCTCGTCTTTCAGAATGGCCAGCCCCTGATCGATCGTCCGGTTGAATTTATTCTCTTCTTCGGTGATCACGCGAAGAATGACTTCCTTCTTCTCTTCGAGTTCCGGATAACCGTCCTTGGAGGTGTCGATGACCGTCTGAGCCAGATTCGCCAGGAATGTGCCGTGGACGCCTAAGAGCCTTCCGTGCCGGGCGGCTCTTCTTAACAGTCTTCTCAGCACATAGCCGCGTCCGTTGTTCGAGGGCATGATGCCGTCAGAGATCATGAAAGTCACGGAACGGATATGATCCGTGATGATCCGGATGGATACGTCCTTGACCGGATCTTCTTTATAGCGTGTGCCGGTGATCTCTCCGACATGTTCGGTCAGCGCCCGAAGCGTGTCCACGTCGAAAATCGAATCCACGTCCTGCACCGCGACAGCCAGACGCTCAAGGCCCATGCCTGTATCGATATTCTTCTGGATGAGCTTGGTGTAGTTTCCGTGGCCGTCATTGTTGAACTGCGTGAAGACGATGTTCCAGACTTCCATGAAACGGTCGCCGTCGCCGCCCACGACGTTTTCGGGACCTGTGCCGTATTTTTCGCCGCGGTCATAATAAATCTCGGAGCAGGGGCCACAGGGACCTGAGCCGTGCTCCCAGAAATTGTCTTCCTTGCCGAAACGATAGATCCTGGAAGGATCGATGTGCTCCTGTTTGGTCCAGACCTCAAAAGCTTCCTCGTCATCCAGATAGATGGAAGGATACAGACGGTCTTCCGGAAGTCCGACGACTTTGGTCAGAAACTCCCATGCCCAATGGATGGCTTCGCTCTTGAAATAATCGCCGAAGGAGAAGTTTCCAAGCATCTCGAAGAAGGTGCCGTGGCGGGCGGTCTTACCGATGTTGTCGATATCGCCGGTACGGATGCACTTCTGGCAGGTCGTGACGCGTCTTCTCGGCGGCTCTTCCTGGCCCGTAAAATAGGGCTTCAGAGGGGCCATGCCTGCATTGATGATCAGAAGGCTTTTGTCATTCTGGGGGACCAGCGAGAAGCTGTTCATGCGAAGATGGCCCTGCTTCTCGAAATAGTCCAGGAACATTTTTCTCAGTTCATTTACGCCGTATTTTTCCATAATATCTCTTTCAAGGACCCGGCAGGCCTTCGAACGGCTCTGCCGGGTGTTATTTTGTGTTACTGAAAACTTTAGCCGAAACGATTATTTTTCCGTCTGTTTCGCTTCGGATTCTGCTTTCAGCTCTTTCTTTTTGTCCATGAACTCCCGGAATTTGTGACCCAGGAACACGGCCAGCACGATGACGCCGGCCATGACAAGGCAGGTCAGTACCTGTACCCAGAGTTCGTGAAGGATCTCGATCATATCATTCCACCTTGGACCTTAAGGTCTGTAACGCAAAATGAGATTGCGTGCCGCGCGGACTTCGTCCAGCCTTCTGACCGGAGTCGTGACAGGCGCTTCATGAAGCTTTTCGGGTTCCTCGTGCGCCATTTTCTGGAGCGCAAGGAAGACGTCGACCGCATGGTCGATGGTTTCTTTGGATTCGGTCTCGCAGGGTTCCGCCATCAAGGCTTCGTGCACGATGAGCGGGAAATACATTGTCGGCGGATGGATGCCGTTGTCCAGAAGTCCCTTCGCAAGATCCAGCGCGCTCACGCCGGTCTCCTTCTTGAGATGCTCAAGGCTCATGACAAATTCATGCATGCAGAGACCTTTGTTGACGACCGGGAAGGCGTCCTTCAGGCATGCCATCATGTAGTTCGCGTTCAGAACCGCATGGGTGGAGGCTTCCGGAATGCCTTCTTTGCCCAGAACGAGCATGTAAGCCAGCGCCTTCACCACGACGAGGAAATTTCCGTTGAAACTCTTCATGTCGCCGATGGAATCCGGCTGTGCTTTCAGGGTCAGCGTGCCGTCTTCTTTTGTTTCCGGCAGTCTTCCGGGAAGGAAGCGGACCAGGAAATCCTTGCATCCGACCGGACCGCTTCCCGGACCGCCGCCGCCGTGCGGGGTCGAGAAGGTCTTGTGAAGGTTCAGATGGATGCAGTCGAATCCGATGTCGCCGGGACGGACGATTCCCGCAACTGCGTTCAGATTCGCTCCGTCATAATAGCACAGACCGCCGGCTTCGTGCACGATACTTGTGATCGTCGCAATGTTCGGATCAAAGATGCCCAGCGTGTTGGGATTGGTGAGCATCAGGCCTGCTGTAGTCTCGTCACAGGCGGCCTTAAGCGCTTCAAGATCCACAAGACCGTCCTCCGTGGAGGGCAGATTGATGACCGAGAAACCGGCCATTGCCGCGCTGGCAGGATTGGTTCCGTGCGCGCTGTCCGGGACAATGATCTTCTTTCTCGCAAAATCTCCGCGGGATTCATGATAGGCCTTGATGAGAAGAAGGCCGGTGAACTCGCCATGCGCGCCTGCCGCAGGCTGGAACGTGATCCTCGACATGCCTGTGATGCCGGTCAGGAACTCTTCCGCCGTTCTAAGGACCCTGAGCGCCCCTTGAACGGAGTCTATGGGCGCCAAAGGATGAATATCCGTAAAGCCCGGAAGCGATGCAAGTGCTTCGTTGACTTTCGGATTATATTTCATCGTGCAGGAACCCAAAGGATAGAATCCGTCGTTCACGCCATGCGTCATCTTTTCCAGTTCGGTATAATGACGGCTGACATCATTTTCCGAGAGCTCGGGAAGATCCAGACTCAGCGTGCGGCGTTCTTTTTCAGGAAGCTCATAGACCGGTACGGACGTTACATCCGGCAGGTAAACGGTGCGTCTTCCGGATACGCTCTTTTCAAAAATCAGCGCACTCATGACAGCACCTCCTTTGCATTCTCGAGAATGCCGCCCAGACGGTCCATTTCTTCTTTGGTGTTCATTTCAGTTGCGCACCACAGGATCTCTCCTTCATGATCGCCCTTGAGCGGAAGTCCCATCAGGATCCCGTTCTTCTCCAGATATTTCTCCAGTCTTCCGGGGCAGACCGGTGTCTTTGTCACGAATTCATGGAAGAATTCGCCTTGAGAAACAGGTGTAAAGCCCTTTTCGTTCAGAAGACAAGCCAGATAATGGGCATTCGAAAGGCTCTGGGAAGCGGCCTTTTTGAGGCCTTCCGGGCCCATTGCGGAACAATAGACGCCTGCTCTTAACGCGGCCAGGGCTTCGTTCGAACAAATGTTGGAGGAAGCCTTTTCGCGGCGGATATGCTGTTCTCTTGCCTGAAGCGTGAGCACGTATCCGCGCTTGCCGTCACGATCGACCGTCTCGCCGACGATTCGTCCGGGCAGCCTTCTGAATTCCTTGTCGGTCGTGGCCATAAAGCCCAGGAAAGGACCGCCGAAACTGAGCGGCATGCCCAAGGGCTGACCTTCGCCGACTGCGGCGTCCGCGCCGTATTCACGTGCGGTCTTAAGAATCGCGGAAGCGATCGGATTCACGCCCAGGACAAGCTTCGCTCCTTTTTCATGGATGAGTTCGGCCGCGCGTTCGACATCTTCCAGGGAACCGTAATAGTTCGGCTGCTGAAGGTAAACGCAGGCTGTCTGATCATCCAGCATGGAGCCAAGCGCCTCAAGGTCCGTGCGGTAATCCTTCTCAGGAATGACCGCCACCTCCGCTTCTGAGCCGAACGCATAGGTCCGGATGACGGACAGATGATCGGGATGAACCGAAGCGGAAACGAGGATCTTCGAACGCTTCCGGTCTCTCATCATGTGGACGCCTTCAGCTGCGGCTTCCGCGCCGTCATACACGCCCGCATTGGACACGTCCATGCCCGTCAGCATGCAGATATCGGTCTGATACTCGAAAATGGACTGCAGAACACCCTGGCTGATTTCCGCCTGATAAGGCGTATAAGCCGTGAGGAAGCTCTCTTTCGCGGCCACTTCATCGACGATTGCCGGAATATAATGCCGGTAAGCGCCTGCGCCGCGATAAACTTCCGGAAACACCTGATTCTCCGCGGCCAGTTTTTCGACGGCCTTCCGGGCCTCCATTTCCGAGAGCCCATCCGGAACCGGAAGTCCTTCCCGGACTTTCAATTCCTCCGGAACACCCGAATAGAGTTCCGGGAGTGAAGAAATGCCGATCTTACGGAGCATTTCCTCCCGGTCTCTTTCTGTATGAGGAACATAACTTCCCATGGTTATTCCTTCGCCTTCTCTTCTTCGACGTAAGCATTGTAATCCGCTTCGTCCATCAGTTCGCCCTTGTCGGTCACGTCCGTGACTTTGATCAGCCAGGCTTCATAGGGTGAATCATTGATCTTCTCCGGCGAATCCAAAAGATCTTCGTTGACCTCCGAAACCGTTCCGGACACGGGCGCATAGACGTCAGAGACTGCCTTAACGGACTCCACGTCGCCGAAAGGCTCTTCCGTGGTGACGTCGTCGCCGGGCATGGGCAGATTCACGAAGACCAGATCTCCGAGCGCTTCCTGGGCATAATCAGAGAGGCCGATGACAGCAGTGCCGTCCTCCTCAAAGAAAACCCACTCGTGAGACTTCGAAAACAGTAAATCGCTGGGTTCGTACATGTTGAAGTTCCTCCTTAAAGAACATCTTTTGTGTTGAAGGTCCGGCTTTGCCTGACCGTTCATGTCTGTTATTTTGCGCGTTTATAGAACGGAAGCGGAACGACCTCCGCGTCGACCAGACGGCCTCTCACGTCGACCTGAACCTTGTCGCCGATCTCGAGAGAGCCGGCCTCGACCAGCGCATTTGCGATGGAAACCTTCAGGAAAGGCGCAAATGTGCCGGAAGTCGTCACGCCGATCGCCTGACCGTCCTTAAGAACGGTGAGTTCTTCTCTCAGAATGCCGCGGCCTATTACCCGAAGACCCACACGCATGCGTTTCATGGGCTGAAGCAAGGCTTCCTTTCCGATGAAATCACCTTTATCCAGTTTGACGGCGAAACCAAGATCCGCTTCCAGCGGGGTGATCTCTGCATTCATCTCATGGCCGTAAAGCGGCATGCCGGCTTCCAGACGAAGCGTGTCGCGCGCGCCGAGACCGCAGGGAATGACGCCAAGTTCTTCGCCTTCACGAAGAAGCGCCTGCCATACCTTAGGACCTTCACAGGCGGGAACATAGATCTCGTAACCGAATTCACCGGTATAACCGGTTCTGGAAATGATGGCCGGAACACCGGCGATCTCGGTGTCGAACACGGCTGTATAATACTTCTTCGGCAGTCTGTCTGAAGGAGAAAGCTTCCGGATCAGCTCTTTCGAGGCCGGTCCCTGAAGCGCGATCTCCGCATAATCGTCGGACACGTCGCGAAGAACCGCGTCGCCCTGAAGATTCTCGGTCATCCAGGCAAAGTCTTTCTCACGGTTGGATGCGTTGACGATGAGGAAATAATCGTTCTCGCCGCGCTTCGCGACGATGAGATCGTCCACCGTGCCGCCGTTTGGATAGCACATCGGCGTATAGCGGCAGCGCCCGTCTTCCATTTCGGTGTAATCATTCGTCAGAAGCCGGTTCAGATTCTTCACGCTGTCGGGCCCTTTCAGTTCGAATTCGCCCATGTGTGACACGTCGAAGAGTCCGGCCTGTTCACGCACTGCCATGTGTTCTTTCACGATACCGGTTCCGTATTGCACCGGAAGGGCATATCCGCCGAAAGAAACGATCTTGCCGCCCAGACGTACGTGCTCATCATACAACGGTGTTTTCTTGTCCATGTACTGCTCCTTTTCTGTTGATATGCTTTGTGGCCTTGTCGTAAAGGATCTCAAGAAGCTCTACGAGAGGAGGCGTAAGCGCAACAACCGCCAGGATCAGGATGATCCCGGCAAATGGTATGGCTTTCAGGGACAGAATGCTTCGTCCCAAAAAGACAACTATAATATAAATGATTTCCATTGAATAAGCAATGACCTTCCGGTATTTCGATAAAGGACTGTAGATCCTTCTCAGCATGAAGAAGTAGATCATCCCGATCGCGAGGAAACAGATCGTGACCAAAATGTCTCTCTCTTCGCCGAGGCCTTTGCCGATACGGGTAACGAGAAGGCACACGAAGCTGATGATCAGTGCCGCGGGTACCGCGTTCCGGAAGACACGGACCATGAAGTCGTTCCGTATCCGGGTAAACGTAGGCTCGAACTGCATGAAGAAAGTCGGCGCGCCGACCGCCGTGGCGCTGATGACCGTGAGATGCACGGCATCGACCGGATAAGCCCCGCCCAGGATGATCGTGCCCAGCGTGAGGATCGCGGAAAAGATGGTCTTTATGAGGTACATGGAGCTCGCGTTCATGATGTTGTTGATGACGCGGCGTCCCTCATTCACGATAGACGGCATGGCCGCAAAATCCGAATCCAGAAGAACGACATTTGCCGTGTGCTTGGTAACTTCGCTTCCGGATGCCATGGCGATCGAACAATCCGCTTCTTTCATGGCGAGCACGTCGTTCACGCCGTCGCCGGTCATGGCGACCGTGTGGCCGTCTTCTTTGAGCATCTGGATGATTCTCTTCTTCTGTTCCGGTGTGACACGTCCGAACACCGTCTTTTCCCGGACAGCTGTTCTTAATGCTTCATCGTCTTTGATCAGGGAGAGGTCCGCATAATCGTCCGCGTGCTCCAGGCCGGCGCGGGATGCGATCCTGGAAACCGCCTGCGCGTCGTCGCCGGAAATGCAAAGGAGTTTGACGTCCTGTTTCCTGAAGAATTCCAGCGTCTCATGGCAGTCTTTCCGAAGCACGTCGCTTAAGACGGCATAGCCAAGGCATTCCACGTTGTCCGGCAGAGTCAAGTCTTCTGACACACGCTCCGCGGACCGGCACAGGACCAGTACCCGAAGCCCTTCCTGGGCGAACGGCGTGATTTCTTTCAGAAGCCGGACGTCTTTCCGGCAAAGGATCTGGGCGGCTCCGATCATGAGAAGTCCCTGTTCCGTAAACTGAACGCCGGAGCATTTTCTCTGAGAGGAGAACGGGATCAGTTTGTCATATTTCCAGACGGTTTCGGCTTTTCCGAAATACGAGGACAAGGCTTCCGAAGTTGCATTTTCCGATTGCAGCGCGGAAAGCACCTCGCGGAACGATTCGTTGAAGAGCTCCTCTGAGACAAATGGAACCGTCTTCTCCACATTCATGCGCCCTTCCGTGAGTGTACCGGTCTTGTCCAGGCAGAGAATATCGACCCGGGCCAGGGATTCGATGGAATAGAGATCTTTTGTGACGGTACGTTTTCTGGCCAGTCTCACCGCGCCCATGGAAAGCGCGACGGTCGTCAGAAGGAACAGGCCCTCCGGGATCATGCCGATGCCGCTCGTGACGATCGAGACCACCACGTCCCGAAGAGGGGAATCCGTAGTAAAATGCAGCCTTAAAAACAGCCCCAAAACCAGCGGGATGATGACAAATGAGACGATCTTCAGGATCATGTTCAGAGAATCCCGAAGCTTGGAGGGGGCCTTTTTAAACTTTCGGACTTCGCCGGAGATGCTCTCGACATAATTGTCCTTGCCGACATGAACCACACGTGCCCTGGCATTTCCTGCGGTCACAAAAGTGCCGGATAACAGTTCCGCGCCTTCTTCTTTCCGGACCGTATCCTCTTCACCCGTCAGCATGGCTTCGTTCAGTTCCAGAAAGCCGCTCAGAAGCACCGCGTCCGCGGGGATCTCATCTCCCGTCCGAAGTTCAAGCACGTCGTCCAGAACGATCTCCTCGTTCGGGATCCTTTTCGAGATGCCGTCCCGGATCACCGAGGACGTCGGCTGAGTCAAAAGCCGCACTTTGTCCAGTTCACGCTTTGTACGGAGCTCCTGAATGATACCGATCAGGGTATTGAAGACGATCGTGAAAATGAACAGACCGTTCTTATACGCGCCTACGAGAAGGATGAGCACGAAGAAGAAAATGTTCAGCAGATTGAAGAACGTGAAGACATTCGTCAGAATGATCTCGGGAACCGTGCGGCCGGTTTTTCGCCCGGGAACACAGTTCACCTTTCCTTCTGACATCCTGCTCTTCACTTCTTCCTGATTGAGGCCGTCCAATCCGGTACTCCTTTATCGCCAATTTATTCTACGCTGTTTCTGAAATGTCCCCGTGTAAACTCGCCCATATCGTATGAAGGCGCCTGATTACCTGACCGGGCTCCGATGAGCGAATCTTCTGAAAGCCGCAGTATCGATTCGCAGGTCTCCTCGCTTTCAAATGTAAAAGAAAGCCGCAGAGAATCCGGCGAAACCATATCGATCTCTTTCCGACAATCCAGAAGATACAACGGTACACAGTTATAGATCGTGGAGAGGCAGAACCGGCAGTCGTTCATATGACGCATACCGTGCGAAAGACGGTCCACGATCAACAGCGGCTTCCCGCGATGGTCGCAGCCCTCCAGTGTCGCGTGGACACAGTTATGGCTGACCATCATCGGAATATAACCGTAAACGATGAGTTCCATGGACTGCGCCCCCATCCGGGCACTGTCTTTTGCGGAATGCTCCAGAGGAACCGTCAACAGATCGAATCCGCAGGAAAGCAGTACATTCTTTGCTTCGCGGTTAAAGGCATAGATGCCGTGATCCGCCTGAAACAGTCCGTTTAAGCCCTGTTCCTTTGCGAACACGAATTCCTCCAGGGAACGCAGAAGAAAGCCCGAAAAGGCCGCTTTTTGAAGCATAGGCATGGCTTTCAGAAAGTATTGCCGGGCTTTTTCCTGAAACACATAAGGAAAGGCAAAAAACGCCTCTTTTCCCGCGTCCCGGATAAGCGTTCGCGCATCAGCCCATTCTTCCGGTGCGCACACCGTCGAATCCAGAATGACACGAGAGACCGCATTGCCTGAACGAAGCACGGCATTCAATTGTTCTTTGGTGGACACCAGAGCCGAAATCTTCATGATCTGTCCCTCCCGGTGTCCGGCAGAGTACGGCGGTAATTCCGGAGAATATTGTCCTTCAGGTTTTGAACCGCATGACGGCGAAGCGCGTTCAGCTCAGAGACCGGTAGGAAAAGCCCTTCTTCAAAGGAACCGTCCAGTTTCGCGATCTGAAAGCCGGTTCCGCCGGTCTTAGACAGCCGTTCCGTCAGTTGTTCCCTCAACAGAGGGCTTTTCATTGCCGGAGCCGGACAGGTTTCCGACACGGCTTTTCCCAGACAGCGTCTGCCATCCAGAGAAGTTTCGACCATGAATTCCGCGGGACGGTCAGCACGAAAGCGGAAACAGGCTTCGACCGGTACCGCCAACGGCTGCTCCATATAGTTCTCACGTATGTATCGGAGGAAGTCTTCCTCTTCGGCGCGGAAGCCTTTCTCATGAACGGCGACACGGCTTCCCGGCGCAGTATATTTGAGAAATCCTTCCGTAAAGCCTTCCCGGTTAAACAGGCGGAACAGATGGCGGAGGTCTTCTTTGGATACGGCATAAGGCGCCTCGGGATCCGCAAGGACCTTGTCCAGATATTTACGGTAAATGGACGTGACGCCGGCCGCGTATTCCGTCTTTTTCATGCGTCCTTCGATCTTGAGAGAAGAAACCCCGGAGCGGATGATCTCAGGCAGAAGCTCGATCGTATTCAGGTCCTTCATGGACAGCGGATACTGTTCTTTCGGGGATG